>QWCE01005330.1_pt1 | contig 11882 bp, 10 predicted proteins | sample 1972531 | NCBI WGS metagenome assembly QWCE01 (sample SAMN09866716, study PRJNA288562) | Human gut metagenome isolate term4_stool, whole genome shotgun sequencing... | reverse complement strand
ACGGCAAATTTTTTCACGCCAAGTGAGATTAGTTTTTCCGTTATTTCCACATCGCCGAAGTGATAGGCGTCGCTTTTTACAATGGCAATAATTTCCGTGCCTTCTTTAAGATATTTTTTTATCTCAAAGTAATTGTGTTTTAATTTGTCTAAATTTACTTCCAAATAACATGGTCTTGTGTAAATCATTTAGTTCCCTTAAGCCTTTCTTCAGCTTCTCTCTGTATTTCTTCCTTGGTGTGAATTGGGTTTGTGCCGTCACCGTCCTCGCCAAGTCTATAGACCTTAAGCTCGTCTGTTGTAGTGGGCGTTTCTTTTTCGTTAAAGAATTCCTGATACTTTGCCTTCGCCTTTTCCTGATCCACAATCCAGTAGTCTATGCCGTCGTCCATTTTTTGGCCGTGACCTTCTATTGTCGCTGTAGATATGTCTTCTCTGTTAAGTTTCAGTCCCCAGTAGCCAAGGTATGCCATTTCCCCGTAAGTTAAGTCCGTCTTCACATTTGTCGTTACTATGTCCAAAAGTTTAGGAAGCATAAATATGGTGCGAGGGCCTTTTAACTTGTCAAAAAGTGTCAACATAAAGTCCTGTTGCGCAGATATTCTTCCTATGTCGGGGATGGGATATATGTCTCTTATGCGAAGATACTTTACCGAGTCTTCGCCGTTTAGTGTCTGCCAGCCTTTTTTAAAGTCTATTACCAAGGCGGGTATTACCCAGTCATCTCTCTTCTTGTAGTCCCTCGGTATATAGACTTCAATTCCACCTACCGCATCTATTAATTCCTTTATAAGGTCGTAGTTTACGATTACATAGTGGTCGATGTCTATGTCCAAAAATTCTTCCAAGGTATCTACTGTAAGTTGTACGCCACCTAAGGGATATGCCGCATTTATTTTTTGCACCTTGTGTCCCGGAATTTTAACCCGAGAGTCGCGAGGCACAGACAAAAGTCTTGCGAGATTTCTCTCAGGGTCCAGGGTGGCAATCATTATGGTGTCCGTTCTTCCCACATACTTGCCCTTGGGGTCGTCCCTCGTAGGTGTAGTGTCTTCTCCCAATAGGATTATGTTTAAAGGCTTGTTGTCCTTAAATACATTTGTAGTTTTTATCTCAGGCTCTTCCTTTTTCTTCTCTTCCGTCTTTACTTCTTCGTTTGAGTCCAAAGTCTTCATGCCGAAGTTTTTGCCTTTTGAAAGAGCACCTCTTAGAAAAAATAAGGCTCCTAAAAGGGCAGCCATTATTATAATTATTATTACTGTTAAAAATTTCTTCATCTAAACTCCTTCCACATATCATAGCAAAACTTCGTGTTAAACAAAAGAAATTTTACAGAAGTGTTAGAAAGGCCAAAAGGACTATGCCCGGCACGCCCAAAAGTCCTACTATAAAAAGGTTTAAAAAAGTAAGGGGAATATGTATGTCAAAGCCTGCTCCTACATAGTTAAAGACGTAAAGCAGCACCGCTCCCACTACAATATTTGCAGCAATCTTAAGTATTGCCTTAAGGGATTTGAAAAGAAATATCCCCGCAACTATAGCCAAGGCTGTCCCTATATAGAACCCGTTCATCGATACTTAATCCTTGCAATGTCCGCTATAATCTCCGCAATTTCTTCCTGTGAAAACATTGATGCGTTTATGGAGAAGTCATATTCCATTGCATTTTCCCAAGAGAGCTTTGTGTTTTTGTTAAAGAAATTCTTTCTCCTGGTGTCGTATTTTTTAATTCTGCTGTCTACAACCGCCTCTTTGTCCTTGTAAACCTCTACCGCTCTCTTTTTTCTATAGTCGTAAGGCGCGTGAATAAAAATTTTAAGTACGTTTTTGTAATCTCTAAGGACGTATCCTGCACATTTTTCCAAAAATATACAGCTGCCCTCTTCCGCCAAGTGTCTTATGGCACGAGATTGGGACAAAAATGCCGCATCACTTGAGAGCATGTCCTCGCTGCTGTAGGAGTCGTTCTCCCTGTAAAGGTCGTAAACCGTGTCCATGGGCATAAGGGTCTCCCCTTTTAAAAGCTCTTCACTGAACCCGCTTTCCATAGCCTTAAGCTCTACAATTTTTTCGTCGTAAAGAGGTATAGAAAGTTTTTCCGAAGCGATACGCGCAATTTCCGAACCGCCGCTGCCGTATTCTCTATTTATTGTAATTATAAACTTGTCGTTAATATTTTCGTCTTTTAAAAAATCAAATAGTCCCATACTTCCTCCTCAAATCATTTTAGCACAGAAAATCAAAGGAAAATAAAAAAACCCCCGCTGTGGGGGTTAAGATTTGTAGAGTTAAATTACTTAATTTCTACAGTTGCGCCAACTTCTTCAAGCTTAGTCTTCATTTCTTCAGCTTGTTCTTTGTTTACGCCTTCTTTAACAGCCTTCGGAGCTGAGTCAACTACTTCTTTAGCTTCTTTTAGGCCAAGTCCTGTAAGGTCTTTAACTGCTTTAACAACCTTAATCTTTTCTTGTCCTACTTCTTTAAGAATTACATCAAAGCTTGTCTTTTCTTCTGCTGCCGGTGCTGCTGCTCCGCCTGCAGCAGGTGCTGCTGCAACTGCCATAGGTGCTGCTGCTGATACTCCGAATTCTTCTTCCAATCCTTTAACAGCTTCTGCTAATTCCATTACTGTTAAACCTTTAATTTCTTCAATAAGTGCTTGAACTTTTTCTGACATTTTTTTACCTCCTAAATTATGCCGCCATTATGCAGCTTCTGATTCTTTCTTTTCTTGAATAGCTTGCAATACTACTGCAAGTCCTCTGATATTTCCTTGTAGTACATTTACAAGTCCTTGTACCGGTGTATTTAACATGCCCAATAGTTGAGCCACAAGTACTTCCTTCGGCGGTAGCTTTGCAAGTGATTCAATGCCTTTGACATCTAATACTTTGCCGTCTACAAGACCTGCCTTTAATTCAATTGCCGGGTGATCTTTTGCAAATTCCGCAGCAACCTTTGCCGCTGAAACTTCATCACCGTTTGAAAAAGCAATTGCTGAAGGGCCGACTAAAAACTCAGCCATTTCTTCGTGGCCTGATTCGTCGAAAGCTCTTCTCATCAATGTGTTTTTGTAAACTTTATAGTCTACATCCAACTCTCTAAATTTACTTCTAAGTTCCGTAGCTTCTTCAACTGTAAGTCCACTGTAATTAACTAATACAATGCCCTTTGAATTTTCAATCTTTTCTTTGATTTCAGATACAAGGTCCGCTTTTTGTTGAAGTATTTCGTCTTTCATAATTCACCTCCCGGAAAATAAAAAAAATCTCACGCCGCGTGAGATGAACAATCAAATAAGATTATAAACCTCGGTAGGATTATTAAAGCCTCGCTCCCTACTGTCTGCGGCTAACATACATATATTAATAGGGAAAGCCCCCGGTGTCAAGTGTTTTTACGGAAACTTCTCCCGATTTTAATAAAATTTCTCCCCCATCGGTTAATACTTTTAAATATCCATTAAGATCTATGCCTATGACTTTGCCTGTAAGCATTTTATTCTCTTTAACAAAATAAACTTCTCTGTCCTTTAACATGTGATATTTTTCAAAATATTTTACAATGTCCTCGCCCCTTGCGTCCTTTAATTCATAGAAAGAATTTAAAATTTCCGCGGCGATTTTGTTTTTGTCTTCATCTATAAAAAGAGTCCCTGCAATTTTTGAAACTTCTTCGGAGAAGTCGCGGGTGTTAATATTTATTCCAATGCCCACAACACACTTTATGATCTCTCCCGTTTCAATATCCACTCTACCCTCCGTAAGTATACCTGCAACTTTTTTGCCGTGAAGATAAAGGTCGTTAACCCACTTAAGCTTTAGGTCCTCTTCATACTTAATCAAAACTCTGTGTGCCGCCACCACTGCTCTTATAGTTGTGAGAGTGTCTATGGGATAAAATTTTTTATCTATTACAAAGCTCATATATAGTCCGTCCTTCGGCGACTCAAAAGTTCTGCCAAAGCGACCTCTGCCTTTAAGCTGTAAGTCGGCAAGAGCCGTCTCAAAATTTTTTCTTTCTTCTATGCCTTCTTTAAGGTATGTGTTTGTAGAATCAATTTCTGAAAAGGTGTGTATGTCTATGTCCTTTAAATCTTCTGTCAAATATTCTCTTATGGCTTCTTTACAAAAGACCCGTCCCTCTTCTCTTAAAGCTCTCTTCTTGTCCATTACAACTCCTTGACTAAATTTTGTATTTTTATTATACTATATATTCGATACACATGGAGAGATGTCCGAGAGGTTGAAGGAGCACGCCTGGAAAGCGTGTATAGGAGTAATCTTATCGGGGGTTCGAATCCCCCTCTCTCCGCCAGTATGAAATTTGCCGTGCTAAGTGGGGAATTAGCGGTGCCCTGTACTCTCAATCCGCTACAGTGAGACTGAATTCCCTATCGAGGCCTTAAATTGTATAGCCTGCCCGATGTAAGTAGTGATGAAGGCAGGGCCTTGCGCAATGGAAACTTTCGAACCGTGTCAGGTCTTGACGGAAGCAGCACTAAGAGAGAACTTTCATGTGCCGCAAGCTCCCCCTGCCGGAGCCGGCTGCATCGGTACCGTATATAGTTTATTGTCGACATAGGGTGCACGGTTACATATGAGCTTCAATTTAATTGGAGCTCTTTTTTTTTATGCTCATAAATCTTACAAAAATGTAATTTCTTTAATAAAATTGTAACTATTTGTCACAATTGCCTATGATATAATCATCACGAGGTGTATATGGAACCGTTAATTAAAATCAGAAATTTAAAAAGAATATACAAAATGGGAACTGAAAAAGTCTATGCCTTAAACGGTGTCGACCTTGACATATATCAAGGAGAGATCCTCTGCCTCTTGGGCACATCAGGTAGCGGCAAGAGTACTCTACTTAATATGATTGCAGGTCTTGACAGGCCCACTGAGGGCACGATCCAAATAGGCAATGTAGATTTCACAGGTCTATCCGAGGCAAAGGTGACTCATTTCAGACAGCTCTATGTAGGCTTCGTCTTTCAATCCTACAACCTTATCCCCACACTCTCCGCATTGGACAATGTGGCACTTGGTTTAATCTTTAAAGGCGTGCCTAAAAAGGAAAGAGACAAACAGTCTATGGAAATTTTGGAAAAAGTAGGCCTTGGAGACAGAGTTCATCACAAGCCAAGCGAGATGAGCGGTGGGCAGCAACAAAGGGTTTCAATTGCAAGAGCCTTTGTAGACAAGCCGCGAATAGTTTTTGCCGACGAGCCCACAGGCAACTTGGACACTAAGACTTCCTTTGAAGTTATGAATTTAATGTGTCAAATGGCAAGGGACTACAACCAGACCCTAATTATCGTAACTCACGACGTGGATACAAGTATCTACGCCGACAGAATTGTAGAGCTTCGAGACGGCAAAATCGTAAGAGAAGAATTAAACGACGCCGAAATTCCGAAAAAAGGACAGGAAAAGAAGCCTAAGGCTGAAGATGAAACTCCGACTGAGGAAGCAAGTGATGAAGCTTCGGAAGTGAAAGAAACTCCAACGGAGGTAATTGAAGTTTCCGAGACAGATACTTCGGAAGAAACTCCGGAAAGTGAAGGAGAAATAGAAGAAGAGCGTGAAGAGGAAGGCATTGTAGAGCCACAAGAAGTAATTGAAGATGCCGAAACCGGAACTTCTGAAGAAGGGAAAGACGAGGAAAATAATTCCCTTAATATAGATGAAGAGAAAAGTGAAAGCGAGGAGAAAAATGAGAACACTGAAGAAAAATAAACTTTTTATTATTTTATTGGCACTGGTTTTAATACTGCCTATGGGACAAGTTTTTGCAACCAACCCAATTAGAAGCGTAGATATTAAATTGAATGTCAGAACAGTTGATCAAACCATCAAAATGGGAACTAACAATGTAGCTACTGCCACAGTAGAAATTCAAAACCCAACATCAAATGTGGATGTAACTGATCTAACTGCCCAAGCAGTTATTGATAATCCTACAACAGTATTTGTTAATGGCGACGGTTATCTTTTCAATGGAGTAAAAGATTCTATTGATGCAAAAAAGTCAAAAACCGGAACGATCAGTTTACGCACAGAAAACATTAAAGAATCTACAACAGTACCCGTTAAGATTATTCTAAGATATTACGTAAATGGAGATTTTAGAGAACAACAAGAGACAGTATACGTTCGTGTAGAAGTTGCAAATGCAAAAGACCCGGCGATTGAAATCAGAAAAGTTGACAGCCTATGGCCCACAGGCGTGGAAGCGGGCAAGTCATTCCAAGTAGGTTTTCAAGTTATTAACACGGGAGATGCAGTTGCAAAAAATATTAAAATTAAAATGGACGGCTTAAAGGACGACGGCATTACCCTTGCATCAGGACTTACCACTTCAGATATTACAAGACTTGAACCTAAACAGTCTACATACATTGCTTACAATTTAAAGACAAATAAAACGATTAAACCGGGAAGCTTTATGCTTTCACTTAAATATTCATTTGTAGGAGAGTTAAGTCCTTCAAGTACCCCGCCTACTACAGGTGACTACGAGTTTACCATTGACGTATTAAAGTCTTCGGAAGAACCTTCCAACTTGGAATTTAAAGACGTGACTTTCCCCACAGGCACAATCCTTAGAAACCAATCGGTTTCCATCGGATTTAACTTGGTAAACACAGGTAAGACTCCTATTAATGACATTAAAGTAACTGCAACAAGTACTGCAACAGACGGCCTTGCATCAAAGAGTATTTCGACAGTTAATACAAAGGTCATTAATCCCAACGCCATGAACTATTACAAGTTCGACTTTATCGTAACACCTTCGGCACAAACTATGAACTACCCCGTTGAGTTAAAGGCCGTTTATACAGATGATGATGGCGTTGAAAGAACTGTAACTCAAAACACGGGAGTTTTTGTAAAGGCACCAAAGGAAGGCACAGGCACGGAAAATTCTTCCACACCTAAGCTTATAATCGAAGAATACTTCTTCACACCGGATATTATTGAAGCGGGCAAGCCTTTTACAATGCACCTTACAATTTTCAATACAAATGCAAATAAGACAGTTAAAAATATTAAATTGTTTTTGACAAGTGATGCACAGGAAACTGCAGGAGAAAAACAAGGTGGACAAGCTCCCAGCTCCGCATCGGTATTTACACCGATTGACTCGTCAAACACATTTTATATAGACTCAATTGCTCCGGGCAAAAGAGTGGACAAGGAAATAACTTTGACTACTGTTCCCGACACTGCGGCAAAGACATATACAATTGTGGCAAACTTTGAATACGAAGATGCAAAAGCTGAAAAATTTACATCCACTGAACAAATCGGCGTTCCCGTTGTGCAACAGGCAAAATTAGGTTTGGGAGAAATTTTGGCACAAGGTCCCTATACCGTTGGCATGGAAAGCCCTCTTTCATTGGAGTTTTACAACACAGGCAAGGCTACTTTATACAATGTCATGGTTAAGATAACAGGCGACGGATTTACAACAGATACTCCCACTTATTACAAGGGCAACTTTACACCGGGATCCAGTGACCAGTTCTCATGTAACATTACACCTACGGAAGCGGGACAAAAGAAAGCGACTATCACCTTTACTTATGAAGACTCCACAGGCAACACTCAAGAGAAGAAAGAAGAATTTGACTTTACAGTTGAAGATATGCCTGAACCGGACGATTCTGAAATGATGCCTCCACCGTCTCAAGGCCCTTCAAAGGGAGCAATAATCGGTATTATTTCTGCAATAGCGGCAGCAGTTGTTGCGGCAGTTGTAATAATTAAGAAGAGAAAAAACAAGAATAAGGATTTGGAAATCTAATGAAGTTTAATGATTTAATCGCAATGGCTCTTCGCAATTTAAACGCCAGAAGGCTGAGAACTTTTCTGACTGTCTTGGGTGTTGTAATTGGTGCCACCTCCATTATCATCATGCTTTCCATAGGTGTGGGGTTTAAAAAAATCAACAACGACTTCTTCGCATCTTTAGGAGACCTTACAGTCTTGGACGTGAGAAGCGACATGATTTGGTCTGATGAAATGGAAGAAAATGCGAGAAAAGACAACAAAAAACTTAATACTCAAGCAGTAAACGAAATAAAACAAGTGCCTCATGTAAGTGCCGTTATGGCTCTATACTCAGGCAATGCAAATTTAAAAAGCGGAAGGCTTGAATCATATGCACAGGTCGTGGCAATTGATCCAAGTGTCATGGATGCTTTCGGCTACAAAGTTCAAAAGGGAAGGCTTTTAAATGCTACCGACAAAACCGGCGGCGTAGTCTTGGGTAGCAGAGTAGAAAACTTTAACAACTACGAGAGAAGAATTTACGACAAACACGTTGATACTATGAAAAATGTAGTGAACATGGTAAATCTTCGTATGGATCGCAGCAACAAAGACGGCGGAATGTACGACGGAGGCTTTGACAGCATGGACGGCGGCATGGACGGTGAACCGAAGGAACTTTCAGAAAAGTTAAAAGTAGTGGGCGTCTTGGAAGATACGGAAGACTGGCAAAAATCTCAAGCCATGCTCATGTCCTTTGACTATTTGGAAAAACTTCAAAAGGACATGGAAAAGCTCAACATGGTAAAGCCACTTAACAAGGTTAAGCTGCAATACGACAACATTAAAGTTAAAGTAGATGATGCCAAAAATGTAGATGCAGTCAGTGCTGAGCTTAAAGACTTGGGCTACAACCCCACAAACTTTTACGCCGACATGCTCAAGCAGTCACAACAACAACTTGTAATCGTGCAGGCAGTCTTCGGAGCAATAGGAGGCATTGCCTTCTTGGTTGCCGCAATAGGTATCACCAACACAATGATTATGAGTATTTACGAAAGAACAAAAGAAATCGGAGTTATGAAAGTAATCGGCGCAAGTATAAAGGACATTCAAAAACTTTTCTTAGTTGAGTCGGGCTTTATAGGGTTTATAGGAGGAGCATTGGGAATTATTTTCTCCCTTTTACTCTCGGTACTCTTTAACACCTTGACGCGGAGTTACTTTATGAATGAGTTTCAAGGCACAGGCGCAACACTTAATCCTAAAATTTCCGTGATACCCCCTTGGCTTATAATTACGGCTCTTGTATTCTCGTCCCTTGTGGGCGTAATCGCAGGATATATACCGGCAAGAAGAGCCATGAAACTCTCAGCATTGGAAGCTATTAGAACTGAATAAAAATAATAATACTTGGATAAATAAAAGACTTGAACGATTAGGCTCAAGTCTTTTTTTGTGAAGTAATAATATCGCACCGGCCTTCTCCTCCCCGCGTATTCTTATAATAAAAATGCTCCCCCTGCTTATAATTTAGCTTTGCAATGGACACGTACTGTACAGCCTTCAAACTATCCTTGTACCAGACGAAGGAGGGTGCCTGTACCTGTCAAGCTCGACTTGACTGGTGAATGTCCCCGACAAACAACAAAGGGGACACACCCCTGGCTAAAGCCTTGGGCCTGTACCCGACTAAGGAGGGTGAATGTCCCCAATAACTTCCGGTTTATCAGAGAGATAATCTTATGAATTATTATCCACCTCTCTTTATTACTGCATAAAAAAATCGACACCGGAAATTTCCGATGTCGATTGTCTTTTAATCTTAGAATCCTTCAGTGTTTCCGTAGAAGAAGTATCCAAGCGGTGTGTAATATAAACCTGTAATGTTAGGTTTCATCATGAAAGTATTTACATAGTAGTAAAGCGGTGCTGCGCATACGTCTTCTCCGAATGCTATGTCTTCAGCTTCGTGCATAAGTTTAAATCTTTCTGCAGGATCTGATGTAACTTTTGCTTTTTTGATAATTTCATCAAACTTCGGATTTGAGTATTGCGGGTTGTTGTTTCCGCCGCCCGTTAAGAACATATCCAGGAATGACATAGGATCGTTATAGTCTGCAATCCATCCGTCTCTTGCTATTGAGTAGTTACCGTTCTTTCTTTCAGTTAAGAATACATTCCATTCTTGGTTTTGAAGTGTAACTTGTACGCCAAGTTGTTCTTGCCACATATTTTGAAGTGCTTCTGCTATAGCTTTGTGGGATTCACTTGTGTTGTATAGGAATTCAACTACAGGGAATCCTTCGCCGTTTTCAAAGCCTGCTTCTTTTAGAAGTTCTCTTGCCTTTTCGCAGTTAGCTTCATAGTCTTCAGGTTTAACTGAGTAGTAGTCTCCTCCAACAGTTCTGAAGTCAGATCCTTCTGTTGCATCTGCTATACCTGCAGGTACGAATCCTGCTGCCGGTACTTGCCCTGATGCTGTAACTTTTTCAACGATAAAGTTTCTGTCTATTGCAAGTGAGAATGCTTCTCTTACCTTTGGATTGTCAAATGGTTCAAGTTGATTGTTGTAAGATACATAGTATGTTCCGATGTACGGTTTAACTTTAAGTTCGCCTGTTGAAAGTAAGTTTGTAGTTTCTTCAGTCGGAACTGATTCGATAAAGTCTAATTCGCCTGATCTGTAACTTGCATACATAGCGTTAATGTCGTCTTGTAAGTGGAAGTTAATCTTAGGTGCTTTAATTGAAGCTGCATCATAGTAGTCGTCTCTCTTTTCCATTAAGATGTTTTGGTTGTGGTTCCATTCAGTCATCTTGTATGGTCCGTTTGTGATGTAAGAATCAGGTGTTGTTGTCCAGTCTTCTTTAGCTACAACATCTTCTCTTACAGGGAATGTTGCAGGGAATGCCATGATTTCTTCAAAGTATGGGCACATTGCTGAAAGTTCAACTTCAAGAGTTTTTTCATCAGGTGCAGAAATCGCTAATTGCTTTTCGTCATATCCCTTTACCATGTCCAACATGTATTCGTAGTCAGCTGCTGTTAGAGGATCTACAAGTCTGTTCCATGCAAATACGAAGTCTTGTGCTGTAACGGGCTTGCCGTCAGTCCAAGTTATTCCGTCTCTTAAATGGAAAGTCCATTTTAATCCGTCTTCTGAAGCATCCCAGCTTTCAGCTTGTCCGGGTGCAAGTACTGCATTTCCTTGTCCGTCATCTACCCATTTGATAAGTCCTTCAAATGCGTGATGAATCATTATTGCTCCGTCTACTGCAGAGTTAATTGCAGGGTCGATAGAGTTAGGTTCAGATGCTATACATACGTCAAGAACGCCGTCTACTCTGCCGGGTTCTTCTGTTGTTGTTGCCGCTTCTTGAGTTTCGCCTTTTTCTTCGCCTTTTTCAGCAGGTGCATCGTTCTTTGCGCCGCCGCAAGCTGTAAGTATCATTGCTAATACTAATAGTAAAGCTAAGAAGCTTATTGATTTCTTTTTCAAAAAAATCTCCCTCCTAAAATAATATTAATAAACCCAACGGGATTTACTACCTAGTTAAAGTTCTATGTGGTGACATGCCACAAAGTGTTCTTCTTCCACTTCCAAAAATGCAGGCGCTTTTTCCTTGCAAATGTCCGTTGCCTTTGGACATCTTGTGTGGAATCTGCATCCTTTCGGCGGATTAATTGCTGAAGGTATTTCACCTTCCAATTTTATTCTCTCTTTATTTCTGTTTACTTCCGGATCCGGAACGGGTATTGCCGATAAAAGTGTCTTGGTATAGGGGTGTAAAGGCCTTGTATAAAGTTTTGAAGCATCTACAAGCTCTACCAGGTTTCCTAAATACATTACGCCGATCCTGTCGGATATATGTCTTACAACTGAAAGGTCGTGAGCTATAAAGAGATAGGTAAGTCCCAAGTGAAGTTGCATGTCTTCAAGCATGTTTACAATTTGAGCTTGAATGGATACGTCAAGTGCCGATATAGGTTCGTCACATACGATAAATTCCGGTTCAACTGCAAGGGCTCTTGCAATTCCTATTCTCTGTTGTTGTCCGCCGGAGAATTCGTGAGCATATCTGTTGGCGTGTTCTTCATT
>QWCE01005329.1_pt1 | contig 11882 bp, 10 predicted proteins | sample 1972531 | NCBI WGS metagenome assembly QWCE01 (sample SAMN09866716, study PRJNA288562) | Human gut metagenome isolate term4_stool, whole genome shotgun sequencing... | reverse complement strand
CGGTTGAGTACAGGATTAATGCATTAGTTGCATAACAAAAGCGTAGCAGCTAAAAGCCACTACGCTTTCAAATCTAACTTTTGGGGGTCACCACAATATGACAGGGTGCAGTTTTTTGATAAGTTTTTTTATAAAAAGTTGGGGTAATTTATAGTTTAGCACATAATTTAAGTTGAATTTTATAATTTCTTCGGGAAGAATTTTGTTACCTCTAATCTGCAAAACTTTACTCGAAATCTTAAATAAGAGTTTTTTATATTTAACAAAAACAGAACTGTTTTAAGACAATATTTTTATTTGACAAGGAAAAAGCAGAGTGATATACTAAGGTTAGAAGAAACTAACTACAAGGGGCTGTTATTATGGAATCTATTATTTCTACAATTATTGTTTGTGCGGTTATCGCTGTTATATGTGTAATCGGTGTTTTAAAATACATCAAAAACCTTAAAAGCGGTTGCTGCGGTACAGGCGGCGACAGCATAAAAAAAGTTAAGCCGCAGGACAGTAATGTGAATAATTACAGCTTTGAATACAAAATAAAAATCGACGGTATGACTTGCAAAAACTGCGCAATGCGTGTGGAAAATGCTTTTAACTCAAAAGAAAATTATCTTGCAAAGGTAAAACTTTCGGAAAATTCCGCTTATGTAAGAACAAAGCAGGAAATTGCCGAAAAAGAATTGAGAGATATTGTAATAAACGCAGGATATATTCCTATGAAGACAGAGAAAATCTAAAACAGTCTGCTGCGTCGGCAAAATGCATACACAGCAGATAATTTTAACGACTTAGGTTAGTTAAAACTAACTAAATGAATTTTTAAAATAACTTTTATTTATTTTTTACTTGACAATATTTGCTTTGTGTGTTAAATTCTTATTATTGAACATATGAACAAATAAACATATATTCATATAAATAGCAGGAGGTAGTTTATGTTTCTTGAAATTAAGAGTATAGAAAAGTATTACGGTACAGGGGAAAATCGTACAAAGGTATTAAAAGGTATTACCACCGGAGTTGAGAAAGGCAAGATTTGCGTTTTGCTCGGTCCGTCAGGTTCGGGTAAGTCAACCTTGCTCAACATTATCGGCGGTATAGAAAAAGCCGATGGCGGCAGCATTTCCATTGACGGCAGTAAAATCGAAGATATGAACGAAAAGCAGCTTTCGCTTTACAGAAGAAATCATCTCGGTTATGTATTTCAGTTCTATAATTTAATTCCGAATCTTACTGTAAAAGAAAATATAGAGGTAGGAGCATTTTTAAGCAAAAATCCTCTTGATACAGATGAACTTTTGCATACTCTCGGCTTGTGGGAACACAAGGATAAAGTTCCGAGTCAGCTTTCGGGCGGTCAGCAGCAGAGAACATCAATAGGCAGAGCAATTGTAAAGAATCCCGATATTTTACTCTGTGATGAGCCGACAGGTGCGCTTGATTATAAAACTTCAAAGGATATTTTAAAACTTATCGAAACCATTAATCAAAAGTACGGAAACACCGTAATTATCGTAACTCATAACGACGCTATCAAATTGATGGCAGATAAGGTTATCAAACTCAGAGACGGAAATATTCGTAAAGAATATGAAAATACCGAAAAAGTTAATGCAGAAGAGCTTGATTGGTAAGGAGATGAATTTATGAAGAATCCGCTTAATAAGCGACTGCCACGAGAACTTAAGGGAGATATCGGAAAGTATATTGTTATTTTTATATTCTTAGTGGCTACAATCGGAGTTGTATCAGGCTTTTTGGTTGCCGGTACAAGTATGAAAACCGCTTTTGACGAAAGTTTTGATAAAAATAATATAGAGGACGGTAATTTTGTTCTTGAAAGCAAGATGACCGATGACCTTAAAACAAAACTTGAAGATGAAGATTTAACGCTTTATGATAATTTTTATAAAGAAGAAACCTATAAAAGCTCTACATACAGAATTTATAAAATGAGAAATGATGTAGATAAGATAGAACTTTTTGACGGAGAATTTCCAAAGGCAAACAATGAAATTGCACTTGACAGATTGTTCAGCGAAAATAATGATATAAAAATCGGCGATAAAGTAACGCTTGACGGCAAGGAATACAAAGTCAGCGGTTATGTTGCTTTTTCCGATTACACATCATTGTTCAAAAGTAATACAGATATGATGTTTGACGCTCAAAACTTTACTGTTGCAACTGTAACAGATAATGCTTTTGACAAAATTTCCGATAAAACTTTAAACTATTGCTATTCCTACACTTTTAACGATGCTTCATATTCAGAGCAGAAAAAGCACGATAAAAATACCGATATAAAAGAATTGATTGCAAAAAATACAGAGCTAAAAAACTTTATTGCCGAACCCGATAATCAGGCAATCCATTTTTCGGGTGATGATATCGGTTCGGATACATCTATGATGATAACTCTTTTATATATCGTTATTGCTATTATGGCATTTGTATTTGCAGTTACTACTTCAAATACTATTGAAAAAGAGTCTGCTGTTATCGGTACACTCAGAGCATCAGGTTATACAAGAGGCGAATTATTAAGACATTATCTTGTTTTGCCTGTAATTGTTACTCTTATCGGTGCGGTACTCGGTAATATTCTCGGATATTCGGTATTTAAAAATGTTATAGCATATATTTATTACGGAAGTTACAGCCTTGGCCCGTATGTTACATTGTGGAATGCATATGCTTTCTTTATAACAACCGTTGTGCCTTGTATAATTATGGTACTTGTCAATATATTTATTCTCAGCAAAAAGCTTTCGCTTTCACCTCTTAAATTTTTGCGTCATGACCTTAGCAAAAAAGAGAAGAAAAAGGTTGTGAAGTTACCTGATTTTAAATTTATGACAAAATTCAGACTTCGTGTGATTTTTCAAAATAAATCCGGCTACATTGTTATGTTTATAGGTATTTTATTCTCGAACTTTATTTTAATGTTCAGTCTTTTATTGACACCATTGGTAAATAATTTTAAGACAGAAGTAATCGATAATATGATTTGTAATTATCAGTATGTTTTAAAAGTTCCTGTTGAAACAGATACTAAGGGAGCGGAAAAGTACGCTGTAACCACACTCGAAACCGATTTTGAAAATTCGGACAATTCGGATGAAATTACCGTGTATGGTGTGGATAAGGATTCGGACTATGTAAAAGCAGGTTTTGTTGACAGAAATTCTGTTTTTGTATCCGAGGGTGTATTGGAAAAATTCGGATTAAAAGTCGGAGATAATCTTGACTTAAAGACAAAGTATGATGATAAAACTTATCGACTGACAATAAGCGGTACATATAAATATCCCGCATCACTGGCGGTATTTACAGATATAGAAAATTTCAGAAACGAATTTGAAAAAAGCGATGATTATTTCAGCGGATATTTTTCGGATAATGAAATAACCGATATTGATGATAAGTACATTGCAAGCAAAATTACTCAAAAGGATTTGACTGTTGTTTCCGACCAAATGACAGATTCAATGGGTGGAATGATTCCTATAATTGTAGTATTTTCCGTTGTCCTTTATATGTTGCTTGTTTACCTGCTTTCTAAAGTTATAATCGAAAAGAATGCAAATTCCGTTTCGATAGTAAAAATACTCGGCTATCAGAACGGAGAAATCACAAGACTTTATATTATGTCAACAGCGATTGTAGCCATTCTTTCGGTAATAATCAGCTTGCCGATTTCGTATTTGTTTATGAAAGCTATATATTCCGAAATTATCAGGAGTTTTTCAGGCTGGCTTACTTTCTACATTGACCCTATGGTTTATGTTCAAATGCTTGTTTTAGGCATACTTGCATATGCTGTTGTAGGTGCGCTGCAGTTCAGAAAAATTAAAAAAATTCCTATGGAAGAGGCTCTTAAAAACGCAGAATAAAAGTACAGACCGATACATTTTGATGTGTCGGTCTGTTGCTTTAGTTTTGAAAATTGATTTGTTGTTCTGTAATTAACGGATAGCGTATAAGCTCTGTACCGTCAAGATTTTCTCTGTGCATATCTACGGCGGAAATCTGATGATTATTATAGGTTGTGTAGTAATAAATTCCCTTTGCGGCATTACAGCAGGAAGTATAAATTGTAATTTCATACTTTCCTTCGCTGACTTCACAACAACCTCGTTGCTGATCTACAGAGCCGAGAATATGGAAAAATTGGCTTACACTTTCGTTTTCGCTTTCACCTGAAATTGAATTCATTTTAGTAAATGCAACTCTCGCAAATCGTGATGCAGATGAAAGATCACCCGGCAATCCGATTGCCCCCATACCACGGCTGTACGAATTAAGTGTAAGTCCGTTTGCAAATGTGTTCTGCGGTTGTTTAGCGGAGAGCGACATATAATTATTCAGCAGAAACATCTGGGTTTCAAACGGTGGATTGTTAGTGAGTACACCGACAGGATTATCGTAAATATGAAGTCCGTCCGCAACGGATTCAACGGTTATAGATTCGTTTTTATCTGCAATTATCCAGTGAAGCCCGGCGGTCGGAAGTTTATCGCTGAACGGAGTGCCTGTAAGATTAATTTTTGCAAGCAAGTTTTTTGCATCGCTTACACTCACACATTTGCTTAAGATATACGGTATAAATTCAAATTGCGCCACATTTTCCTTACTGTCGTCAGGTTCGGCATAAACGGCATTTCCGACAAAGTTAAGTCCTGCCATTCCAAGCCCTTTTTCGTTGATTGCATCATAGTAGAGCGGATAATTACCTGCAATATGAGCCATTCCGATTATTGCATAATGGGAGCTGCAAGTGCTTGTATGACGAAAATCAAAGGCATAGTTTCTCGGTGTAATTGTAATTTCATCACCGTAAGAAAATTCGTAATCAAGAGTTCTTCCAAAATAAAAATCTTTGGTTTTGTATGTTGCGGCAGTACACATATATATACCTCCTTGTATTATTATTTTCAAAAAATAATTTAATATGTAAATGTTCAAAAATAACATCAGACTCCATGCCTGCTGACAAGGAGTCTTTTGTTTTTTAATCGGATCATTACCACTTAAGTTCGCCGTCACCGTCCATAAGTTTTGTCATTTTTTCAATTTTTTCAAGCGGAAACGGGGGAGATGATACGGGTTTCATTGCAATAGACATAAGTTTCATCGGGTTATCGTCAGCGGCAATTCTGTTTGAGCTTAATGTTCCGCAGATTTTGCAGCGGTGAATAATCGCCCATTCGTCGTTTTTGCGAACCCATACTGCGACAGGTTCCATAGTTCCTCCGCAATCTGCCTCACGATCACCGGGCTCAATATCAAGATGCTGACTTGACAGGCAGTAAGGGCAATGATTGCGATGGTCGCTTCCCGCACCGTTAGGTACAACAAGTCTGCCGCATACCTTGCAGGTAAAACTTTCGTTGCAAGCGTGTGATTTATAATAACCTATTTTATATGATTTTTTCTTGTTTCCTCTATTCATAGAGCGTAATCCTCCAAAAAGTAAAATCAAAACCTTTTGGGAGGTTTGTGGGTAAAAGTAGCAAACCTCCCGATTATGCTACTATTACAGTTGTATTAGTCTTTGTCAAACACTAATCTCCTTATTAAAATATTTATGAAAAAGCCAAGGCTTAGTCAACAATCGGCATTTTTATTATATCAACATATAAAATATTTTTCAATATGTATCAAGTGAATTTTTGTATAAAATTATATTTTGAATTTTCTCCCACTCTCTCCTTGTGATTCCGTACACAACAGTTGTTTCATTTTCACTGTCAATAAATTCATCAAGTTTTTTACAACCGTATGACACAGCGACAGCGGCGGAGGCAATGTTATCTTTTAAGCAAACTGCCCACAAGCCAAAGCCGAAAATATTGTATCGCTCAATGCTTTTGTCAATCCAATTCATTACTCTTGCTTTATCAAATGTATATGGATAGTGTTGCGTTATATCCGAATCTGCCAAAACAGAATATAGTGCACTGAAATCATCTTTTGTTAGCTCACGAAGAAATAATTGTTCTGTTTCCGTAATCATAAAATCACCATCAATAATTTTACTTTATATATATATGTAAAAGTCAACAAAAATCAAAGGGAACTTCTCGGTTGAAAAGTTCCCTTAATTTCATGCAAGTGCTTTTTTATTTTTAAAGCCTTTCATTTTTATATAGTAAACCGCAAGCATTAACAGCATACTTGCCGTCCATGCGGCAGGACCTGCAACGCAGATTGATATATAACCGATTATTGAGCTTAAAATAACCGGTGCACATATTCTCATAAGTACCTCGATAAGCGAGCCGATCATCGGAATAATGCCGTTTTTAAGACCCTGTATTGTGCCTCTGTAAATGAACAACATTCCGAGAGTAAATTCAAACGGGCAGTTCCAGAATATGAATTGTACGGAATAATCTATTGTTTGCTGAGAGCTGTTGCTTGTGAATATTCCCGTAATCGGTGTGGCAAACAACATTGTTAATGCGCCAACTGCTATTGCATATGTTATGCAGAGAATAAGGCAGTAGTTTACGCCTTTTCGTATTCTGTCATATTTTCCTGCGCCCTCATTTTGTCCCGCAAAGGTAGCAATTACCATGCTCATTGAGTTCATCGGATTTTGAACAAGCATCTGCACTCTGTTGCCGATAGTATATCCTGCAACCGCATATGAGCCGAACTGATTTACAAAATACTGCAAAACCATCATACCTATAGAAATTACAGAGTTTTGAAGTCCCATAGGACAGCCGACTTTAAGTTCGTCCGCAACCATTCTGCCTATACTTGTAAAACTTTCTTTGGTCGGCAAAAGAAGTTTAACTTTAAAACATATGTAAATACAGCAAAGCACTGCGGAAATTAATTGTGAAACTACAGTTGCTATTGCCGCACCTGCAACATCCCATTTGAATACTACTATAAACAGCAGGTCAAGTCCGACATTCAGAACAGAAGAGAACAACAGTAAATACAACGGAGTTTTGCTGTCACCGACCGATCTGAGCAATGATGCTGTAAGATTATAAAGCATAGTTGCCGGTATGCCGAGGTAGATTATTGTAAGATACCGGCTTGCGTAATCAAAAGTTTCTTTTGTAGTGCCTAGCATTGTTAAAAACGGATTTACTAAAAATACAAAAGCCACTGTAAGTACGGCAGATGATATAATTCCGATTAATATATGTGCGGCAACACTTTTTTTGATTTGCTTAATATTTCCTGCACCGAAGTGTTGAGAGGTGATTACCGAACAGCCTGCCGACAAACCTATGAAAAAGCCGAGCGCAAAAAAGTTAAGAGAGCTTGTAGAGCCTACCGCCGCAAGTTTGATTTCGCCAAGCGTTTGCCCCACTATCAAGGTATCAACTACATTATATAATTCCTGTAAAAGGTTTCCTATAATTACGGGAATGGCAAAAAATAAAATCTGACTGAATATTTTACCCTGCGTCAGATTTCGTACGGATTTTGAACCGGTCATAATAATTCACACTTCTTTGTTAAAATTTATTGTAAAGAATAATTATGGACTACAATATCCTTAAATTCGTATGAATTATAGCATAGCAGAATAAAAAAGTAAATCCTAAAATTTTGAAAAATACACTGATGTTTACTTAAAAAATTTTTACAAAATGCACAGTTGTGTTTATAAGAGAAAAGTAAAATTACAAAATGTTTAGTTGTAGTGTGAAATATTTACGCAAACAAAAACAGGCGAAAAAATCACGCCTGTTTATCGTAAAAATATTTAGGTTAAATGTAAAATGTTAATCAAAAGCAGCCATACCATACCGTAATATGTCACAACTGCAACAAGGTCGTTTATGGTTGTAATCAATGGGCCTGACGCTACGGCAGGGTCGATTTTCATTTTGTTGAAGAACATAGGAACAAGTGTGCCGATAAGGCTTGAAATTACCATAGACGCCAAAAGCGAAAATCCTACGCAGCCCGATACAATAAACGAGTAGGCAATATCGTTTCCTTTAATAAGGAAAATATACAGACCGACAAAAATCACTGCCATTACACCGAGAAAAATTCCGTTTGAAAATCCGACTTTCATTTCTTTGACGGTGAGTTTTAATTTGTCTGACGCTGTCAGATTTTCATCCATAAGTACACGGATTGTAACCGCAAGCGATTGAGTGCCTACATTTCCCGCCATATCAAGTATGAGCGACTGAAAGCATATAACTATCGGAATAACGGCTACCACCGATTCAAAAATGCCTACCACCGAAGATATTCCCATACCGAGAAAAAGCAGAATAATTAGCCAAGGCAATCTTTTCTTTGTGCTTTGAAAAGTGGTTTCGTTTAAATCTTCTTCTGCGGTCAAACCACCGAGTTTTGCGTAATCTTCACCGAGTTCCTCGTCCACAACCTGAACAATATCATGTGCGGTAATAACGCCGAGAATATGTTTTTCGTCATCAAGCACAGGGATAGAATCTTCAGCATAGTCTTTTAATTGTTCAATACAATCCGTAATTTTTTCGTGTGCCTTTACAAAAGGATATGACTTTACTATGATGTCATCAAGATTTTGATAATTCCTTGCAACAATTAAATCTTTCAAATCAATAGCGCCGAAAAAACAGTTGTTGTCGTCAACAGCGTAAATCGTATTGATGTTATCATTTTCACCTGCCTGCGAGATAAGTTCGTGTCTGGCTTCTTTTATAGAAAGATTTTTGCTTATAACGATGTAGTTGGTAGTCATTTCACTGCCGATTTCATCATCGTCATAAGATAAAATCATTCGTACATCTTGTTTTGCATCGTTGTCAAGCAAGGCGACTATTCTTTTTCTGTCGTCATCGCCGAGCTTTTCAAGAATATCTACCGCATCGTCGGAGTCCATTTCCGAAAGCAGATTAGCAACTTTATCGGAATTAATTTCTTTCAGATACTCTTCCGAATCTTCAATGTAAGAAAATATTTCCGCAACAAGTTCCACACCGAGAACTGGGTAGAGCGCTTTTCTTTCGTCGGCAGTCATTTTTTCAAGAGCGTCGGCAATATCGCTTGTATGGTAGTCGGAAATTTTTTCTATAAGCTCGTCTTTTGGAAGTCCGCTCCTGAAAATCTTTACGATTTCATCTGCATACATTGGTTTGTTTAATACTTTCTCTGTCATATCATTACCTCCCATTTGCCTCAAAAGGGCATAAAAATACCACCGCTATTCCCACAGCAGTTTAACAATTGATTGTTGAGCAGTATAGGATAATATTCGGTGGAACAGAAAGTAATATTATGTTTACAAAAGGCTAAACATCAGTCAGAATTTAACAGACAGCCTTACATTGAGTATTTCCGTAACACCTGTTTGAATACTTCGACCAAAACTACTGCAACTGTCCATTAAATCTCACCTCCGATTAAACTTCATCATATATTAATTTATCACCTAAATATATTTATGTCAAGTAAGTATAAGAATTTAGATTTAAAATTTACAATCCAATAACAATATTATGCACAAGTTGTTTGCGGCTTATAAAATATTATGAATTATGACAGATTTCCCTATAAAAAGTGATGCTTTATATTTGCAATTTGTGCATAAAAGTGTTGCGCTCATAAAATATCGTGGTATAATAATGGCATAAACAAAAGAGATTTCAAAGCAATGGGGCTTCGTTGAACACGAAGTCCCATTTGTGATTTGATAGGGTATGATTTGAAAGGATGATAATTATGACACCTGAAAAAATTGTTGAAAACCATAAGAAATATGTACTTCAGTCATGGAGCAAGCAGGGTAACTTAAATCCTATTCCTGTTGCAAAGGCAGAGGGAATTTACTTCTACGATTTTGACGGTAATAAATATACAGATATGTCTTCACAGCTTGTAAACCTTAACTTAGGTTACGGTAACAAAGCTATCGGAGATGCAATTAAAGAACAGGTTGATAAGTTTTGTTTTGTAGGCCCGTCATACGCAACAGAGGCAAAGTCAACACTTGCGGAAATGATTATTAATCTTCTTCCGGACAGTTTTGGCAAAGTATTCTTTACAAATGCAGGTGCAGACGCAAACGAAAACGCAGTAAAGATTGCAAGAATGTTTACGGGCAGAAACAAGGTATTCAGCCGTTACAGAAGTTATCACGGTTCTTCATTCGGCGCAGGCAACCTTACGGGCGAGCCGAGAAGATATCCGCTTGAGCCGGGTATTCCGGGATTTGTAAAATTTTTTGATCCGTATGTTTACAGAGAGGCTGTTGAATTTGAATCCGAAGAGGCAGCTACAAAATATTATCTCACTAAATTGAGAGAGCAGATTATTTACGAAGGCCCTGACAGTGTAGCCGCAATCGTTATGGAAACAATTACAGGTTCAAACGGTGTAATTATTCCTCCTAAGGGTTACTTACCGGGAGTAAGAAGGATTTGTGATGAGTTCGGTATTCTGATGATTTGCGATGAGGTTATGGCAGGTTGGTGCAGAACAGGTAAAATGTTTGCATTCCAGAATTTTGATGTAGTTCCCGATATTGTATCATTTGCAAAGGGCGTTACCTGCGGCTATGTTCCGCTCGGCGGCGTTGCGGTATCGCAGAAAATCGCAGATTACTTTGACGATCATCTTCTTTCCTGCGGCCTTACATACAGCGGTCATCCGCTTGCTTGTGCGGCAGGTGTTGCCTGTGTAAACTACTACAGCGAGGCTAACATTCTTGACAATGTAAACAAGGTTGGCAAGGTGCTCGGTGAAATTCTTGAAGAAATGAAAGAGAAACATCCTTGTGTAGGCGATGTAAGATATATCGGTTTGTTCTCTGCTATTGAACTTGTAAAGGACAAGAAAACAAAAGAACCGTTAGTTCCGTACGGCAAGGATGAAAAAGGCATTATGGGCAGTCTTGTAGGAATGTTAAAGAAGAAAAAGTTTATGACTTATTCACACGAAAATATGCTCTTTGTAAATCCGCCGCTTATCATTACAGAAGAACAGATCAGAGAAGAAATGGTAAAGATGGACGAAGTACTTACATATGTTGACAATGAATTGATTTGATACTATAATAGTAAAATTCTAAAATAACGGGAGATATTAAAATGTCACATTTTGTAGTTCCAAATCACATAGTAGTCGGCAAAGGCGTGCTTAACGAGGCTGCACCGCTTTTAAAAGAAATGGGCAGAAAGGCTTTTATCGTAACAGGCAGACACATTGCGGTTTCGGATATGATGAAAAAACTAACGGCATTGCTTGACGAAGAGGGTAGATAATATGCTGTTTTATGTGCTAAGCAATTTTACAAATGCGGAAATCGAAAGTCTGGTTGAAAAGTTGCAGGCAGAGCAGGAGAAGTTTATGAGCGTTAATAAACTTTATATTGCGGTCAGTAAAACCGATTGTAATATAAAGTCGCTGTCAAAAACATATCAGATTGTGCTTAAGATGCTCAAACTTTCTCAACGCAGAAATATCAGTCCGATGTTTTATGAAAAACTTGAAATCAAAAAACTCATTCTTGCCGTAGACGATAATTCGCTGCTTGAGAGCATATACAATGAAAACCTCAGGAAACTTGAGATTTACGACAGAGATAACGGAACAGATTATCTGAATTTTTTACGGTTGTATCTTAAGTATGACGGCAGTGTGCAGAAGGTGGCGGAAGAAACATTTGTGCACCGCAATACAATAAATTATCAGCTTGCTAAAATCAAAAAAATCCTCGGCAATAACCTTAAGACCTTTGAGGAACGCTTTAAACTCATTTTGGCTTTTGAGATAAAAGATGTGCTGTAATTTTATAAATTATTTTGTTCGCAAATTGCAATAGCAAGTTGAAACATTTTTTAGAATATCATATTCATTGAAGTAGATATTTGTAAGTCACCGCAGCAAGGAATGTTGTATCAAAT
>QWCE01005326.1_pt1 | contig 11891 bp, 10 predicted proteins | sample 1972531 | NCBI WGS metagenome assembly QWCE01 (sample SAMN09866716, study PRJNA288562) | Human gut metagenome isolate term4_stool, whole genome shotgun sequencing... | reverse complement strand
TGGATGTCTTATCGAGCATTTTGGCAACGCAGATGCCGTGCCGCAGCTGCCGGAGCGGTGCTTAAGCCGCAAGGCGGGAATTGTGCGGTGTTGCCCTAATTCTAAAATTGCTGTTCTATGGTTAGCATAGCATCTTATGCGGGCGGGTGCAAGGGGTGGGGGAAGGTGTGAGGATTTTTGAAAATCCTGTTTGGATTTTCAAAAGACGGCATGGGATGTGGCTGATATAATAAAGACAACGAAGCGGGAAGGCGCAGACAAAAGGATGCCGACCCCAAGAGAAGGAAAAAACACAGAATAAAAGGAGAAAAACACCATGAAAAAGCTGATCTCTCTGGTCACGGCGGGCATGCTGGCAATGAGCCTGGCAGCCTGTGGCTCAAGCGGTTCCGGCAGCGCAGCTGCTGGCGGCAGTTCTGCTTCGTCAGAGCCGACCACCGTTACGGTCTACTGCATGTCTTTCAATAACATCCCGGAAGACAGTGAAGTGACCCGCGTTGAGAACCTGATGAATGATTACCTGGCAAAGACCTACCCGGACGATAACATCGCCATTGACATCAAGCTGTTTGGACCGGCAGAGTACACCCAGAAAGTTCAGCTGGCCATGCAGAGCGGCGATAAGATCGATGCATTCTTTGAGCGCGCGCTGGCAAACGACGTGGCTTCCGACATGCTGGCTCCGATGAACGACCTGCTGGAAAAATACGGTCAGGAAGTGACCGCCAAGCTGAAAGAGGATTTTGACGAAAACCCGTACACCGCTACCACCATTAACGGCACGATTTACGCGGTGCCTGCTAACAAGGGCATGGCCCTGAACGGCAACCTGATCTGGGATGATGACATTGCCCAGGCCGCCGGTGTGGACATGAGCACGGTGAACAGTATTGAAGATCTGGAAGCAGTATTTGAACAGGTCCACGCATATGACCCCAACATCGTCTGCTATGCACCCAATAATCAGGGCGACACCAGCCTGATCCGTCCCATCCTGCGCTCCGAAGAAAAAGTTGACTGCCTGAATGACACCGACTATTACGCTGGTGTTAGCATGAACGGTGATTCCACCGTGACCAACCTGTATGCATCCGATGCCTTTATGGAAAAGTGCAAACTGATGCGGGAATGGAACCAGAAGGGTTACCTGCAGGCGGATGCCGCAACTACTACCAGCACCGCTCCTGAGCTCTTCAGCGCGGGCCGCTGCTTCTCCACCATTGACTCTTACGGCGGCGATTCTGCCGGTGCAGTGCTGAGCCTGTCCTCCGGTCACAACCTGAAGAGCAAAATTCTGTACAATTTCTACTTTGATTCCGCTTCCGTTTACGTTGACTTTGGCATTGCCAGCACCAGCAAGGTGCCTGAAGCAGCCATGAAGATGATTAACCGCCTGTGGACGGATGAATACCTCATCAATACCTTCCTGTATGGCGAAGAGGGCGTTGACTATGTAAAGCCTGACGCTGACCACTGGGCATACCCCGATGGAAAGGATGCTACTACCGTTGGTTACACCGCAGCACTCTGCACCGGCGTTATCGGCTCCGAGAGTTTGCAGTACCAGCCGGTTGGCACAGATATTGCCGATATCCAGCTGAAGCTGAAGCACAACAAGGAATCTGAGCGCAGCCCGTTCTTTGGCTTTATGTTTGACGCTTCCGGCGTTACCACTGAGATGAGCGCCATTGCCAATGTTTACAACCAGTATGTTCCGGGCCTGATCTGTGGTACGGTCGATCCCGAAACCACCATGCCGGAATTCCTGAATGCACTGGATGCAGCCGGTATCAACACCGTAATCCAGGCAAAGCAGGAACAGCTTGATGCATGGATCGCCGCCCAGAAGTAAACAAAACCTTATGCGGGCCCTGCGCAAGCAGGGCCCAATTTTATCAGACAATCCACACTATGTTTTACCGGAAAGGATGGTCCCCATGGCGACACAGGCTGTAAAACCAACAGCAGCAAAGAAAAAGCGCGCGCTGCGCCAGAACACAAAGCCGTTGTTGCTGATCGCACTGCCCGGCATTTTGTATCTGCTCATCAATAACTATCTGCCCATGATCGGCATTTTTCTTGCGTTCAAGGATTACAGCTATATCAAAGGCCCGTTCAAGAGCAACTGGTGCGGTTTTAAGAACTTTGAGTTTTTGTTCCGTTCGGATGCCGCATTCACAATGATCCGCAATACTTTGGCATACAACGTTGTGTTCATTATTACCACCACGGTGCTTGCCATTACGCTGGCCATTATGATGAATGAGCTGAACAAGCTGACAATCTCCAAGTTTTTTCAGGGTAGCCTGCTCTTGCCCAACCTGGTTTCCATGGTTATTGTTTCTTACCTGGTTTACGCTTTCCTGAACCCGGAAAGCGGTTTGCTGAACAATACCCTGGAACTGCTGCACCTGCCCACTGTCAACTGGTACTCGGAACCTAAATATTGGCCGATGATTCTGGTTATCGTCAACGCCTGGAAAAACGCCGGTTACGCTTCTATTGTGTACATTGGCAGCATTGCCGGTATTGACCCCAGTTTGTATGAAGCAGCCCGTATTGACGGCGCAGGCAAGTGGAAGCAGATTGTGCGTGTTACGTTGCCGCAGCTCAAATCCACGATTATCCTGATGACGTTGCTGAGCGTAGGCCGCATTTTTGCTTCGGACTTTGGCCTGTTCTATCAGGTGCCTATGGATTCTGGCGCACTGTACAATGTGACCCAGACCGTAGATACCTATGTGTACCGCGCATTGATTAAAAACGGCGATGTGGGCATGTCGGCCGCAGCCAGCCTGATTCAGTCCATTGTCGGCTTTGTGACCGTTGTAACCGCAAACTGGTTGGTCAAAAAAGCAGACAGCGACAGTGCACTGTTCTGATAGGAGGACAAACAAATGGGAAGCAAACTTTATACCCGCGGCGAACGCATTTTCAAATGGGTATCGCTTGTGCTGCTGCTTGTGATCTGCGTGGCAACGCTGGCCCCCTTTGTGCTGATTCTGGCAAGCTCCCTGACGGATGAAACCACGTTGATTACCTATGGCTACAGCTTCTGGCCCCAAAAGTTCAGCATGGACAGTTACCTGTACATGTGGAACCAGCGCAAACAGATTGGTCGCTCCTATTTGACCTCCCTGGGCATTACGGCGGTGGGTACCGTGGTTAGTCTGTTATTTACCACCATGCTGGCTTATCCCATGTCCCGCAAGGATTTCAAGTACAGCAATCAGCTTTCGTTCTTTGTGTTCTTTACCATGCTGTTCAATGGCGGTATTGTTTCCAGCTACATTATGTGGACCCAGTTTTTTCACATCAAGAACACCTACTTTGCCCTGCTGCTGCCCAACCTGCTGATGAACGCCATGAACATCATGCTGGTACGCAACTACTACAAAAACAGCATCCCCTTTGAGCTGGTCGAAGCTGCTGAGATCGACGGAGCCAGTGAGCTGAAAACCTTCTGGAAAATCATGGTACCGCTGAGCGTACCGGTCAATGTGACGGTTGGCCTGTTCACCGGCCTGGCTTACTGGAATGACTGGATCAATGCCCTTTACTATGTGGATGATCCGGTATATTACGGTATTCAGAACTTTTTGGTGCGCATGATGAACAACATCCAGTTCCTTTCCAGTGGCAACGCTGCGGCGATGGTGGGCAGCGGCATGGCTTCCCTGCCCAGCACCGGTATCCGTATGGCGCTGGCTGTTGTAGGTGTACTGCCCATTGTGGTCATCTACCCGTTCCTGCAAAAGTACCTGACCAAGGGCGTTATTATGGGCGCAGTCAAAGGCTAAAGGAGACAAAATCATGAAAATTCAGGAAGTAATTGATCGTGTCCTGACGGATTCCACCGGCGAAACTCGTATTGCCCCTACCTGCGACCAGCTGATGACCGGCGACCCCCAGCAGGAAGTTAAGGGAATTGCCGTTACATTTATGGCAACGGTAGAGGTGATCCGCGAAGCTGCTGCCAAAGGTGTGAACTTTATCATTACACACGAACCCACCTGGTTCACCGGCCGCGATGTACCGGACTGGTGTGCGGAAGATTCGACCTACCTTGCCAAACGCCGCCTGATCGATGAGACGGGTATGACGATCTGGCGTTACCATGACCATATGCACGCCGCGGCAGGGGACCGCATTTATTGGGGCGTAGCGGACAAGCTGGGCTGGAACCAATACCTGGTACCCGGCCAGAAAGCCCCTTGGCTGTACGAAATCCCCCAAACCACGCTGGTAGACCTGGCCGCAGACTTAAAGCGCAAGCTGGATATGACCACCCTGCAAACCATAGGTGATCCGGAAATGCCGGTAAACAAAGTGTTGATTTTGGTGGGCGGCGGCAGCCTGGGCCTTGGCGTGGAAGAGATGCCGATGCAGGCCATGGAGCAAACCCACGCCGATGTGATGCTGTGTGGGGATGTGACAGAATGGACCACCTGTGCGTACATCCGGGATGCCATGCAGCTGGGGCAGAACAAGGCCATGATCAAACTTGGCCATGAGCGCAGCGAGGAAGCCGGAATGGAATATATGGCAACCTGGCTGCCGGATCTGATTGATCACTGCTGCCCGGTAATCTTTATTGATGCAAAAGAACCGTTTGTTTATCTGTAAAGGGGGGCTGGACTGGAATGGCGATTTTCCATGCGGAGTTTTTTTCCAAATGTTTGATGCGGCTGGTGGATGTGGACATCTGCCTGCCGATTGAGGATCTGGTGGAACCCCAGCCGCAGGAGGGACCGTTCCCCACGTTGTACCTGCTGCACGGCTATACAGGCCGCAGCGAGGACTGGCTGCACGGCAGCTGTATTGCCGAGCTTTCCCGCCAGTACGGCATTGCCGTGGTAATGCCCAGTGGGGAAAACAGCTTTTATGAGGATGATACCGAAGCTGGATTTTTATACAGCACCTTTGTTGGTCAGGAACTGGTGGAGCTGACCCGTGCCGCGTTCCCGCTGTGCCGGGATAGGGAGCACACCTGGATGGCTGGGCTTTCGATGGGAGGGTTCGGTACCTTGCTGAACGCCTGCAAGTTCAGTGAAACGTTCAGCGCTGCGGCGTGTTTTTCCTCCGCTTTTATCATTCAGGACATTGCAGGAATGAAGCCGGGTGCTGTGATCCCCAGCGGGGTGGGCAACTATGGCTATTACCGCCGTGTGTTCGGTGACCTGGATGCCTTGGCAGGCGGTCCGCGAGACCCGCTATATTGGGCCCAAAAGGCCAAACAGACGGGCACATTGCCCCGGCTGTACCTTGCCTGTGGAACGGAGGATTCGCTTTTCCCCAATAACACTGTTATGCGCAAGGAACTGGAAGGACTTGGTGCGGATGTGACCTGGTTCCAGGGGCCGGGCGCACATAGCTGGCAGTTCTGGGACCAGGAAATCAAAAAGGCAGTGCCCTGGATGTTGAATGCCGAAAAACAGGAGGTTGACGATGAAACGCAGAGAGTTTGAGCGCACCACCCCCGAAGCAGTGGGGCTACGCAGCGAAGATATAGAATGGCTGCTGGACGAGCTGGAAAGTGGCTTTACTGAGATGCACGGCCTGATGATTATGCGGCATGGCAAAGTATGTGCCGAAGGGTGGTGGGCCCCTTATGGCCCCGGTGTGCGGCACGGGCTGCAATCCTTAAGCAAGACCTATGCGGCCACAGCGGTTGGCATTGCCTGCACCGAAGGGCTGTTGCACCTTGATGATAAAGTGATTGATATTTTCCCAGATGAAGCGCCAGAAAAACCCAGCGAGAACCTGAAAAAAATGACGGTACGGGATGTGCTCTGCATGGGCTGCGGTATGGATACCATGTCCCCGGCGGATGAACACTGGATCCGCAGCTTTTTGGCAACGCCTGTGCTGCATGAACCGGGCACGACTTACATGTATAACTCCATGGGTTCTACGCTGCTGGGGGCTATGGTTCGCAAAGTGACAGGGCTGGGTCTGCAGGATTATCTGACCCCGCGCCTGTTTGATAAAATTGGCATTGATGCCGCTAACCTGCGCTGGATGACGATGCCGGATGGCATGGAAGTGGGCGGCGGTGGCCTGTTTGCTACTACTGAGGATAACCTGCGCCTGATGAAGCTGTATGCCGATGACGGTATGTGGAACGGAGAACGCATTCTTTCGGAGGATTACGCGCATAAAGCAGTCAGCTTACAAAATGAATCGGCCACGGAGGCTATCGGCAACCCTGAAGCGAGCGATAACTTTTTGGGGTATGGGTTCCAGATATGGCTGTGCCAGCCTAAAGGTGTTTACCGTGCAGACGGTGCCATGGGGCAGTTCAGTGTGGTGATTCCCGACTTGGATATGCAGATATCTTTGAATGAGACCGCTACCGGCGCCCACTGGGCACAAAAAACACTGGATACATTGTGGGCCTACCTGGACCGCGTAAAAGCAGTGCAGCATGTGGAAGAAAACCCTGAGCAAGCGGCCCGCTTGGCAACGCGGATGCGTCATTTGGCAATCGCGGCACCGGTATTTGCCCCGTTTAGCCCATTGCGTAGTGCCATAAATGGCAAGATGTTTGCTGTAACCAAGGGGCGTCTGCGCCTTTGGAATGAGGGCATGGGCAGCCTGAGCGGTGCGGCCGGAGAACAGGCGATCGAAACCGCAGAATTTACTTTTGCGGATGACCATGCGGTGCTGCATTTTACGCAGGGTGGGACCCAAAAGCAGCTGATCATTGGTACTGATGGCACCCGCCGCCAGAACATTCTGCCGCTGCAGAGCAGCCCCACCAGCCGGGTAGAACTAGCCGGTTGGTGGGAGCAGAAAAATACGTTCGCCGTGGCAGCGCGCTGGGTGGAAACCTGTTTTGAAGTGACGGTACATTTTACGTTTGACCGTACAGGTGTGGCCATTACCCACGAAAACACTGTGGGCGGCTTTGACGCCATGCGGCCAGAAGAAACCGCCGCCCGCGCAGAATTTTTGCCGCAGACATAAAAGGAAAAAACGACCATGACAGAACAAAGCAAACAGGTGTGCAGCTTGTTGCAGGCTGCGCAAAAGGACTGGAACCCCCCAACGCTGCCCCAAAAGGCAGCAGATATGCCTCAGGGTGATATGCCCGGCGATGCAGTGCATATCAGTGAAGCACACCGCACCAAGGCGGATGCAATTTTCCCGCTGCTGCTGCCGCAGCTGGCAGAGATCTGTGCTCGCAACCCCTATGGCCGTGCAGTGATTACCGTGTGCGGTGGGTCTGGTTCCGGTAAAACAGGTGCGGCGGCATTGCTGGGCTATTATTTTAAGCAGATCGGTATCGGCAGTTATGTACTCAGTGGAGATAACTATCCCCGCCGCTATCCGGCGCTGAACGATGCCGAGCGGCTGAGGATTTTCCGTCAGGGAGGCATGCACGGCCTGACAAGTGGGGCACTGCTGAACCCGGATGTGTGGCAGCAACTGCACACCTGGCAAATCGAACAGCGGGATGCAGATCCCACTTTGTGCGCTGACGTACCTTGGCTGGCTGTGTACCAGGCCGAGGGGCGCAAAGCACTGGCTGGATATCTGGGGACCCCCAGCGAGCAGGACTTTGACGAACTGGGGCAGACCCTGGCTCGGTTTAAAAATGGTATAGATGCCATCTGGCTCAAGCGCATGGGGCGCGATGATGCCGCTCTGTGGTATGATAAAGTGGATTTCAGCCAGGTGAAAGTCTTGATTGTGGAATGGACCCATGGCAACAGTGATTTTTACTGCGGAGTGGACTTGCCGGTGTTTTTGTACAGCACCCCGCAAGAAACTATGACCTACCGGGTCAGCCGTGCGAGGGATGGTGCAGCTGACAGCCCGTTTGTTACTATGGTGCTGCAAATTGAGCAGCGGCTGCTGGAATCTCAGGCGCACAAGGCAAAAATTATCCTTTCACGCGAGGGTAAAGTGTTGAGCTGGTCGGAATACTGCAAGCTGGCTGTGAGCTGAACAGATTGGAGGAATCCGGAAATGAAACTTGATATTTCCCCCATGCTGAATGCCTACCCGGACAGTATGGGCGGCACCCTGCATGACATTGTGCAACTGCTGGCCCGGCCGGAATTTGAGAATGTGTTCGGTTCGTTCTACATCTTGCCCAGCGTGTTCAACACCGATCTGGACCGTGGTTTTTCAGTTATTGACTATACCCTGAACCGGGAACTTGCTGGCCCGCAGGATATGGAGGGGCTAAAGGCGCTGGGGTTAAAGCTTAAACTGGATTTTATCCTGAACCATGCTTCGGTGCTTTCGCCACAGTTCCAGGACCTGTTAAAAAACGGAAAAAACTCTGTCTACCGAGACTTTTTTATTAACTGGAATGATTTCTGGCAAGGGTGTGGCTCCATGACGGAGCAAGGATATATCCAACCGGAAGCAAAATACCTGGAAAAAATGTTCTTCCGCAAGCCGGGTCTACCCATCCTGATGGCACGCATGCCGGACGGCACCGAGGAGCCGTATTGGAATACATTCTACCAGCAGGTGGATTATCTGCGCCCCACGGTGCAGCAACTGATGCAGATTTCCGGCTTACAGTATTCAGCTGCTGTGCGGTTGCATTCAATGCTGACTGCAGCATTGAATGTAGGCCAAAAGCCGGATGAAATCAACTTTGGTAAATATGCAGCCTGCAAATCTGTTGTGATCAATTGGCTGGAGGAACACCGTGAATACCTGGGGCAGATGGACTTGAACATAAAAAGCCCCATAGTGTGGGAGTTCTACCGCAATACCCTGCAGACATTGGCTGGATATGGAGCATCCATTGTGCGGCTGGATGCCTTTGCCTATGCCCCCAAGGAACCGGAAGAGAAAAACTTTTTGAACGACCCGGCTACTTGGGAGCTGCTGGATAAAGTAAAGGTACTGGCGGATGAATATGGTTTGCAGCTGCTGCCGGAAATTCATGCATCTTACAGCGAAAAAATTTACCAGACAGTGGCAGATAAAGGCTACATGACCTATGATTTCTTCCTGCCGGGGCTGGTGTTGGATGCCATTGAAAATAAGGATGGCAGTTACCTGGCCGCTTGGGCTGATGAATTGCGCGATCATCAGATCCACACCGTAAATATGCTGGGCTGCCATGATGGCATTCCGCTGCTGGATTTGAAAGGAATGCTGCCGGAGGAGCGCATTCAGAGCCTGATCGGAACTATTGTAGCGCGCGGCGGTATGGTGAAAGATCTGCACGGACAGAAAAATATTTACTACCAGGTCAACGCTACTTATTACAGCGCCCTTGGTGCTGATGATGACAAGATGCTGCTGGCCCGTGCGATTCAACTCTTCATGCCCGGCAAACCACAGGTGTGGTATCTTGATCTGTTTGCTGGAAAGAACGATGTGGAGGCCGTGCGCCATGCCGGTGCGGGCGGCCACAAGGAGATTAACCGAACCAACCTGAATGCGGAACAGATCAACACAGCATTGCAGCGTGATGTAGTCCAGCGCCAGCTGGATCTACTGCGTCTGCGCAAAACGCACCCGGCATTCCACTCGGATGCTGAGATCACGACTACGTGGAGTGCACCGGTGCTGAGCATCTGCTGGAAACATGGTGCGGATATGATTGCGTTGAGGGCAGATTTGGTAAAGGATAAGTTTGAAATTCAATAAATTAGGGGGTATCTGAAAAGTCAAAAATATCGTCTATTTCTACAAACGCAGCGGAATTTTGCGTTAAAAGTCTTGGAATCCACAAAGGATTCCTGCGGCTCTTTGCCTTAAATTCTGCTTGTGTTTGCGAAATATCCGTCATTTTCTTTGTTTTCAAATACACCTTAGAAAACATATAGAATAAAAAATAACTGCTATGCGGGAATTTTAGGCCTGCATAGCAGTTGTTGCTTCAATAGGTTCCCGGGAATAATAACGTTTCTTCTGCTGTGTAGGATGCACTGGGATGTATGATGCAAAAGCAGACGTGCCATCGGTACAGACTGTAAAGAAGTGGGAAGTCTGATACTGAAAATCGATTCTCTCCCAGCCGATAAAGGAGCAACGTTCTCCATAGAAGAAATTAGCCTTATGCGAATCACCATAAATCGGCTGAGAAACGAACGGCTGGCAAAAGGTCAGTACACGGATGCGGCAGATGATATGCGGCTAAAATGATTCTAAAACCAGAATAACATTAAAGAAAAAACCTCATTGCAAAAACACATTGCAATGAGGTTTTTGAGTGTGCCCGAAGGGATTCGCCAAGCCGCGCCCTAGAAACGCCCCACTGGGGCGTTTCTGCCCCGCGGGACGCAAAGCGCGGGGCACGGGCTGTTCGAATCCCTTCTTTTACTGCCCCATAAAATCTGTGCAGAACAAAAAGGGCAGCACCCCATAAGGTACTGCTCTTGGTGCGCCCGAAGGGATTCGAACCCCCAGCACCTGGCGTCGGAGAACTACGACAAGGCGGCGTAAACAGACGCGGAAACGTAAATTTTGTTGGTTCTGCACATTTACCGCCAAAACAAGAAAAAGCCCATTGTTGGTTGTCACAACAGGCTTTTTCGGCATTTGATATGTGATTGCACAGTAGTGGTCAAATGGTGGTCAATAACCCCACCCATAGTCACATATTCTCTGCCAAAAAGGTCTTGTGGCTGAAGTGGGCCGCTAAAGTCATAATCCACCTGCTCGTATAATCCCATTGTTATAAGACTTAAAACGAGTTATCATCTCTGAATTGCGATGCGCGGGTATTAGCTGGGATATAACTCCATTTCCAATTAAAATAGCTTTTCGCATGGCGCGCCTTTATTATCCACCACAAAAATGATTGGTGATTTAGGTGATTGCGTTGAATTTGGACAGTTAAAATTTTCCGTATACGGTGATTTCGCTTTTATTTAGCGGCAACAAATGTAAATCGGCATTTTCTAAATCAGTAGATTCACCGATATGCTTATAGCTTTCATGATCGATATAAAATATTTGTGGCCTCCCGTTACAGTAACTACCAAAAAGGATAAAATCCAAATCAGGAGATGCAGAAACTTTACTTGCAAATTGAACTGTTTCAAAATAGTACAATTCTTCATGCTCTTTTGACATTCCATGATTATACACAATCGGAGAATACTGATTCTCAATAAAGAAACCCACAACGATTGGTTTGTCGAAAAAGTTTCTCCCTTTGTTTCGAATAGCTTCCTTATAGGCAGGAATTTTGTTATAGTGAGAATCGAATGTCATGTCAAAATTTGTCTGCCAATTTGCCAGTGATGTAGGATAGTCTCCTTTACCTACATGAAATTCGTTGCCGATTGGTGCGGAAGAAATGTGATGGTCGAGCAACCGCTCCTCTTTTATACCCTTCATACATTTACGGGAGCATACGGATGCATCAAATTCAAAATGTTCGATGATAATAATTTTGTCTTTTAGGATTGCATACATATCCGGGCGGTCAAAAGATTTCAACTGATGTAATGCTTGCGACAAATCATCTTCTGACATTGCATAATAGCCCCAATTTATGGCAGTGGGATTTTTGCATAGATAATCCCGCATAAGATGTGTACATTCATCCGTTTGCAAGCTCCCTGCTGTAACCCATCAGTTGTTAAGCAATAGCGCATAGCAACTCTGAATTTTTTAATCTTCATTATATTTGTCAAGCGCTGCAATCGCTTTTTGTGCGATAATCAAACAATATGAACCGGTGCGTTTCTCAATAACTAGAAACACGAATGATAGCATTTATCTCCCCTTATTCGGCATACATGTCAGACAGGATTCAAATCTCTTGAAAAACCATCTCATCAAACAGAACCTTCAAAAAATCATCTACGCCGCCTGCAGCCTGAATTGTGGCAATCATTAAATCATCCGGGTCAACACGGGCAAAATCAATGACATATCCCGCATGGCGGGCAAGCTGCGAAAGA
>QWCE01005323.1_pt1 | contig 11895 bp, 10 predicted proteins | sample 1972531 | NCBI WGS metagenome assembly QWCE01 (sample SAMN09866716, study PRJNA288562) | Human gut metagenome isolate term4_stool, whole genome shotgun sequencing... | reverse complement strand
CGGTGGGGGAGGTCAGCAAGGCCCTGGGCCGTGGCCGCCACACCACCCGCCATGTGGAGATGTTCCCGCTGGACGAGGATACCTACGTTATCGACACGCCGGGCTTCTCCTCCTTCGACACGGAGGAGTTGGATCTGGAGCTGAAGGCCCGCCTGCCGGAGACCTTCCCGGAGTTTGCCCCCTATCTGGGCCAGTGCCGGTTCGTGGGGTGCAGCCATGTGAAGGAAAAGGGCTGCGCCGTGCTGCAGGCGGTGAAGGACGGGAGGATCCCCGCCAGCCGCCACCACAGCTATGTGCGGCTGTATGACGAGTTGAAGGACCTGCGGGACTGGCAGCACAAATAGAGAACGCTCAGAGAGGGCGGAAGCATCGCTTCCGCCCTCTCTTTGTGCGCCGCCGCTGTCACGCCCGCCCCTCCCGGCATATACTGCCATAGAAGCGAAACGGAGAGGGAGGGACGTCACATGAGACACGGAGACGGCTGCGGGAGATTTCTGGGCATCTGTGCACTGGGGCTGGGACTGGGTATCCTCATTGCCGCCATCTTTCCGGTGGGCGTACTGATGTTTCTGGTGTCGTTCCTGCTGATCGCCTGTGGGATTGTCTGCTTGAAGGATAGGAGGTAGCTGCTGTGAAGATCGTGGTTTGGAAGTCGCCCCGTCTGCTGCGTGGGGTTCTGCGGATGCTCTTCGGCATCCGGGAATAAACGGCGGAAACGGCTCATAGAGTAGTCCTGCGCAGTAAGAAATTACGGGAGGACGAAAACATGGAGCTGGAACTGCAATATACGGAGCTGTCCTGCTGCGAGGCAGGGGAGAGCGTTACCCTGACGCAGGAGGAGGCGCTGGAGGCGGCGATCCCGGAGTACTGCCCGGAGGTCACCCGCATCGTGGACGCCGTAGGACAGCTGTGCCTGCGGGAATATACGAGCCGGCAGATCAGCGGCTCGGTGCTGGTCACGGTGCTCTATACCTCGGAGGAGAGCCCCGGCCTGCGGAGCCTGACGCTGCCGGTGCCGTTTCTGACCCAAGCGGACGACAAGCGCCTCACCGGCTGCGACACCGTCTGCATGGCGGGACGCCTGCTGCTGACGGAGGCCAGAGCCGTCACCGGCCGAAAGCTGTACCTGCGGGTCATGCCGGAGCTGACTCTCACCGGCTACACCTGCCGCCGCCACCGCATCTGCACCGGCGTAGGGGAGGAGCCTACCCTGCGCCTGCACCGTCAGGAGCAGTCCCTTACCCTGCTGACCTCGGTGACGCAGCGGCAGAGCAGCGTGACTCAGGAGCTCCAGCCCCAGGACTGGGGCGAGCCGCCGGAGGAACTGCTGGCCCAGCGCATCTGCCCCCGCATCACCGGCAGCCAGCCGGTGGGGAGCCGCCTGCTGGCAAAGGGCGAGGCCCGCATCTGCCTGCTGTACCGCACGCAGGACGGCTCCCTCCACACATGGGAGGACACCCTGCCCTTTTCCTGCCTTCTGGACGGCCTTACCGTCCCGGAGGAGGCGCGGGTCACGGTCACCGGCTCCTGCGGCACGGCCCGGCTCATCCGCAGCGACGGCGCAGCCGCCATCGGGGTGGAGCTGACCCTGAGCCTACTGGTGCGGACCTATGAGACGGTCACCGTCGCCCCGGTGACGGACCTGTACAGCACCCGCTGGGACACCGCTCTCCAGCGCCAGAGCCTGACCTTGACGGAGACCTGGCCCCCGGAGACGGTACAGCCGGAGGTACATCAGGAGCTGGAGAGCCGCCCCTTCCTGTATGTGACGGCGGCGGACTGCGGCGCCGTCACCACAGGGCAGGAGGGGGATCATACCACCCTCCGCACCCCCCTGCGGCTGCGGCTGCTGTATCTGGATGAATCCGGCGCACCGGTCACGGCGGAGCGCACCGACGAGGCCGCCGCCCCCGTGCCTGGGGATGTGACCACCGCCCGTGCCGCCTGCCTGTCTCCCAGCCTGCGCCCCTCCGGCACGGGACTGGAGCTGACGGTCCCGGTGGAGCTGACGGTGGAGCGCAGCCGCCGATGCACATGGGACACCATTACCGCCGCAGAGCTGACGGAGCCGGAGCCGGGACGGCGTCCCTCTCTGGTGCTGTGCCGGCCGAAGAAAGGGGAGAGCCTGTGGGAGCTGGCCAAGCGCTATCGCACGGATGAGCAGGCCATCTGCGCCGCCAACGGATTGGAGCAGGAGACTCCGCTGCCGTCGGGGCTGCTGCTGATCCCCCGTGTAAGATAGCAGAAAAAGAGCGTAGGCGATGCCTGCGCTCTTTTCTCGTAGAAAGCCTTATCCCTGTGCGTACCGGGCCAGAAACTGCCGGGTGCGCTCCTCCTTGGGGTGATCCATCACCATGCGTGGCTCCCCCTGCTCCACGATGACGCCACCGTCCATGAAGATGACCTGATCCGCCACATCACGGGCAAAGGCCATCTCGTGGGTGACGATGACCATGGTGGTGCGCTGCCGGGCCAGCTGCCGGATGACCTTCAGCACCTCCCCGGTAAGCTCCGGGTCCAGCGCTGAGGTGGGCTCATCGAAGCACAGAATGTCCGGCTTCATGGCCAGCGCACGGGCAATGGCCACCCGCTGCTTCTGTCCGCCGGAGAGCTGGTGGGGATAGTGTCCCATCCGATCTCCCAGACCCATCTGTTCCAGCAGGGCTTCGCCCTCCCGGCGGATGGCCTCCGGGGCCTCCCCGGTTCTCTCGGACTTGGCCAGCAGCCGCCGGGCCAGCGTTACATTCTCCAGCGCCGTATATTGGGGAAACAGATTAAAATCCTGAAACACCAGCCCGAAGTGCAGCCGGTTCCGCCGCCGCTCCTGAGGGGACAGGCTCCCGTCCAGCAGATTCCGTCCCCGGACGGCGATGCGGCCGCTGTCCGGTGTTTCCAAAAAGTTCAGGCACCGCAGCAGCGTGGTCTTTCCGCTGCCGGAGGAGCCGATGATGGACAGAGCCTGTCCCTCCTCCAGCGAAAAGCTGATGTCCCGCAGGACCTTGGTACCGCCGAAGCTTTTCTCCAGCTGCGCCACCTCCAGGATCGCCATAGTACCCCCTCCTTACCGAAAATAGCTGAGCCTGCGCTCGATGTACCGGAACAGCAGTGTCAGCAGCCCCACAAAGGCCAGATAGAATACCCCCGTGTAAAACAGGGGCCATGTGATGCCCTGCGCCTTGATGTAGCTCTCGCCCACCTTGGTCAGCTCCATGATGGAGATGATGCGGGCCAGCGAGGTGTCCTTCACCAGCGTGATGATCTCATTGGACATAGGCGGCACAATGCGCTTCACCATCTGCAGCAGGGTGATTTTGAAGAAAATCTGACGGCGGGTAAGCCCCAGTACCTCTCCCGCCTCCCGCTGTCCGGCAGGCACGCCCTCAATGCCTCCCCGGTAGATGACGGAGAAGTAGCAGGCGTAGTTCAGCACGAAGGCCACGGTACACGCCAGCATCCGCTGGCTGCCCCAGATGTTGTGGCCCAGCCAGATGCCGGGGCCGTAGAAAATCAGGATCAGCTGCAGCATCAGGGGTGTTCCCCGGACGATCCACACCAGAACGTTAAAAAACCAGCTGACCGGACGGCACTTGCTCATGGAGCCGAAGGTCACCGCCAGCCCCAGCGGCAGAGAGAATACCAGCGTCAGGGCGAACAGCTTCACCACCTCACGCAGCCCCTCCAGCAGGGACAGTGTCACAGACCAGAACATGGGAAGAACTCCTTACACTCAGATTTCACAGGCCGCCCTTTTCACGGGCCGCCATAAAAAATGCCGCTGCGGCGGACAGCCCCCGCAGCGGCATTCTGGCCGTTATTTACTGACCACGCACCACCACGACCTGTGCGTTCTTGCAGTAGGCGTTGGTGCAGGCCATGGCGCTCATAACGCCGTCGGTGAGGGTCATGCCGTTCCACACCACGTCGATGGCCTTGCTGTCCAGCTCATTGATCTTCTGACCCCAGTCGATGACCACGAACTGAATTTCCACACCCAGACGCTCCGCCACCAGCTTGGCAAGGTCTGCGTCAAAGCCGATCCACTGGCCATTTTCATCCTTATAGTCCATGGGAGCGAACTCCGTGATGCCCACCACCAGCGTACCCTTCTGCTGGATATAGCTGACGTCACTGTCCTCTCCGGTGGTGAAGGTGCCCTCCTGCTGGGGAACCAGCAGCTCCTCGGTGATGCCGTACTGCTGGGCCAGCTTCTGCATGGTCCCGCTCTGATAGGCGTCGCCCAGCACGCAGTTGATGTACTGCGCCAGATCGGAGCCCTTGCGGCAGCCGATGCCGTACTCCTCCTCGGTGAGCTTGTCGGTGTAGGTGAGATCGGGGTAGCTGGTACCCTCACCGATCATGGCCCCGGCCATCAGCAGATCGATGATGGCGGCGTCGGAGGTGCCGGAGGCCACCTCCATCAGGGCGGCGGCCTGATCCTCCAGCGTGGTGACCTTCCAGCCCTTCTCCAGAGCGATCTCTTCACCGGCGGAGCCGCCCTCCACGGCGTAGGTCAGGACCTTTTCGTCGGAATCCTTGCTTCCGCCGTTGTCCTTTTGGCCGCAGGCGGCCAGCAGGGAGGCGCTGATGGTCAGTGCCAGCGCCAGACACAGAAGCTGCTTGAACTTTTTCATGGGAATATCCTCCTTGATATGGTACACGGATGTGTTGTAACAGATGTATTGTGTTTGTTTTGTGTTAGATGGTGATGCACTACGTTTGGTCACGTTGGCCTGCATGGTCCGGATCGAGCTGCGATAGGCTGCAATGCACTGTGCCGGGCAGCACAAGCCCTACGCTGAGTGGCATAAGCCCTGCTGCTATTATCGCTTACTTTTCCGGAACTTGCAAGCCCCGCCGCAGATTCCCACCACCGTTTTCTGCGACTTTCCGCCTGTCCTTACCACAACCCTACCGGCCCTTCTGCCGATGGCTTATGCCGCGGATTTCCATGGGCGGTTTTCGACAACCCTCATCGCAGCGCCGTTTCTGTTGCTGGCTTCCGTTGTTGTTTCCGTCGGCAGATTCCAGCCGCCTTCGCCGTCGCCCGATTGGGATTTTCGCAGGTTTCCTCTCTGCGGGCCTTTATCAGGAACCGCTGCCGAGATTTTCACCGGTTCCCTTGGGGCAACGAGGGTGCTATGAAAGCTGCCCCGCCGGAGGCTGCCCCACTTTTGGGGCGCCTGTGCTTTCTATCTGTTATCGATGGTGTCGCTCCATACCAAAACCTCATTTCTGACGAAACCGCATGGATCAAAGCTGTCTCTCTCGTCTTTCTACGGTCTATCGCATGGCACCGGGCAGCCGCTCCCGTAGTTTGCGGTTCCGATTGACCATATGCTCCCGGTCGCTTATTCACAGCGACTGGTCGTCCCGCTGACGATGGATATATTTTAACACTTTAGCGAAGTAGTGTAAAGATGCACATACGTAAAAATAGATTGATAGATGCAGATGAATTTTATGCAGAATATACATATCCCGCTCGTGCGTCCTAAGAAGAGATGTCTGTTCCTAAAGGGAGATGGCACCCTGAAAGCAACCGGGGCGTCCAGAGGAGAAAAGCGGACGGAAAGCGGATCCCTTGCAGGTCCATACGATGTCCACAGACTGTCAGGAAAATGGGGGAGGTGTCCAATTTTTGCGTATTTTCTCTAAAAGTTCAGAGATTGTTCATTGATAATCTGGAATCGGAATTGTATAATCGGAATTGGATAATAGAAAAAAATTCTGGAGAAGCGAGGAGGTCACAATGGCTTTTGTGGAATTTGAAAAGGTCAGCAAGATCTACCACACCGGAGCGGTGGAGATCCCGGCGCTGCGGGACGCCACCTTTCAGGTGGAAAAGGGGGAGATCTGCGTTATCGTAGGGGCCTCCGGTGCCGGAAAGACCACGCTGCTGAATATTTTGGGGGGTATGGATACCCTCACCGGCGGCACGGTGAAGCTGGATGGCCGGGATATCTCCCGCTATGACCGGCGGCAGCTGACGGAGTACCGCCGCCGCGACGTGGGCTTTGTGTTCCAGTTTTATAACCTCATTCAGAACCTCACGGCGCTGGAGAACGTGGAGATCGCCGCCCAGCTCTGCCCCCATCCGCTGGATGCGGCAGAGGTGCTGCGGGAGGTGGGACTGGGGGAGCGGATGAAGAACTTCCCGGCCCAGCTCTCCGGCGGCGAGCAGCAGCGGGTGGCCATTGCACGGGCACTGGCCAAGAACCCCAAGCTGCTGCTGTGCGACGAGCCAACCGGTGCGCTGGACTATGTTACCGGCAAGAACATTCTGAAGCTGCTGCAGGATACCTGCCGCCGGACGGGAATGACGGTGGTCATCATCACCCACAACTCCGCTCTGACGGCCATGGCGGATCGGGTCATCTCCATCAAGAGCGGCACCATCCAGTCCGTGCGGAAGAATGAACACGTCACCCCTGTGGAAGAGATCGAGTGGTGAGGATATGCTGCTGAAAACTGCTTTTCGGGAGATCAAAACCAGCTTGGGCCGGTATCTGGCCATTCTGGCCATTATTGCGCTGGGTGTGGGCTTTTTTGCCGGACTGCGGGTGACCCGCCCCGCTATGATCTCCACCGCCAATCACTATTTGAAGGATCTGGCCATGTTCGATGACCGGCTCCTCTCCACTCTGGGCTGGACGGAGGAGGATGTGGATGCCTTCCGGAAGCTGGATGGCGTATCCGCCGCCGAGGGCGCCCGCTCCGCCGACGTGCTGTGCGTGGGGGAGGACGGCTCCGACATGGTGCTGAAGGCCCACTCCCTGACGCAGCAGGTGAACCGCCTGAGCTTACAGGCGGGACGGCTGCCGGAGAAGGCCGACGAGTGCGTGGTGGACGCATGGCGCTACGATGAGAGCGCACTGGGCAGCGTCATCCGGCTGTCGGACAACAACTCCGCCGATACGCTGGATACCTTCGCCAGCCGGGAATATACGGTGGTGGGCGTGGCTGCCAGTCCTATGTACATCAACTATGAGCGGGGCGGCACGGCGCTGGGAAACGGCACCGTGGCGGCGTTTGTCTATCTGCTGCCGGAGGGCTTTGCGATGGACTACTACACGGAGATCGACGTGACCCTCACCGGGGCAGATGGCCGCATCTATACGGCGGCCTATGACGATGCCGTGGAGGCCATGGAGCAGCCCCTGAAGGATCTGGCAGCCCAGCGGGCGCAGCTGCGGTACGACTCTCTCCGCAGTGAGGCGCAGGAAAAGCTGGCGGATGCCCAGCAGCAGTTGGACGACGCCCGGAAGCAGCTGGAAACGGGCTGGGCGGAATACTACGACGGCCTTGCCCAGTACAAGGACGGACATGCATCCTATATAGAGGGCGCCGGCCAGTACCGGGATGGGCTGGCAGAATACGACAGTGGCCGGGCGGCCTATGAGACGGCCCGGAAGGACTATGAAAACGGCGTGAGCCAATACAATCAGGGGCAGGCCGGCTATGAGGAGGGCCAGAGGCAGTATCAGGCGGCGCAGCAGCAGTATCAGGCGGCGCTGGCGCAGTATCAGCTGCTGGAGCAGCAGGCAGCGGCCCTGCCGGAAGATAGCCCGGAGCTGCCGGTCCTGCAGGCCAAGCTGGCGGCCATGAAGGAGCAGCTGGACGCCACAGCGGCGCAGCTTTCTCAGAATCAGGCGCAGCTGGAGGCAACGGCGGCGCAGCTGGCCCAGAGCAAGGCCCAGCTGGATGCGGCGGGTGCGGCGCTGGATACCACGGAGCAGCAGCTGGCACAGGCACAGGAGAAGCTGGAGGAGTCGGCCCGGCAGCTGGCGGCGGCCAAGGCCCAGCTGGAGGAGACAGGTCCCAAGCTGGAGAGCGCCCGGCAGGAGCTGGAGGACGGCGAAAGGGAATTGTCCGACCATGAGGGGGAACTGGACGATGCCCGGCAGAAGCTGGAGGATCTGAAAGAGCCGGACACCTATGTGCTGGGCCGGGACACCAACGTGGGCTATGTATGCTTCGAGAGCGACACCAACATTGTGGCGGGAGTTTCCCGTGTGTTCCCGCTGTTCTTCTTCCTGCTGGCGGCGCTGGTGTGCATCACCACCATGACCCGCATGGTGGAGGAACAGCGCACCCAACTGGGCGTACTGATGGCCATGGGCTATGGCCGGGGGGCCATCCTGTTCAAGTACTTCTTTTACTCCGGCAGCGCTTCGCTGCTGGGGTGCGCCATCGGCTTTGTGGGAGGCTCCTACATCTTTCCCAAGATCCTCTGGCACGCCTATAACATCATGTACGGCTTCGGGATCCCCATTGAATTTGTGCTGGATGGGAAGCTGGCGGCCATCTCCGTAGCCACCTATCTGCTGTGCGCGCTGGGGGCCACCTATCTGGTGTGCCGTGGCTTCTTGCGGGAGGTGCCGGCGGAACTGATCCGGCCCAAGGCCCCCAAGGAGGGCAAGCGGGTGCTGCTGGAGCGCATCACCTTCCTATGGAAGCGGCTGGGCTTTTTGACCAAGGTATCCCTGCGGAACGTGCTGCGGTACAAGCAGCGGTTCTTCATGATGGTGCTGGGCATCGGCGGCTGCACAGCGCTGCTGCTGGCGGGCTTCGGCATCAAGGACTCCATCGCCAATGTGGTGGACTATCAGTTCGAGGAAATTACCCTGTACGATGCGGCGGTGTCCTTCACAGAGGAGATGGATGCGGAGACGCAGCAGGCGTTTTCCCGGCAGGCCGCCGATGTGTCGGCGGTGGTGTTCCTCCACGACGGCTCCGTGACGGTGGAGGCAGGCGGCGGGGCCAAGACGGTGAATCTGCTGGTGCCTCAGAGCAGTCTGGAGGGCATGATGGACCTCCACCGGGGCGGCGAGAAGCTGTCCATGCCCGGAACGGGGGAGACACTGCTCAACGACGCTCTGGCGGAGGCGCTGGGCGTGTCCGTGGGGGACACCGTGACCCTGCGGGACAGCGACATGAACACCCTGACGGTGACGGTCAGCGGCATCTTTGACAACTACGTATCCAACTACGCCATCGTGTCAGCGGACACCTGCCGGGATCAGTGGGGCAGCGTGCCGCCGGTGAAAACCGCCTTCATCCGGGTGACGGACAACTCCGACGCAGGTGTCCACGCCGCCTCGGCCCGAATTTTGGATATGGAGAACGTCTCGGCGGTATCGGTGAATCTGGATACCCGCCAGCGGGTGGGGACCATGATGTCGGTGCTGGATTACGTCGTGTGGATGGTGACGGTGTGCGCCGGGGCACTGGCCTTTATCGTGCTGTATAACCTCGCCAATATCAATATCAACGAGCGCATCCGGGAGATCGCCACCATCAAGGTGCTGGGCTTCTATCCCGGCGAGACGTCGGCCTATGTGTTCCGGGAGAACAACACCCTGACGTTTTTGGGGATGCTGGTAGGTCTGCCGCTGGGCAAGTGGCTCCACGCCTATGTGATGAGCCAGATCCGCATCGACACCATCGCCTTCGACGTGCGGATCGCATGGCAGAGCGTGGTGTTCTCCATGCTGCTGACGGCGGTGTTTGCCGCCATCGTGAACGTGGTGATGTACTTCAAGCTGCGGCGCATCAGCATGGCGGAGTCTCTGAAATCCATCGAATAAGGGAAAAACGTGAAAAAAGCACCCCTGCTTCCGGTGAAGCAGGGGTGCTTTACATATCCGGTTATCAGGGGGCTATCAGGGAAGCAGCAGCTGGGCGATCTGCACGGCGTTGGTGGCGGCGCCCTTGCGGACCTGATCGCCGCAGCACCAGATGTTCAGGCCGTTATCGCAGGTCAGATCCTCCCGGATGCGGCCCACGAATACGGTGTCCTGATCGCTGGTGTCCAGCGGCATGGGGTACCGGCGGCTGGACAGATCGTCCACCAGACGGCAGCCGGGGGCGGCGGCGATGAGCTCTCTGGCCCGCCGGACGGAGATCTTCTCACGGGTGCGGACCACCAACGAGACGCTGTGGCTCCGCACCACCGGCACCCGGACGCAGGTGCAGCTGACCCGCAGGCCCGGCAGATGCATGATCTTGCGGCCCTCGTTCTGCATCTTCATCTCCTCGGAGGTGTAGCCCTCATAGGCCTCACCGCCGATCTGGGGGATGACGTTGTAGGCGATCTGGTACTGGAATACCTGCGGGTGGACGGGCTTGCCCTCCCGCAGCAGCTCCACCTCCTCCATAAGCTCACGGGGACCGCCGGCTCCGGCACCGGACACCGCTTGATAGGAGGAGGCGATGATGCTCTGGATGGGGCTGTCCTGGTTCAGGGCGTTGATGGCCACCAACGAGACGATGGTGGTGCAGTTGGGATTGGCGATGATGCCCTTGTGGCGGCGGGCATCCTCCGGGTTGATCTCCGGGATCACCAGCGGCACATTGGGGTCCATGCGGAAGGCACTGGAGTTGTCCACGAACACGGCACCCGCCTTAACGATGGCCGGGGCGAAACGCTTGGCGATGTCGTTCTCCGCAGCGCCCAGCACGATGTCCATGCCCTCAAAGGCACTGTCCTCAGCGGGCTGCACCGTCAGCTCCCGGCCCTGCCAGAGCAGCTTTTGCCCGGCGGAGCGGGGGGAGGCCAGCAACCGCAGCTCCTCCACGGGAAAGCTGCGCTCGGCCAGTATTTTCATCATTTCACGGCCCACCGCACCGGTGGCGCCCAGAATGGCAACGTTCATAGTTTGGTTCCTCCTTATTTTACAAAGCTGTCGTACAGGACGCGGATGGCACGCTCGAAGTCACCGCCGTCCACGCCCACGATGATGTTCAGTTCCTCCGGTCCTTGGGTGATCATGCGGATGTTGATGCCGTTTTCACCCAGCTTGGCGAAGATGCGGCCGGAGGTGCCGGGCTTATAGGCCATTTTCCGGCCTACGGCGGCCACGATGGCCATATTGTCTGTCACATGGATGCTGTCGGGCTTCAGCTCCTTTTGCAGGTCGCCCAGCATGGGATACAGGCACGGGGTTACCTTTTGGGCCGACACCACCAGCGATACCGTGTCGATGCCGGAGGGCAGATAGTCCACGTTGATGCCGTAGCGCTCCAGCACCTCCAGGATCTGCCGCAGGACACCGGCCTGTGAGGACATTCCGTTTTTGGTGATGGTGATGACGGAGAAATCCTTGCGGCCGGCGATGCCGGTGATGAGGTTCTCGTCTGCCAGCTCCGGCTCGTCGAAGCGCTCCCGGATCATGGTGCCGGGGTGGTCGGGCTGGTTGGTGTTGCGGATGTTCAGGGGGATGTTCTTCTCCCGCACCGGGGAGACGGTCCCCTCGTGGAGCACCTGCGCCCCGATATAGCTGAGCTCCCGCAGCTCGGCGTAGGTGATGCGCTCGATGGGACGGGGGTCCTGCACGATCTTGGGGTCGGCCATGAGGAAGCCGGAGACGTCGGTCCAGTTTTCGTAGACGTCGGCGTCCAGCGCCGCCGCCGCCAGAGCGCCGGTGATGTCGCTGCCGCCGCGGGTGAAGGTCTTGACGCTGCCGTCGGGCATGGCCCCATAGAAGCCGGGGATCACCACCCGGCGGCCGGAGGCGGTGCGGCGCAGGGCCTCGTAGCTGGCGGGCTGATCCACGGCACCGTCCAGCCGGAAGCGAAGCCAGCAGGGGCTGTCCAGAAAATCGTAGCCCAGATAGTCCGCCATGAGGCGGGCGGCGAAGTACTCGCCCCGGCTCACCAGCTCGTCCTGACTGATGCCACGGTCCATTTTCTCCCGCAGGGCGGCGAACTCCGCCTCCAGCGGTGTGGACAGGTGCAGCTCGTCCCTGATGGAGAGATAGCGGCTGCGGATCATGTCGAACACAGCGTCACAGCTGACGCCATATTGCAGGTGGGCGTAGCACAGATACAGCAGGTCCGTCAGTTTGTGGTCGTCCCGGCTACGCTTTCCGGCGGCGCTGACCACCACCACACGGC
>QWCE01006659.1_pt1 | contig 11897 bp, 8 predicted proteins | sample 1972531 | NCBI WGS metagenome assembly QWCE01 (sample SAMN09866716, study PRJNA288562) | Human gut metagenome isolate term4_stool, whole genome shotgun sequencing... | reverse complement strand
AAACACGTTCCAAGAAGTCGATAAGACTGTAAATTTGACTGAATATAAAATGAAAGATAAATAAGGAGAAAAGAAAATGGGAAAAATTAAAGTAACAAATTGTGATGATATTGAAGGATTAAAAGTAATTGAGCCAACCGTATTTGGAGATTCTAGAGGTTATTTTATGGAGACTTACAATTACAATGACTTCAAAGAGGCAGGAATTGACGTAGAATTCGTACAGGATAATCAGTCCAGCTCACGTTATGGTGTTCTTCGCGGTCTCCATTTCCAGCTTCATTATCCACAGGACAAACTTGTCCGCGTAGTAAACGGAGAAGTGTTTGATGTGGCTGTAGATTTAAGAGAGGGCTCCAAAACTTATGGAAAATGGTACGGAGTTGTTCTTTCAGCAGAGAATAAGAAACAGTTTTTTATTCCGAAAGGATTTGCACATGGCTTTCTGGTTCTTTCTGAGAATGCTGAGTTTACTTATAAATGCTCCGATTTTTATCATCCAAACGATGAGGGCGGTCTGATCTGGAATGATCCGGACATCAATGTACAGTGGCCGATTCCGGAAGGTATGGAGCTGATCTTCTCTGACAAGGATCAGAAATGGGGCAGCTTTAAGGAACTTAACAGATAGGAGACTGTAAATGCTTAAGTCTATTTTTTCCCTGCCGGCGGATTTATATAAAAACCGCCGGCTGGTTATGAAACTGGCAAAAAATGATTTCAAGACCCGATATGCAGGTTCTTATTTTGGAACCTTCTGGGCTTTCGTTCAGCCGGTGGTAACAATTCTGGTATACTGGTTTGTATTTTCAGTGGGGTTCCGGTCCAACACAGATGAACTGGGAGTCCCTTTTGTGCTTTATCTGGTAGCTGGTATTGTGCCCTGGTTTTTCTTTTCTGATGCGCTTTCCGGAGGTACCAATTCGCTTCTGGAATATAATTACCTTGTAAAAAAGGTAGTGTTCAACATTAGCGTCCTTCCAGTGGTAAAAATAATTTCCGCTTTATTTGTACATGGCTTTTTTGTACTTCTGGCAATTATTCTTTATATATGTAACGGAAGATTTCCTGACTGGTACTACCTTCAGATATTGTATTATAGTGCATGCGTCTTTTTTCTTGTGTTGGGACTTTGCTATGCTACCAGTGCAATTGCAGTCCTTTTCCGCGATCTGAACCAGATTATTGGTATCGGATTACAGGTTGGAGTATGGCTGACTCCTATTATGTGGGTGTCAGAGAGCATGATCGGTACCAACAGCCTTCTATACAAAATTCTTCAGCTGAATCCTGTATTTTATATTGTATCAGGATATCGTGACGCATTTATTATCAAGCGCTGGTTCTTCGAAAGACCAGTCTGGACATTATATTTCTGGATATTTGCCATCTGCTGCTTCCTGTTTGGAAACTGGATCTTTAAGCGGCTTCGGGTTCATTTTGCAGATGTTCTGTAAATAGGAGAAAAGCAGTTATGAATCGAAATGTATTCAGCGAAGAAGGCATGTTCGATGAAGTACAGAACTGTAGAGATACTGAGCAGTTACAAAGCGGATAGAAAAGAAAGGAAACAACGTGGAAAGTAAAAACGCCATTGAAATAAGAAATTTGTCCAAGATGTATAAGCTCTATAACAGACCACTGGACCGCCTGAAGGATTCTCTGGGGCTTAGTCGTAAGAAGCTGTATAAAGAGCATTATGCACTTAAGGATGTTAGTTTTGATATTGGAGAAGGAGAATGCGTTGGTATTATTGGAACAAACGGCTCCGGAAAATCCACTATTCTGAAAATTATTACCGGTGTACTGGCTCCTACAGCCGGAACCGTAACCGTAAATGGAAGAATTTCGGCTCTTCTGGAACTGGGAGCCGGATTTAATCCGGAATATTCTGGTATGGAAAATATTTTCCTGAATGGTACCATGTTAGGTTTTTCCGAAGAAGAAATCAACGCAAGGCTGGATGAAATCCTCAGTTTTGCTGATATTGGTGATTTTATCCATCAGCCGGTAAAGACCTACTCCAGTGGTATGTTTGTACGCCTGGCCTTTGCTGTGGCTATCAACATAGATCCGGAGATCCTGGTAGTGGATGAAGCACTTTCTGTAGGTGATGTATTTTTTCAGGCGAAATGCTATCATAAGTTCGAGGAATTTAAGAAACAGGGCAAAACTATTTTGGTACATCAGGATCCGGTGAAACAGGCAGAAGGCTCAGAGACAAAGAAAGAAGACTGGAAACAGGGATTCCTTGTGAACCCGAACACATTGGAGTATGGGGAAAAACAGGCTGAGATCACAGACTTCGTTGTAATGGATTCCAAGAGCCTTCAGACCAACACAATCGAGAAGGGGTCTAAATTTCAGATTAAAATGCGCATTCATTTTCATGAAAGCATTCAGCAGCCTATTATGGCTTTCACGTTCAAGAATATTCAGGGAACTGAGATCACAGGAACCAACACTATGTATGAAGGTGTGAATGTGGAACACACAGACGCAGGGGATGAGTGTGTAGTGGTTTTTGAGCAGAAAATGGATATGCAGGGCGGGGAATATCTTCTCTCCTTTGGATGTACCGGTTATCGGAATGGAGATTTTACCGTATTCCATCGTTTATATGATGCATGCAACATAACTGTGGTTTCTTCCAAAAATACAGTTGGATTCTACGATATGAATTCCAAAGTGTGGATAGAGGAATAATAAAATATGCAGGAAAAAATCGGAAACGTAACATTAGATTATGAATATTACCCAGGCGAGGATCTGTACAGTGATGGTCCTGTGGAAGAAGAACTTCTGGAAATTGCGAAAAATTATCAGGAGAAGGAACTAAACCAGTTGATCTATGAGCGAAACAGCTGGCCGGTTCTTTATCATTTTTCACATATTCGCCAGAATATTCTGGAGTGGCTTCCTATCACAAAAGAACAGAAAGTTTTGGAAATCGGGTCCGGCTGTGGACCGATCACAGGAGTTCTCGCGCGAAAAGCCAAAAGTGTCACCTGTATCGATCTGTCGAAAATGCGCAGCACCATCAATGCATATCGAAATCGTGAATGCGATAATGTGAAAATTATGGTAGGTAATTTTCAGGATGTGGAGAGTAGTCTTACTGAGAAATATGATTACATTACCCTGATCGGTGTGTTTGAATATTCCCAGGGCTATATCGGGACAGCACAGCCTTATGTGGAAATGCTCCGACGCATTGCCCGCCATCTGGCACCGGGAGGCAGAATCGTGATCGCGATTGAGAACCGGCTTGGTTTGAAATACTGGGCCGGCTGCACCGAAGATCATGTGGGAAAATATTTTGAAGGACTGGAGAACTATCCGGATACCAGAAGTGTGCGGACTTTTTCCAGAAAGGAACTGTCTGATATTATTGACCAGGCTGGTGAATTTAAGACCACTTTCTATTATCCATATCCGGATTATAAATTCCCGATGACTATTTATTCAGACAAGCGTCTGCCGAAGAAAGGCGAGCTTCGGGATAATTTCTGCAATTTTGACCGTAACAGAATACAATTGTTCAATGAGGGAAAAGTATACGATTCTCTCACTGATGCAGGACTTTTTCAGGAATTTTCCAATTCATTCCTGGTGATTGTGGAAAGGAAGGAAAACAAATGAAAGAGATTATTTTCAGTAAATATTCCAATGAAAGAAGCCGTTCCTTCGCAATCCGCACTGACATTGCAGAAGAAGATGGGAAAAGATGGCTGGAGAAAAAATGGCTGTATCCGGAAGGAAAAGAACACGTTCTTCGTATGAAAAAATGGAATCAGAAGCTTGATCAGATGTATGGGGAAGTTCCGTTTCTGAGCAACAAGTGCGAGATAGGCGAAGACTGTGCTTATTTTGAGTATCTGGAACAGGAGAATCTTGCAGAATATCTGGATGATCTGCTGGGAAAGGGAGAAAAGGAAAAAGCTGAGAAAATTTTCACAGAATATCTGGAAAATGTACAGAAGCTTCACAGCAAGAAGCCGTTCACAATAACTGAGGAATTCAAAAATGTTTTCGGTGATGTGCCTATGCCTGGCGGACTGACATGTACAGATGTTACGAATATTGATATGATTTGTGACAATGTTGTAATGACCAGTCCATATACGCTTCTGGACTATGAATGGACATTTGAGTTTCCAGTTCCCTGTGAATTTGTACTGTATCGGATCATCCATTACTATATACAGACGCATAAAGTGCGTGAAGTGCTGAATGCAGCCGGATTTTATGAGAAATTTGGTATTTCAGAAGTGATGAGAACCAGTTTTTCCAGAATGGAAAGCGGTTTTCAGGTATATATTACAGGCATGCATGTTCCTATGAGGGAGATGTATGCCACAATGACTCCAGGGGTGGAATATTTGTCCCTGAGTAATCTGGGACCGCTGCAGGTATATTTCGCAGAACAAAGAGGTATGTATTCCGAAGCAAGTTCTGTAAAAAGACCTATTATGGCCGGAAAGGTAAAATGCACCTTGAATCTGCCGAAAAGCTGCAGGTTTATTAGAATTGATCCAGGTGATCATCCGTGTACGGTACATCTTGCAGCAATCCGTTTTGACAGGATGCCAGCTTCCCTGGACGGGGTTCTGACACCCGAAGGAACAATCTGCGGCAGCTGGGCTTTCCTTTCGCGGTTTGATCCCTGTATTGTAGATATAGAGGTTCCGGAAGGTGCTAAGAATCTTACACTGAATCTGGAGATTGATGAGGCAAAAGAAGATATGCTGAATGAGATCCGTGCCCTTGAGGTGAGAAGCCATAGTCTTAAAGGAGTGCTTGGAGAGCGGGCGAGAGAAGCAGTGGACCGTCTGAAAAATGGTCGGGAATCTTCTGCAAAGAAAGGAAAGTAGAATGAATCAAAAGGTAATGCTGGTTGAAAAAGAACGGTTTCTTTTGAATGATAATTGCAAATATATGATCACAGGAAGGGTTTCAAAGGAAGCAGATATAGAGTGTTATCTGGATGGTATCCGCCTTCCTTCTGAGGCAAACCTGATTACTGTGATGACCGGATTTATGAGGGCTGTGGAGACGAAAAATCCAGGAGGCAAATGGGTGGAGGTATTAGTTACCCTTCCTGAAAATCTGCAGAATTACAAAAAACTTGAGGTGTACGCTGTTAACGGAAAGGAGCGTTTCCTCTGGTATAAGATGAAAACCTCGGATCTTATGAGAAAACAGGGAAAACCTCAGCTTTTTGTTGATGGGGAATCTATAGTCAGAGAGCAGAAGAAGGTTATCCTTGCCGGCTGGGCGGTAGGAACTACACCGGTTTCCCTGCAGGTATATGATGAAAATAAAAAGCCTGTGAAAATAACCCTGAAGCGGAATACCCGAATGGACGTGGCAGAAATGTTTCGGGAATGCGAAGTGAATAAGGATTGCGGATTCCATATCCAGGCAGAAAATGTATCTGGAAAGAAGGCTTATCTTGTTGCAAAGGATGAGAACGGAAAAAAGGCAGTCTACCAGATTGGTATTTCAAAGGGCGAACGCTTTAAGGCAAAAGCCAGCCTTTATTCGAAAAAGGCAATGGAGAATTATCGTTCCAATGGCATTCATACTGTGATCCGGAAGTCGCTGATCAAGCTGGAAGCATTGAGCAAGGGAGACGGTCTTTACCAGACCTGGCTGAAGGAGAACAGGGTTACTAAGAAAGAACTGAATCAGCAGAGAAAGACTGTTTTTCGGGAGAACATTAAGTTTAGCCTTGTGGTTCCTCTCTATAAGACGGATAAGTACCTTTTGAAGGCTCTTGTGGATTCTGTGCTGGCGCAGACATACAGCAACTGGGAACTTTGCCTTTCAGATGGAAGTGGAGCAGATTCTCCGATCCGCAGTATTCTGGAAGAGTATCAGAAAAAGGATCCAAGGATCAAAGTTGTTTTCAATGAGAAACAGCTGCAGATTTCAGACAATACAAATGCTGCTATTGGAATTGCCACTGGAAATTATATTGCATTTGCAGATCATGATGATACCCTGGCAGAGGAAGCTTTTTATCAGATGGCAAAGGAAATCTCACAGCATCCGGAGGCGGATCTTATTTATTCTGATGAGGATATTATTGATATAAGAGGAAATCGGCTTTTCCCTCATTTTAAGCCGGATTTTAACCCTGATTATCTGTGCTGCGTAAATTATATCTGCCATCTGGTGGTTGTAAAGAGAACACTTCTCGACCGAACAGGACTTTTGCGGCCAGAATATGACGGTTCCCAGGACTTTGATTTTCTGCTTCGCTGCACGGAGCATACAGACAGTGAGAAGATCCGCCATATTCCCAAAATTCTGTATCACTGGAGAAGCCATGAGGGTTCCACAGCGGGAAATCCGGATGACAAGCCATATGCAGTGATCGCAGGAGAAAAGGCACTTGCAGGGCATTATGAGCGCATGGGAATTAAGGCAGAGGTGGAATACACTGGATGCCCGGTCGTTTTCAGAACCCATTTTGTTATAGAGGGTGACCCGAAGGTATCAATTCTGATTCCGAATAAGGATCATACAGAGGATCTGAATAAATGTGTGACTTCCATTCTGGAGAGGAGCACCTGGAAAAATATCCAGATTATAGTAATTGAGAATAACAGTGAGAAGGAAGAGACCTTCCACTATTATGAGGAACTTGAGAAGCGGTATCCTCAGGCAAAAGTGGTTACATGGGATGGTCCCTTCAACTATTCAGCAATCAACAATTTTGGTGCAAAATATGCGGATGGAGATTATTTACTTCTGTTGAATAATGATACAGAGGTTATTACTCCAGAGTGGTTGGAGAACATGATGGGCTATTGCCAGAGAGAGGATGTGGGCATTGTAGGCGCCAAGCTCCTTTACCCGGATAATACGGTTCAGCATGCTGGTGTCGTGGTAGGAATCGCAGGTTTTGCAGGACATATTCTTACCGGATATGACAGATATGCCACAGGATATTTGTGGAGACTGGCAACTACACAGGATGAGAGCGCAGTAACAGGCGCCTGTCTGATGGTGAAGCGAAGCGTTTTTGAGGAACTTCATGGGCTGGATGAAAGCTTTGCAGTGGGACTGAATGATATTGACTTCTGTCTTAGGGCAAGGGCACTTGGTAAATTGGTTGTATTTACTCCGGAGGCCTGCCTGTACCATTATGAATCTAAGTCACGCGGACTGGAGAATACGCCGGAGAAGAAGGCGCGTCTTCAGAAAGAGGTGGATCATTTCCGGGAACGTTACAGAGATTTTCTGAAAAAGGGTGATCCGTATTACAATCCGAATCTGAGTATTGTGAGAGGGGATTGTGCATTCAGGATGGCGTATGAGAAGAAGGATGAAATAGTTTGATGCAGAACTAATATAAAAACCCAGTCGGGAGAGGAAGATACCCTGTCCTGACTGGGTTTTTTATTAGGATTTTACAATTTTCACGATCCTCCAGATCAAAAGAATCAGAAGAAGTAAGAATACACCGGCAATTACAAAATACGGAATTTCAGTGTGATTATCGGAGTAGTCCTTGGCAGCCTGCATGTGCTGCTGACCTTCCTGGACGGAGGCAGTATCATCAGACTGAACAACTTCAAGGACTGCAGATCCCACAGAAGTGCCGTTAAAAAGGTAGGTGCGGTCAATCTGGTCGCCGTTCTGGGAATCTTCTGTGGTAAGGCTATCGGCACCGGTGCCGGCTGGAACTACTACGTCACCGCCGGAGATAATGCTGAAATCGCTGTCTCCAAGGGATAAAGTTACAAACTGATCAAATCCATAATTGAGAATAGAGGCTGCATCAGGAGCTGTCTGACCGGAAGCACCTTTCAGGACTACGCTGATCAGAGTCATGCCATTTCGCTGGGCTGCACATACCAGTGTACTTCCGGAGGCTTCCGTATAACCTTCCTTACCGCCGATACATCCTTCATAAAATCCGGTGCTGCCAGTATCTGTCATGGTGAATTTGCTGGTCAGGTTACGGGCTGCCGCTTTATTGGTGGCAGGGATCGTGTAGCTGGTGGCTGCTGCGATGGTTCTGAAAGACTCATTCTGGATGGCGGCCTGCATGATCAGCGCCATGTCGTGGGCTGTAGTGTGCTGGTTGTCATCCGGAAGTCCGGTGGGATTCGTGAATACGGTATTGGTACATCCAAGCTCCTGTGCCCGGGTATTCATCTGCTGGACAAAGCCGTCTACAGAACCGCCTACATGCTCTGCAATCTGCAGTGCAATATCATTGGCAGAGGCAACCATAATGGCATACAGGCACTGCTCTACAGTGAAGACCTCGTCAACCTGTGAGGAAATACTGGCACCACCGTCTGTGACACCGGAAACTCCGGTGGCGGTCATGGTAACCTCATCTGTGAGCTGTGTATTTTCAAGAGCCAGAAGACAAGTCATGATCTTGACTGTACTTCCGGGGAAAAGTACTTCATCTGCATTCTTGGAATAGAGAATGGTATTGGTGGTATTCTCCATGACTACAGCCGCTTCAGAAGAAATATCGGAAGCCTGGGGCCATCCGGAAATGGAATTGGTAGATATGGTACTTGATGCTTCAACTGCTGCACTCTGGTCTGCCTCTTCTGCAGATATGGGAACCTGGAAAAGAAGAGATGCGAAAAGACCAAGAGCCAGAAAAACTGAGGTTATCTTTCGCTTTTTCATAGTATAATGAACTCCTGTATTAAAATAAGGGTATCTGCAGTGCTGTCTGTGAACAACATGGTAACACTCTTTCTGACAGTGCAGATACAATTCTGCTGCAAGTATAACATATAGTATATTTTTCCTGTAAAATAGAAAAATATAATACAAATATAATCATATCCTAAAATGTGGTTCAATTCAACCTTTCTTTTACAGCTTCCTTGCAAAATTGTTTCTTCAATGTTAAAATAGGGTCATTATAAAAGCAAAGGATTTTAATATGAGCGATAAAAACGGATCAGAGGGACGGATCCAGTGGTCTCGTTTCTTCAAAAAATTATCTCCTTACATGATCCAGAAGGGACTTTTGTATCTGAAGCATTATGGTCCAAGGGAGTTCTGGATACGGCTGCACGAGCGCTTTGAGCCGGAGGAGATCCCTTATGGTCCCTGGTACGCGGCATATGTGCCGGACCAGACGGTCCTTGACAAACAAAGAAAGAAAAAATTTGCTTACGCACCTCTTATCAGCGTGGTAGTTCCGGCTTATCGTACTCCGGAATTATTTTTGCAGCAGATGATCGATTCACTGGAAGCACAGACCTATGAGAACTGGGAGCTTTGCATTGCCAATGGAAGTCCGGAAGATCAGTCCATGAGAAAAGTGCTGGAAGAATACAGCAGCAGGGACAGGAGAGTACGCTGGCAGGAACTCACTGAGAATAAAGGGATTGCAGAGAACACCAATGCTGCATTTGCCATGGCAAAGGGAGAATTTGTGGGGCTTCTGGATCATGATGATCTTCTTGCGCCAAATGCTCTTTACGAGGTTGTGAATGCACTGAACCAGCATGAGCACGGGGATGCAGTATACACAGATGAGGATAAGGTGACTGCTGAACTGGATGAGCATTTTCAGCCGCACCTGAAGCCAGATTTTAATATTGATCTGCTTCGTTCCAATAACTATATCTGTCACTTTTTTGTTGTGCGGCGGCAGCTTGTAGAAGAAGTGGGCGGATTCCGCAGGGAATTTGACGGAGCACAGGACTATGATTTTATTTTCCGTTGTGTGGAAAAAGCCAGGGAAGTGGTGCATGTACCGGAGATTTTGTACCATTGGCGTACCCACAAGGCATCTACTGCTGATAATCCTGCAAGTAAGATGTACGCTTTTGAAGCTGGCAAACGTGCTATCGAGGCGCATCTTGAGAGGACTGGAGTAAAAGGCACTGTAAGCCATACTCCGGATCTTGGATTTTACAGAGTGAAATACCCGGTACAGGGACATCCGCTTGTTTCCATTATCATTCCCAATAAAGACGAGAAGGAAACTCTGGAGAAATGCCTGGAATCTATTAAGAAGAACACACTCTACGACAATTATGAGATCATTATCGTGGAGAATAACAGCACTACAGATGAGATTTTTGATTATTACAGGAAGATTTCAGAGGATCCCAGGATCCATCTGATCTGCTGGAAAAAGGAATTCAACTATTCCGCGATCAACAACTTTGGGGTTAAAAATGCCAGAGGTGAATATCTCCTTTTTCTGAATAATGATGTAACGGTCATTACAGAGGACTGGATGGGAGAAATGCTGGGGGTGTGTCAGCGAAGAGAAGTGGGAGCGGTAGGTGTGAAACTGATCTATCCGGACAATACCATCCAGCACGCAGGCTGTGTGATCGGAATTGGTGGAATTGCAGGTCATATGTTTGTGGATATGCCTGCGGATCGTACCGGATATCTCCACAAGGCGTCTATTTTACAGGATATGAGCGCTGTAACTGCAGCCTGTATGATGATGAAGCGCAGTGCTTTTGACAAAGTGGGCGGCTTCACAGAAGAACTTGCAGTCGCCTTTAACGATGTGGATCTGTGCCTGAAGACTACGAAAGCAGGTTATCTGGTGGTTTATGATCCTTATGCAAGGCTTTACCATATGGAATCCAAGACCCGCGGAGCAGAGAACAATGAGGTGAAAGTCAGACGTTTCCAGCGGGAAATCGAATATATGAGATGTAACTGGATCGATATTCTGAAGAACGGTGATCCCAATTATAATAAGAATCTTTCCCTGACCAAGTGGAATTATTCTTTAAGACCACTTCCGGGCATGACCGGCAAAAAGGAGGAAGACTAAGAAGACATTATGCAGGAAGTATCAGTCATTATTCCCAATTATAATGGGATGGCATATCTGGAGGGTGTGCTTTCAAGCCTGGAGCAGCAGGCGTTTCAGAATTTTGAGACCATTCTGGTGGACAATGGATCCTCAGATGGAAGCGTTGCCTTTGTAATGGGGAACTTTCCCTGGGTACACATTGTGGAGCTGCCAGATAATTTCGGCTTTTCAAGAGCTGTAAATGAGGGGATTTATGCATCACGGACACCTTATGTGCTCCTTTTGAATAACGATACAGAAGTAGATAAGAATTTTGTGGGGGAAATGCTGGCAGCTATAAAGCGTCATAAGAAGGCCTTCTCCTGCAGTGCAAGGATGATCTGTTATCATGACCGGAATAAACTGGATGATGCAGGAAATTATTATTCTGCTCTTGGCTGGGCATATGCCCGGGGCAAAGGAAAGGATATTCATTCCTTTGAGAAGGAAGGGCGGATATTTGCTTCATGCGCTGGCGCAGCTATTTACCGTAAGAAGGTTTTTGAGAAAATCGGATATTTTGATGAAGAGCATTTTGCATATCTGGAAGATATTGATGTGGGCTATCGTGCCAGGATCTTTGGATATGAGAACTGGTATGTGCCAGCTGCACTGGTCTATCATGTAGGCAGCGGAACAAGCGGATCCAGATACAATCAGTTTAAGACCAGATATTCTTCAAGAAATAATATTTATCTGATCTACAAAAATATGCCGGTTCTTCAGATTATTTTGAATCTTCCTTTTCTGGTGCCGGGCTTTGGCATGAAGATCCTGTTTTTTTCCCAGAAGGGAATGGGCAGGGAGTATGTGGCAGGAATCAAAAATGGGTTCCAGATCAGTCATAGAAATAAAAAAGTGAAGTTCCACATGAGAAATCTTGGAAGATACGCCAGAATCCAGCTGGAACTGTGGTGGAATATAATTTACAGATTTATGGTATAAAAAGTTTGTGCAGAAGTGATTCGTTATTATTTCGTAACTATTTTTCATGTTAATGTATGAAGAATTTATTGCAATTCTGTTTTATCTATTATAAGATAGAGGAAGTCACAGACCGGAGAGTGTTTGAAAAAGG
>QWCE01005311.1_pt1 | contig 11914 bp, 9 predicted proteins | sample 1972531 | NCBI WGS metagenome assembly QWCE01 (sample SAMN09866716, study PRJNA288562) | Human gut metagenome isolate term4_stool, whole genome shotgun sequencing... | reverse complement strand
CGATCTCCAGCTTGCGCTGGTGGCCGTAGGGCAGAGAGTTGGCCTGCTCGTTGGCCTTGTCCGCAAGACCCACCACCTCCAGCAGGTCCATGGCCTTTTCTTCCAGGTGCTTTTCCCGCTCTCTGTACTTCTTCGTCTTGAATATAGCGTCCGCCATGTTGTATGTGGCGTCCAGATTGCTGGCGATAACCACGTTGCTGAGGACGGACAGGTTGGAAAACAGGCGGATATTCTGGAAGGTCCGACCGATGCCAAGCTGGGCCACCCGATGGGGTGTGCTGCCGGTGATGTCTGTACCGTTGAAGATGATCTTGCCGCTATCCGGCGCATAAATGCCGGTGATGTTGTTGAAGATGGTGGTCTTGCCCGCGCCGTTTGGGCCAATCAGGCCATGGATTTTACCCGGCTCCAGCGTCACGCTGAAATTGTCGATGGCTCGAACGCCGCCGAAATTCTTTTCCACATTCCGCATTTCAAGGACTGGTGTTGCCATATCAGCGGCCCTCCTTCTCTTCAGTCTTAGCCTGCTTCCGCCCCTTCAGGCGCTCCGGCAGCGTGCGGAACCAGCGGATGGTCCGCTTCAGGGAGAATTCCTTATAGCCGTACAGGCCGCTGGGCTTGAACAGGATAATGAGCACCACGGCAATACCGTAGAGCAGCATACGATAGTTTGCGAGGGACCGGAAGACCTCCGGCAGCACCGTAACGATGACAGCGCCCAGAAGAGAGCCGGTCAGAGAGCCGAGGCCGCCGATCACGGTGGTGGTGATCAGTTCGCAGCTCTTTGCCAGATTGAAGCTGCTGGGAACGATGTACATCAAATAGCCGCCGTACAGAGCGCCAGCCCAGCCGGCATAGATGGCAGAAAACACAAAGCTCATCCGTTTCACCCGATAAGCATTGATGCCCACCGCCTCGGCCGCCATCTCATTTTCACGGATAGAGGTCAGGTTCCGGCCATATTTGGAATGGATGAAGCGCCATGCCACAAAAAACGCCAGCACAACGCAGAGTACGCTGAACAGAGCGTTGGAATACGCGGGAATGCCGGGGAAACCCGCGGAGCCTCCGGTGATGTTCTTCGTGTAGTTGAACAACACCCGAACGCACTCGCCAAAGCCCAGGCAGGTGATGAGGAAATAGTCACCCTTCAGCCGCAGAGTGATCGATCCCAGTAAAAACGCGATGAAACCGGCAAAGAGAGCGCCAATGACGATCGCCAGCAGAAAATTCACATTGAATTTCACCGCCAAAATAGCGGCGGTATACGCGCCGATGGACATAAAGCCCGCGTTTCCGAAGGAGAACAGCCGGGTAAAGCCCGTCAGCACCGACATACCCAGCACGGCGATGACGTTGATGCACACCATGATGATCACGCCCTGCAAATAGGAGTTGATGCCCAGTACGCCGCATACGGCACTGTTGATACTGTTAAATAATGCAAGCATTTCTCTGCCCCCCTTATGCCTTGTCCTGTACGTCCACGCCGAAAAGGCCGCTGGGCTTGACCAGCAGGAGCACGATCAACAGCGCGAAGGAGAAGAAGTCCCGCAGGCTGGAGCTGATAAACGCGGAGACGAACGTTTCGATCACGCCCAGAATAATTGCTCCCACAATGGCACCGGGAACGCTGCCCAGACCGCCGATAACAGAGGCGATAAATGCCTTGAGGCCCACGTTGCCCATTGTGGGGAACACATTATATTTCATTCCGTACAAAACGCCAGCCACGCCGGCCAGAGCGCCAGCCAGAACGAACACCGTAGCGATGCAGCGGTCCACCTTGACGCCAAGGACCTTGGCTGCGTGGGCGTTGCAGGCGATTGCGCGGACATTGAGTCCGAATTGTGTCTTATTGATGAGATACACCAAAATGGTGATGATCACGGCGGTAATAGCCAGACTCACCAGATCCAAAACGCCGATGTAAGCGGATGCCACCTTGATCGTGGAAACTGGCAGCTTGAAGGGGTAGGACCGGTACTGACCGGAGAAAATCAGGTTGGCCGCCTGCTGAAACACGTTGGAAAGTCCCATGGCGGCGATCATCAGGAACATATTGGGAGCGCCGTTGCGGCGGATGCGGCGATATGCGAAGCGTTCGCAGAGAAAACTCACCAGCGCGCCGCCTGCCATGCCGCCAACGGCGGCGAGAACAAAGGGCATTCCCATAAAGCTGGACAGAACGATAGCGATGTAGGCGCTGACCATGGCAAATTCGCCGTGGGCCCAGTTTGAGAAGTCCAGCAGACTATAAATCAGGGAATAGCCCGTTGCCAGCAGCGCATAGATGCCGCCAACAGAGATGCCCGTCACCAACTGTTGTAAGAACATAATTTATCACTCCTAAAATCGCAGTAAAGGAAAGGTTTAAAAAAACGCAGGGGGAAGGAGAATCTCCTTCCCCCTGCGGCGGACATTACTGAGCCTCGATGATCTCCTTGAATTCAAAGGAATCGCCGTGGCACTCGTATACGGCGCAAGCCATGGACGGGTTGTGGGTTGCGGGATCCATGACCAGAGTACCGATCAGGCCCTCGAACACGTCGGTCTGCTCCAGCGCGTCACGGATGGCCTGAGGATCGGCAGAGCCTGCGCGGTTGATGGCATCCACCAGCCACATAACACCGTCATGACCGAACAGGCACTCGCCCTCCATGGTGATGTTATAAGCCTTGGCAACCTCCTCGCCGAAGGCCTTGGCCTCGGGAGTGCTGAAGCCGATACGGGAGACATACAGGCAGTTCTCCAGAGCACCCTCAGCCTCACCGGCCAGCTGGGCGGAGTCCCAACCGTCATGACCCATCAGCATGCAGTCGATGCCCATCTCGCGGGCCTGCTTTGCAAAGGTAGCGTTCTTAGCATAGTCATTCATGATCACGAACACGATGTCGGGGTTCTTGGCGCCGATGTTGGCCAGCTGTGCACGGAAGTCCACGTCGCCATCCTGGCACTGCTCATCAGCCACGATGGTGCCGCCTTTAGCGGTGAAGGCGTCACGCAGGAACTGACCAACAGACTCGGAGTTGGTGTTGCCGGCCACGGTGAACAGAGCAGCGTTCCGGGAACCCAGCGTGTCATAGGCATAGTTGCCGATGACGGTGCCGAGGTAGGAGTCGATGAAGCACATACGGAAGGAATAGGGGTGCAGCTTGCCGTTTTCATCCACGGTGACCAGCTCGTTGGAAGCGGCAGTGCCGATGATGGGCACCTTCACCTCGTCAGCGACAGAGGCCATGGGGATGTTGCAGGAGGAGAAGTTCGTGCCGATCTCGGCCACGATGTTATGTACCTCAACCAGGTTCTTAAAGGCGGAAACAGAGTCGGCAGGCTCGCCCTTACCGTCCATGGGGACCAGCTCAAGCATCTTGCCGTCGAGGACGCCGCCGTTCTCGTTGACCTGCTTGATGGCCAGCTCGGCGCCGTACTGTCCGGCGGTGCCCCACAGGGCGGTGGCGCCGGTCAGGTCGGAAACATATCCGATCTTAATGGTATCAGAATTGGCGGCATCGGATTGGGTGCCGTCCTCGCCGGGAGTGCTGGGGGTAGAGCTGTTACCGCCGCAGGCGGCCAGAGACAGGACCATCGTCAGCGTCAGCAGGAGAGAAAAAATCTTTTTCATAACGTACCTCCATCATCATTTACCCTTTTTATCGGGTTTAATAGCACTTTAGCATTTTTGCTCAAATTTGTCAACAAATTCCATCACGCTTTGGTCAGTTTTCCCAACGGGTTTTGCCGAATAAGCTGTGCAATCTGCTACTTTTCCCCGCTTTTTCGCTTGTGTCTTTTTACGTTTTGACTATTCCTTTTTCCGATTCATAGGAAATAAACAAAGCTTGTCAACACTTTCAACATTTTCGGTCATACTAAAGCAAACGCTTGCGCAGCAACGGTTTCCCTGCATTCTTACCATCTGTTTAGGAGAGAACGGCCTCTCCTTTCCACAAAAAACCTCTCGGAATTGTTCCTCCCTCACAGGGGTAACAAGTGATTCCTGGGAAACCCCGGCAGGTCATCGTGTTTACGATGCCTGCCGGGGCTTCTCTGTGTCCTGGGTTTGTAGGGGATCCGGTGCTTCCGGTGTTTCTTCCGCGTCCTGCTGACCGCTGCCGACATAGCCAATGCCGTTGTAGTAGATCTCCACGGTCTGGGGCGCGTGCTTAGACCACTTTACCTCTTTTTCGTGAACCACGATCTTCTCAATAAACAGCCGCAGCAGCTCCGGCGTCAGCTCCGTGATATCCGTATACCGCTTCGCTTTGTCGAGGAAGCTGTCCGTCCCGTTCACGGTTTCACGCAGACGCTGGATCTCACTCTCTTTCTGTGGGATGCCGGCGGTGATACGGTTCTGTTCTTCCGTGTAGCTGCCGGAGAGCATCTGAAACTGCTCTGTTGTGATGCGGCCCAGCACACTGTCCTCATACAGCTTTTTGAAGATCGCGTCCAGTTCCGCTTTCCATTTCCGCATGGCTGCCAGTTCCTTCTCCTGCCTGCGGATCTCCCGCTGAAGCTCGGTGGACTGCTTGCTGCCAATGTAGGCGGCGAACTTTTCCGGATGTTCCCGCGCCGCGCTCGTCACCCGGCGCAGATCCTCCAGCACGGTCTCATCTAGAACACACTCCCAAATGTAGTGGCCTGTGCAGGCTTCCCCATCCTTCTTGTAGGTGCGGCAGGTAATGAAATCCTTTCGGCTTGCCCGTGCGGTTCATGTATCCGGCCTCCGGATCGCTGGGATTCCTCACTTTCTTTATGGTTTCTTCCGGCAATACAGTCTGATTCAACTCGTCCCAATACGCTTCAGGACGGCGGGTTACTTCGATCGTAATAATATTACGGGTATCTGCGTTGGCCTTGTTATGCGTGGAGTCCATCACGATGCACTCTCCCTTGACCAGTCCTGCCTCCTGGCACTTTGCAACGATCTGGTCGAAGATCTGCCGGAATACCTCGTGTCCTTTGAACCGACGGCGACGATTTTGAGAAAACGTAGAGTGATCTGGGGTGGCCTCGTCCAGGTCAAATCCCAGATACCAGTGATAGGCGATATTATATCGCACTTCCTCTGCCAGTTTGCGTTCAGAATCGATTCCATACAGATAGCCAAGCAGCAACATTTTCGCAAGAATCACCGGATCAATGGATGGACGGCCCTGTGCGCTATACAACGGCGCAACGATGTCGTACACAAAGTCAAAACTGATCGCTGCGTCTAACTTCCGCAAAAAATGATCCTCTGGAATAAGTTCTTCCATTGTTGCTGCAAGCAGTCTGCATTGTTTTCAGGACTTCTGGTCATCATTCAGCATCACCCTGTTAAATTATACCACATAGCGCTGGCTTTTGCAGTACTTTGTCAACAGACCCATTCTGTCAACCCCTCCTCGCAACAGCTCTGTCCTCACAAGCGGACTTTTAGTCATATTGCCGGAATCTCACTTTTACAGTTCCTGTTGCAATCGGGTTTGACACTTTGTCAAGCCCGATTTGTGCACTCACTTTCCGGCAATACTGCCGAGAAGTTCCCGCCCACAGGCGGCATGGGGGACTGGGGTTTACCCCAGCAAGCGGCGTTTGTCATACAAACGCTATGCTTGCGCCAGCGCCGCCGCAGGCGGCGTTGGCTTCATACCCGCCAATCCGTGCTGTTTACCAAAGCCGGTGTCCAAAGGCCAGAAAAAATCCGTAAAGACTTGAACGTCTTCTCTAACAGAGATAATCTCACGCCCACCTAAGAAACGCCCACATTTATGCGCTGTGCTTTCTCTTGCACAGGGTATCTTCCAAACGGTAAAATGAAATCCATCATGCTTTATCACAAGGAGAACCGCCATGGAACAACACTATCTTACCAGCGAACAGATCGCCGCCTTCGCTTCCTCCCTTGTCCGGGCGGAACGATCCCCTGCGACTATTGAAAAATACCTGCGGAGTGTGCGAATTTTCTTCCTGTATCTGGACGGACGGACTGTCACGAAGAACGTTGTCATCGCATGGAAGGAGCATCTGCAGCGGGTGGAGGGGTATTCCCCCTCCACCATCAACGCTTCTCTGGCTGCTCTCAATGATCTGTTTGCCTTTCTCGGCTGGACGGATTGCCGCGCCCACTTTCTGAAGATCCAGCACCGTCTGTTCCGGGACGCCGGGCAGGAACTGTGCCGCAGGGATTATGAGCGTCTCATCGCGGCAGCCCGCGAGCTGGGGCGGGAGCGGATCGCGCTGGTCATGGAGACGATCTGCGCCACGGGCATCCGGGTCAGCGAGGTGCGCTACATCACCGTGGAAGCGGCAAAGGAGGGGCGAACCACCATCTCTCTGAAGGGCAAGATCCGCACCATCCTGCTGCCGGGAAAGCTGTGCAGGCGGCTGCTGAAATACGCGAAAAAGCAAAAAATCGCCTCCGGTGAGATTTTTCTCACCAGAGGTGGAAAACCCATGGGACGCTGTCAGATCTGGTCGGAGATGAAACGGCTCTGTCAGAAAGCCGGTGTGGAACCTTCCAAGGTGTTTCCCCATAACCTCCGGCACCTGTTTGCCACGATTTATTACCGAGTCTATAAGGATATTTCAAAGCTGGCGGACATCTTAGGTCATTCCAGCATCGAAACGACACGCATCTACTTGATTACCACAGGGCAGGAACACCGGCGTCAGCTGGAACGGCTGCAACTAGTGCTCTGAAACGGAATCTATATTCCGTTGTACATTTCCGAAATGTATGCGGAAATATTGTCCTATGCACTTGTATTTTACTCCTTCAAAATGCAATATGCAAGGATTTAACAGGAAAAGTCAGATAAAAATGTGCAAAGAAGAAAGCCATGAAGTTTGTTTTCGCATGGCTCTTGGAAGAAGCGCCCATTTCCCTTTTTGCAAAGGTGAAATGGGCGCTCATTTTATGTCACAGCCTACCGAAAATCCGGTCGGGCCGTTCACGGAACTCATACGGAATATAGATTCCGTTTACAAGCGGTATCCCCACACAGAGACAAAGGGCGAAAAAGCGGCCGGGAGGTGAGCGCTATCCGACAGGCACTGGACACGTTTTGCAGGCAGAACGGAAAAACGTACCTGCTGGACGAATGGGACACAGAGAAGAACGCGCCGCTGACACCGCAGACCATCTCTTACGGCAGCAAACGGAAGCTGTGGTGGCGCTGCGGCAGGGGACATTCCTGGCAGGCTGCCGTTTACAGCCGCACCGTTGGCTCCGGCTGTCCCTATTGTGCTGGCGCAAAAGTGGGACAGGGCAACGACCTCATGTCGCTGTATCCGGCGCTTGCCGCCCAGTGGGATGTACGGAAGAACGCGCCAAGAAAGCCGTCTGAGTTCTCCGCAGGAAGCCACCGACTTGTCTGGTGGCGGTGCGAAAAAGGACATAGCTGGCGGGCACAGATCAAATCCCGGGTGTCCGGCTGCAGCTGCCCGGTCTGTGCCGGAAAACATGCTGTGGCAGGCGAGAATTCATTGGCAGACGTTGCCCCGGAGCTGATTGCGCAATGGGACACGGAGAAAAATGCTCCCCTGACGCCGCAGCAGGTGACCTGCGGTACGCGGCGCAAGGTTTGGTGGAGATGTGAAAAAGGACATTCCTGGAAGAGTTCGATTGCTTCTCGTGTATACCAGAAGGCAGGCTGTCCTGTCTGCAGAGGAAAAGTCGTTACAAAAGGCTTCAACGATCTGGCTACCCTCTACCCCGCGCTGGCAAAGGAATGGGACATGGAGAAAAACGGAGCACTTTCTCCGGAGACGGTGACAGCCGCCAGCAACCGGAAGGCGTGGTGGCGTTGTCCGCTGGGTCACAGCTATCAGGCGGTCATCGCCTTGCGGACTGCGCGGAAAGACGGCTGTCCCTACTGTGCGGGCAGAAAGGTGCTCGCGGGTTTCAACGACCTTGCGACGATTTCGCCGCAGATCGCCGCACAGTGGCACCCAACGCTCAACGGTGCGCTGACACCGGAAATGGTCACGGCAGGCAGCCATTGCAAGGTGTGGTGGCAGTGTCCTGCGGGCCATGTGTGGAAGGCGGTCGTCTACTCACGGACGGACGGGAATCGTCCGGCAGGCTGTCCCGTCTGTGCGGGACGGTTCGATGGATCCCGCAAAGTCCGTTATGACCGGCTCTTGAAGGAGGCGCAGGAGCAGACTTAGCACCGGCAGTTCCACGGCGCTTGTCCTGTCCTTCCAGTTTTAACCATAAAATGGATGCTAAACCGCGGCGAAAAAACCTGTTCTCCGATGAAAGCTCAGCGGCTCCGTGTCCGGAACCGCTTTTATATAAAACATTTTTGAGAGGAGAAGTTCAATGAAACGAAGAGTTTTGTCATGCCTGATGGCTCTGGTGCTGGCGCTTGGGTTATTACCTGGCACTGCACTGGCGGCAAACATGAGCTGGACATGGACAGTTACTGTAATTGGCGACAACTATTACAGAGCCGATGGTACGAAAACTTCTACAAACAAGTACACTATCAACCGGCACCTGGACAACAGCGTCAATCATGAAATTGGCTACAAATTTGAATGGAATGCCAGAGCCGGAGGCAATACCTACAACGGCGGCTGGCAGCTGTGCCTGACGGTTGACGGAAATGTTGTAGAGCGTTCAACTGCCTATATCTATACCAGAGATATGAGCAATGCGTCCGGTAGCTGGACGGCTCCGGGCAGCAGTCACACCGGAAATTCCAGCCATCCGTTTACTATCTATTTGAGTAGCTATCCCGGGATGACGCCGGACCTGTCTATCACTAAGACTGTGGATAAAACCAAGGCGAATGTCGGTGATGAGCTTACTTACACCATCACAGTCAAAAATGCCAGAGGTGCTGTGGCGGCCAGCAATGTTGTGGTGGAGGACACCCTGCCCAATGGCTTGAAGTTCGTCAATAGCAATCCTTCTCCCACCAGTCAAAATGGACAGAAGCTGACTTGGACGATTTCTTCCATTGCGGCCGGAGGGGCCGCGACTATTACTCTCAAGGTCAAGGCCTCCGAGGCGGGAACTTATGCAAATACGGCGACGATCAGCGGCACCAATAAGTCCGGCACGACCGGCAACGTTGAGGTGGTGAAGCCCGAGCAGCCGCCCACGGAGCCCAACCTGTCCATCACCAAGACCACGGACGCCAAAGATGTGAAGGTGGGGGATCCTTTTGATTACACCATCACCGTCAAAAATACGGGCACCGGAAACGCTTCCAACGTTGTGGTAAAGGACACCCTGCCCGATGGCTTGGAGTTCGTCAATAGTAATCCTTCTCCCACCAGTCGAAATGGACAGAAGCTGACTTGGACGATTCCTTCCATTGCGGCCGGAGCTTCTACGACCATCACTTTGACAGTAAAGGCTGTCAACGCCACTCCCGAAGGTACTGATGGTTATACAAACACCGCATATATTGAAGGCAAAGAGAACACCCCCGGTACGGCTCCGGCTGTTCCCGTGGGGAATGCTCTGACCCTCACCAAGACTGCCAATGTGCAGAAGGTCAATGTGGATGAGATTTTCAGCTACACCCTGAAGGTAAAGAACGTCAGCGAATCTGACGCGACAGACGTAGAGGTTGAGGACGTTCTGCCGGATAGTCTGAAATTCTATGCGGAGTCCGTCAGCGGTCATAGCGGAATTTATCAGTTTGAACAGGACGCGCAGAATCCGCAGGTCTTGAAATGGACTTTCGGTACCATTCCCGCCGGTGAGGAAGTTACCATCACCCTGCGGGTCAAGGCAATTTCTGCCGGTACGGTGAAAAATAGCGCTTCCATCGTCGGCGTGACGGAAGTCAAATCCGAGGACGTGAGCATTGTTACCCCCGGTAAGGGGACGCTGACCATTGTGAAGAAGGTAAGCAGCAAGCTGGATGAGGACGCCGACTTCACCTTTACCTTGAAAAGATATATCCTTTCCGCGAATCCCTCTGGCAGCGAGGCATTGTATACGGAAGACAGGACATTCAGTCATGAACCCATTGTTGTCCACGTTGCCAAGGGCAGCGACACCGGCTCCGGAACGGTAGATCTGCCTGAGATTCCTATCAGCACGGTGTATACTGTGGAAGAAGTGAATCCAACCAGTGAACTAAAAATGAAAGGCACCACGGGCGTTTTCTCCAAGGCGGAGTATGTGGTCGAAATGAAGTCCCCGGATGACAGCGGAGATTCCGTTTCTACCGGCGAAATGCAGAGCAACTCTTTCTCGGCTCTGTGGCCCGGTCAGGAGATCACGTCTGTTACCATTACCTGCACCAACACTTATGAACTGAAGGCTCCCGCCAAATACCCGGTGACAGTCAACAAGAGTTATGCGTCTTCCACCGGTGCAGGCGATTATGCTGCCGATGAAACGGTTACCATTCATGCCGGTAGCCGCAGCAATTACAAATTTAACGGCTGGACTTCCGATAGTGCCGACGTGACCCTTGCTAATGCCAACAAGGCGGATACCACGTTCACCATGCCGAACCATGCCGTAACCGTAACGGCAAGCTGGACCTATACCGGCTCTTCCAGCGACGATGACGACGAGGATACGTATTACTTTGCCGTTAAGAAGGTGGATGCGCAGGACAACCACACGTTGAATGGGGCCAAGTTCGGCCTGTATCTGGACGGCAAGCAAATCGCAACTGCCACCTCCAACCGCAGCGGTATCGCAATGTTCCGTATTGGCGAAAGCGACTACAGGAAAATCACTGCCAAGAGCGGCCTGTACTATCAGGAGCTGACCGCTCCCGAGGGCTATGTTGTCAGCGGCGATGAGGCAAGCATTGAAAAGAACGATCTGAAGACGAACCAGACTACAGCGGAAAAGAATGCCGAAACCGTCCGCAACTACCGCAGTTCCACACCGGAACTTCTGAATGACAGTGACCACTTCGCCTATGTCATCGGCTATGAGGACGGTCTTGTAAAACCCTACGGCCCGATCACCCGTGCGGAGACTACCACCATCTTCTTCCGCCTGCTGAAAGACAGCGTTCGGGACGGCAATCTCCTTACCAGCAACACCTATACCGATGTGCCGGACAGCTACTGGGCCAATACCGCCATCTCCACCATGACGGGGCTGGGCATCGTGCAGGGCCGCAGCGCCACAACCTTTGATCCAGGCGCCCCCATCACCCGCGCCCAATTCGCCGCCATCTGCGCCCGCTTCGATACCGGAACCAGCAGCGGCACCCAGACTTTCTCTGACATCGGCGGTCACTGGGCGGAGAAGTACATCCAGCGTGCCGCAGAGCTGGGCTGGATCAAGGGCTTTGAGGACGGCACTTTCCGCCCTGACACCTATATCACCCGCGCACAGGCCATGACCATGATTAACCGTGTGCTGAACCGTATCCCGGAGGATACCGGCGACCTGCTGTCCAACATGAATGTCTGGCCGGACTGCAATCCCGGTGACTGGTTCTATCTGGCGGTGCAGGAGGCTACCAACAGCCACGACTTCAAGCACAAGGCCGGCAACTATGAGACCTGGACCAGCATGAGCAAGGACCCTGACTGGACCCGGTACGAAAACTGACATCGAGCATATCTATTAGATAATTTCAGGTTCAATAACACCCACGGAGCGCACCGACTTCGGTGCGCCCCGTGGGTGTTTGCATTGCTCTGAGCGATACTTTTCAATGTTGTCCTTGTGCGGGGTTACCTATGACTTCCGAGAGGTTTTTCTGCAATAGGCGGTCAGTCCGCCATGATGGCCCGGACGGCGGTTTTCGTGTCGGTTTTGGGGAACAGCTCGTAGCCGATGATCCCCCGGTAGCCCGCCTGCTCCAAGGCGGCGAACACCGCCGGGTAGTGAATTTCCCCGGTGCCCGGCTCGTGACGGCCCGGCGCGTCCGCCACATGGATGTGGCCGAACTGGTCGGCGTAGGCGCGGATATGGTCGCACAGGCTGCCCTCG
>QWCE01005309.1_pt1 | contig 11918 bp, 10 predicted proteins | sample 1972531 | NCBI WGS metagenome assembly QWCE01 (sample SAMN09866716, study PRJNA288562) | Human gut metagenome isolate term4_stool, whole genome shotgun sequencing... | reverse complement strand
CATCCTGCTGGCCGTCACCGGTACGGAGCTGGTGGACTACCAGGGGTTGAGCGGTATGTCCCTGGAAAATCTGGGGCGTTTTCTGGACTGTGACATGGAAGAGACAGATTCTTATCTGTATTCTGTCAGGGAGCGTCGGAAGTTAGAGAGTGAAATACAGGCATTGGGCAGTCTTGGATTTCAGGCTGATTATACGGAGGACACGGAGTTACCGTTTGAAGTGGAGGGTGCAATACGGTTTCCGCGGCAGGCGCAGTTCCAGCCACTCAAATTTGCCGCCGGGATCAGCAAAAATCTGAGAATCTATGAACATTCCGAAGTGCGTGAGATGACAGAGTATTTTGCATTGACAGAAAAAGGTTCAGTCGCAGCAGAGAAAATTATCATTGCGACACATTTTCCGTTTATTAATACGAGAGGTTCCTATTATTTAAAGTTATATCAGAATCGTTCTTATGTACTTGCCTGTGCATATGGAAAAAATCTGAAGGGCATGTATCTTGAAGCAGATAATATCGGATTGTCCTTGAGAAATTACGAAGACTATCTGCTGATAGGCGGAGGCGGTCACCGGTCTGGAAAGGAAAAAAGCAACTTGGATTTACTGCGCGATATCGCAAAGGAATATTTCCCGGAAGCAAAGGAACGCTATTTCTGGGCAACACAGGACTGCATGTCTCTGGATAAAAGACCATACATCGGTCCATACAGTAAAAATACACCGGATCTATTTGTGGCAACCGGATTTGGAAAATGGGGGATGACAGGTTCCATGCTGGCAGCAATGATCTTGTCAGACCTCGTACAGGAAAAACACAATGAATATTCTACTGTTTTTTCACCATCACGCAATATGTTAAAACCACAGTTAATTTCTAATCTGGGTCATGCACTTGTGGGGATTGGAAGGATTGGCGGAAAAAGATGCAGTCATATGGGATGTGTCCTTCAGTGGAATAAAGAAGAACAGACGTGGGAATGTCCATGTCATGGCTCAAGATTTTCAGCAGATGGGAAGGTGTTGGATAACCCGGCCTGTGATGGACTAAAAAAGAAACATAAAAAATAGGTATTGAGATTCAAAATAAGCAGTGGTATGATACAAAACCGGAATAAAAACAAAGGAGAAAAATCATGAAATATGTAAGACAGCTTTTAATTATTCTGTTCATTTCTTTTTTAGGTGAACTTTTAAAATATATCATACCACTATCCATACCGGCGAGTATTTATGGCATGGTACTTCTTTTCCTTGCATTGGAATTGAAAATTTTAAAGGTATCAGACATCAAAGAAACAAGTAATTTTCTGATCGAGATCATGCCATTGATGTTTGTGCCGGCCGGAGTAGGACTTCTTGATTCGTGGGGAGCTCTGCAGTCAATCTGGATACAGGTGGTTGTCATTACGCTGATCTCAACGGTGATCGTCATGGGAGTTTCCGGAAGCATCACGCAGTTTGTGATCCGTAAAGGAAAGAAAAAGGAGGAGTAAGAACATGAAATCATTTTTAACAGATTCCGTTTTCTTAGGGGTTGTAGTCAGTCTGTTGACCTATGAGTTTGGTTTATGGTTTAAAAAGAAAGTAAAAATCGCAATATTTAATCCACTTTTAATTTCTGTAATTGCAGTTATGGTATTTCTGGTGGTGTTTCATATAGATTATGCAGATTATCAGGAAGGAGCAAAATACATAAGTTATTTGTTGACACCGGCGACTGTCTGTCTGGCAGTTCCTCTGTATGAGCAGTTTGAGTTACTCAGGAAAAATCTGAAAGCTGTCATAGCAGGAATTATTTCCGGGGTATTTACCAGCATGACATGTATTCTGGTTCTGGCTTTGCTTTTTCGTTTCGATCATCAGCAGTATGTTACATTACTTCCAAAATCTATCACAACAGCGATCGGAATGGGAGTTTCTGAGGAACTTGGTGGCTATGTGACAATTACTGTTGCGGTCATTATCATCACAGGAATTTTTGGATACATAACAGCAGATGCGGTATTAAAACTTTTTCATATTGAAGAACCTATCGCAAAAGGGATCGCAATTGGTTCTGCCTCCCATGCTGTAGGAACTGCAAAAGCGATGGAACTCGGCGAGATAGAGGGGGCAATGAGCAGCCTTTCCATTGCGGTTTCCGGTATTCTGACCGTTGTTGCCGCTATGGTTTATGCTAATTTGTTATAAAATTAAATTTGCTGTCTGTCTGTGACTATGTCAGATATATTTCTCCAAAAACAGGGAAAATGTGCAAGGATTATGGAAAAACTTACAAAAAAATTTATTCGGTGCAATAAAAACATCTATTTGTGCATTAATAGAGTGAAAGGAGTGAAATGATGATACTTTTTGCCTTGACGTCGGACATTAAGCAATCAACAGACTATGCAGATTTGGACAGTCTGCTTTACGGCATTTCCAACGGTGACAAGAAGTGCCTGGAGCAGCTGTATCAGGTTACGCACACATCTGTTTACAGTTTTGCCCTTTCGGTTTTGAAAAACCACCACGATGCAGAGGATGTTCTCCATGACTGTTACGTTGCTGTATGGAATGGAGCAGAAAGCTATGTTTCCCGGGGAAAACCGATGGCATGGATTATAACCATTGCAAAAAATCTGTGTTTGCAGCGGATGAGGGAGCGCAAGAAAGCGGAATGTACATCGCAGGAAGGCTGGGAACTTGCTATCCCGGATACTGATATGCTCACAATGGAGGACAGAAGTATTCTCGTCACCTGCATGGAACAATTGTCCGATGAGGAACGGCAGATAGTGATGCTTCATGCGGCGGTCGGATTTAAACACAGGGAAATTGCCAGGATTATGGAACTTCCGCTGTCGACGGTACTTTCAAAATATGCACGAGCCTTAAAAAGGCTGAAACAATATTTGCAATAGGAGGTGGCAGCAATGACAAATGACGAATTGAATGAGAAGATCCGGCAGGCATGTACTCACGCAGCACCGGATGTGTTGGATGCTGTTCTTTCCGACTGCAATGAGCAGAAAGGACGAGTGATATTGATGACGACAGAAAACAAGAAAAAAACATGGGCAGTTCGAATGGCAGGTTTGGCTGCCGGTTTGTGCCTGATCCTTGGAGGTGGATTGGGAGTCAGGAATTATCAGGTCAATCATACGGTAGATGCTACGGTTTCGCTGGACGTAAACCCGAGCGTGGAGATTAAGATCAATCAGAAGGAACGTATATTGGATGTGATTCCGCTGAACGAGGATGGCAGAACCATTGTCGGTGACATGGATTTCTCAGGCAGCAGTCTTGATGTTGCAGTGAATGCCATAATCGGTTCGATGCTTCAAAACGGCTATCTCAATGAGCTGGCCAATTCCGTTTTGATCAGTGTGGACAATAATGATCCGGTTCGGGGCATGGCATTGCAGGAACGGCTGGCGGACGAAGTCAATAAACTGCTTCAGACCGATTCATTCAGAGGGGCTGTATTGAGTCAGACGGTTGTAAAGAGTGATGAGCTCCAGCAGATGGCAGAACAATATGGGATTACGCTCGGAAAGGCACAACTGATTCAGGAGATTCTCGGCAAAAACTCTTTACACACATTTGATGAACTTGCTCCATTGTCCATCAATGAACTGAATATTCTGCTGGGGAAGGAAGGGGCAGAAACCCATGTTGAGGTTGTTGGAACGGCCAGTGAAAAGGGATATATCGGGGAGACAAAGGCCAAAGAGATCGCACTGGCAAAGGCGGGTGTATCTGAGAGCGACCTGACATTTTATACAGTTGGACTGGACACGCATAAGGGAGTCATGGTCTATGATGTAGAATTTATTTCGGGCAGTTACGAATTTGACTGTGAGGTTAACGCAATGACCGGTGAAATCGTAAAATTTGAAAAAGAATACGATGGCGCTGCTGTTTCAAATGTATCGGTTGAAGAGCACGGGGAGCAGTCGGAGCACAGTCAGACGGAAGAAAACCAGGCTGTCAGCAATATTTCACTGGAAAAGGCCAAGGAGATTGCACTGGATCATGCAGGGGTAAAAGCTACAGATGCGACTTTTGTAAAAGCAAAAAGTGACTATGAAGATGGACGTGCTGTTTTTGAGATTGAGTTTGTTGTTTCTTCCGGCAATACCATCAAGGAGTATGATTATGAGATTGCTGCATCTGACGGAAGTATCATAAGCTATGACTACGGCATTGAAGGAGATAGTACACCTACAGCAATACAAGCAGGCAGCAGTCAGAATACAAGTGAAATTTCACTGGAAAAGGCCAAGGAGATTGCTTTATCCCATGCCGGTGTTGCAAGTGCCAATGCTTTTGAGATGGAGGGAAAACTGGATTGGGATGATGGCATGTCTATTTATGAGATTGAATTTAAAGCTGGAGGCTATGAGTACAGCTATGAAGTTGATGCAGCCACAGGATCGATTGTCGAATTCGATAAGGAGTGGGATGATTAAGTGATTCCAATTCGGTAACCAAACCCGCAGAATTTCATAAAATAATCTGAAAATATTTTTATGGAAGAAAATATGTATTGTCAGAATCGAATCAGTTATCGTGTACAGGAAGGAGACTCTCTGTACAAACTTGCAAAACAGTTTCATACAACCGTAACCGAACTTATCCTGCTCAATTCCGGGGTGAACCCATACAATCTTCAGACGGGAATGCGCCTGACGATCTGCCCGGGAGAGGGATATGTGGATGAGAATGAGAGCAAACCATCCGAGGGGAACACGAACAAACCAACTAAGACTCCTGTGGGTGGAATTGTCATTATCCCGGGAACTACGACACAGCCGGAAAACAACATGGGCGTGGATCTGCGACAGCGCATGCGCATGGCATGGCTCAATCATATTACACTTGTAAAATTCTATCTCATCAGTTTTTTTGAAAACCTGTCAAGCCAGAATGCGTGGAAAGACGCCGTGTACAAAAATGCAGAGGAGATTTTTGCGATTTTTGCTCAGTATTATCCGGCTTCAGCAATGCAGAGATTCCGCAAACTTTTTATGGAGCATTTGCGTCTGACCGATGAAGTTGCAGCCGGCTTAAAGGCTGATCCGGCTTTTTCGGGAGCAGCTATGGAAAACTGGTATATCAATGCGGAGGAAATCGCATCCTTTTTGAGCAGACAGACACCGGCCTACAACGAGACAGAGTTGAGAAAAATGTTCTACGATCATCTTGATATGGAACGTCAGCAGATGGAAGCATATCTGGACGGCGATTATGAGACAGATATTGAAATTTACTTAAGATCACAGCAGAATATGATCGAGCTCGCCGATTTTCTTACAAGTGGACTTCTTGCGCGGTAAATCGTAACAATCATATTATTACTTCTGATTTTAAGTGCCATAATCATAAATTATAAGTGGTTGACATAATTCTAAGTAAGAACGCAGAAAAGCCGAAAAACCGCTTTATTTTAAGAAAAATAGTTTGACGAAATTTGCATTTATGATAAGATATAGTCGTTAGTCCTGACCGGGAAAAAGAAAAACTGCAATCAGGAAAGTGACGGCTGGCTGTGATCGGCCGGTGATAATAGAGAAACAGAATCGAAGGAGTTTGAAAAAATGATTAAAGTTGTGAAATTCGGTGGAAGCTCTCTTGCAAGTGCAGAACAGTTTGCAAAGGTTGGTAAGATTATCCATGCAGACAAAGAGAGAAGATATGTAGTGCCTAGTGCACCGGGAAAAAGAAATTCTAAGGACACAAAGGTAACGGATATGCTGTATGCATGTTATGACCTTGTGGAAAAGGATGAAGATTTCCGTGTGATGTTAATGAAAATCAAAGACCGTTATGACACAATTATTAATGGTTTGAACCTAAAACTTTCTTTAGAGGAAGAATTTAAGAAAATCTCCGAGAATTTTAAAAATAAAGCAGGTGTTGATTATGCAGCGTCCCGCGGTGAGTATCTGAATGGTATCATTATGGCAAACTACCTTGGATATGAATTTGTGGATGCGGCAGAAGTGATCTTTTTTGATGAGGATGGCAACTTTATGCCGGAGAAAACAGATAAAGTACTGTCTGAGCGTCTTGCAAAAATAGAGCGTGCGGTCATTCCGGGATTTTACGGCGCAAAAGAGGATGGAACCATCAAAACATTTTCGCGTGGGGGGTCTGATATCACAGGATCTATCGTTTCGCGGGCAGTGCGGGCAACCTGTTATGAGAACTGGACCGATGTCTCAGGATTTTTGATCGCAGATCCAAGGATCATCGACAATCCAAAGCCGATCAAGACGATCACTTACCGTGAACTCCGCGAGCTCTCCTACATGGGAGCCGGCGTACTGCATGAGGATGCGGTATTCCCTGTGCGCAAAGCTGGTATACCGATCAATATCCGTAATACGAATGCACCGGAAGATGAGGGAACATGGATCGTGGAGAGCACCTGCCATCAGTCAAAATATACGATCACCGGTATCGCAGGTAAAAAAGGTTTCGTTTCTGTAAACATTGATAAAGATATGATGAACTCCGAGATTGGATTTGGCAGAAAAGTGTTATCTGCATTTGAAGATAATGGGATTTCATTTGAACATATGCCATCAGGAATTGATACAATGACAATCTTTGTACACCAGCCGGAGTTTGAGGGAAAAGAGCAGGCTGTCATTTCGGCTATCCACAGATATGCACAGCCGGACAGCATTGAGCTGGAGAGCGATCTTGCACTCATTGCAGTTGTTGGCCGTGGTATGAAATCCACACGCGGAACAGCAGGAAGAATTTTCTCTGCATTGGCACATGCAAACATCAATGTAAAAATGATCGATCAGGGATCATCTGAGTTAAACATCATTATTGGTGTAAGCAACGCAGATTTCGAGAATGCGATCAAGGCGATTTATGATATTTTTGTTATCACACAGTTATAGGATAAATGAAAAAACAAACTACTTTTCGTAAGACAATTGAAAAAGTATGGAAGAATAGGGCTGCAATCGTTATCGCAATTGCAGCCACTGTTTTTATGTGCGGATTGACGGCGCTGGAGTTTGTGGCGCTTCGGATGGAATGGAATCTTCCGGTGCTTGCGTATGTGACAGGTGATTCTGACAGCTATATTTTTGAGGAATACAGAAGTGATGAGATGAAACTGGATGAAAGCACGGAAAACGTAATGTTAGAAGAGGATATGCTGCAAGGCGAAAGTCAGAGCGAAAATTCCGGGAAAGATATCACACAGGGTGAAAGCCAGAGTGAGGATGATATTGTGCCAGGAGAAGGAAAGAACGAGAATGTTCGGCAGGAAGATACAGTGCAGGGCGAAAATCAGCAGGAAAAAGATTCGCAGCAGTCTGCTTCAGATGAAGCGGAATTTCCATATTACATAAAAGTAAATCGCAGACAAAACTGTATTACCGTATATACTTCAGACGAAAACGGCGAATATACGGTTCCGTATAAGGCGATGATCTGTTCCACAGGATTGTACAATGCAACACCGCGCGGCACATTTCATTTATCAACCAAATATCTGTGGCGGGAACTGTACGGAAAAGTATATGGTCAGTATGCAACCCGGATCACAGGAGGCGTTTTGTTTCATTCGGTTCCATACTATAAAAAATCAAAAAGTGCTCTGTGCACAGAAAAATATAATAAACTTGGACAGCAGGCATCTATGGGATGTGTGCGGCTTACGGTGGAAGATGCAAAATGGATCGCAGATAACTGTCCATCGGGAACAACCGTGGAAATTTATGAGGATGATGATCCGGGACCATTGGGAAAACCTGAGGCAGCGCATATTGATACAGACAGTCCGAATAAAGGCTGGGATCCGACAGATCCGGATGTAGAGAATCCGTGGCATCAGCTGTCAGATGATGAATAAAAAATAAACATGAAAAAGGCGACATCGAAATTTTTTTTCTTTCAATGCCGCCTTTTAAACTATTTCGTCCATGGGACTATACCTCGCTATTCTTTTTTCTACTGTTCGTTCTGTTTGCCGCTTCATTTTGAAATTTCTAAACAATTTTTCTTATTGCCTATCATTTCTTTTATGAAACTCTCAAACAACTCTTTTGGACTTCTTCGCTTTTCTCTTCAATCTCTGAACCTGTTTTCTTATGACATTTGGAATTGTATCATATAAGAATGTTTCTGATCTGATACTAATTCAGGATTCCTTTCTTAGGATCGTCATGTTTTCATTTCATCTTTTGAAGGTAAAACCGAATGCAATTACTGTTTTGGTGGACTGTACCTCGATTCTTTTAAAATTCTTTTGGGTAAATCGTTATGTTTCTGGTGGTCCGTACCTCCTGTCTTTCATATTCTATTAGGTATTTCGTTACGTTTCTGGTGGACTGTACCTCCTTTATTTTTTTCTCTCTTGTTTTTTGTTAATTTAGTTATAACAGATAAAATAGAAAATGTCAATAATAAAATTAGAAAAATATAAAAAGATTTTTAAAGATAAAAATAATTATATTAATTTTGCGAAATATTCAGAAAATATAAAAAGCATAAAAAATATAAGCAGGAACGAAAAATCCATATGCAGGACAACTTTGCAAAACATCAGATGGGAAGGAACCGGGAAACATTTCTTTCATATAATAAAATGAAGGGAGCGTAGGTGTGAAGGATATGAACGGTCAAACAATACTTCTTATAAGTGATATGCGTCAGGTATATCTGGCAGAAATCCTGACAAAAAAGGGGATGAGTGTGCGCTGCCTGGACATCAGAAACAGTCAGACAGTAGAAGAACAGCTTTTAAAATTAAAAAAATTTCTTGCCGGGGCGGCAATGCTGGTGCTTCCAATCCCGGTAACAAAAGTTCCAGAGCAGGAGCGGCTGAATGAAATTTTAAATAAAAATCTGGCAAATGATACGCTGGTGCTTGGTGGATGTTTTACAGAAGAACAGCGGGAACTTTTGGACAGGAGAGGAATCCGTTACCTTGATTTTATGGAGGATGAAGTGGTGGCACAGGAAAATGCGGTGGCAACGGCAGAGGGTGCGATCGCAGAACTTACCAACCACAGTCCTTATAATATAGAAGGTGCCAAAATTCTGGTGACCGGATACGGAAACTGTGGAAAGGCAATCGCAAAGAAACTCCGGGGACTGGGAGCGAGGGTGACAGTGCTTGCCAGACGCCGCGAGGTAAGAAAGCAGGCAAAAGAAGATGGATTTTATGCAGTTGATTTTGCATTCGGACCGGAGGAGGCAATGGGAGCGGCAATGCTTGTAAATACTGTGCCGGCACCGGTTGTGACGCGGGTGATCATCAAGGAACTTCCGCGTGATGCCTATATTCTGGATATTGCCTCAAAACCTGGCGGAACAGATTTTGCATGTGCAAAAGAGTTTGGCATCCGGGCAGATTTAGTGCTTGGCATTCCGGGAAAATATGCGCCAAAAGAAAGTGCATATATTCTGGAACGATCCATGGAACGTTTTGCCGCAAAGCAAAAAAGCATAGACAGATAGATTCGTTTTTACAGAAAATGTGTGACAGAAAATATAGGTAATGAAATGATTCTTGATTTAAATAGAGCAGGAAGGTATGGAAAATGGATTTTTCAAAATGTAATATCGGACTTGGAATCACAGGTTCCTTCTGTATGTTTTCAAGAGCCAGAAAGGAAATAGAAAGGCTGACAGAACTTGGCGCAAATGTGATCCCTATTTTTTCATTTAATGCACAGACCTGTGATACCAGGTTTGGAAGCGCAAAAGATTATGTGGAAGGGATCTGTGATATCACAGGGAATGAGGGAATACGCACTATCTGCGCAGCGGAGCCGATCGGACCGAATAATTTTCTGGATATCATGGTGATCGCACCGTGTACCGGAAATACTGCGGCAAAACTCTGCAACGGGATCACAGATACACCGGTTCTTATGGCAGCCAAGGCACACATGAGAAATGGAAAGCCGCTTGTGATCTCGATTTCCACGAATGATGCACTTGGAGCTAATTTTAAAAATATCGGTATGCTTATGAATACGAAAAATGTGTATTTTGTTCCGTTTGGGCAGGATAACTGCAAGAGTAAGCCAAATTCCCTGGTCGCAAAAATGGAATTGCTGCCGGAGACCATTGAGTATGCTTTGAATGGCAAACAGATTCAGCCGGTCATTCAGAATCCGGATTAAACCGGAGTTTAACTTACCGTGGAGCAGCAGATTTTGTGGTGCTTTCTTAGGGTGTGAAGGGCAGATATAAGCGTCCTCTCACAAGTCGTGATCTTATAGGTTTATAAAAAGAAAAACGGTACAGACGAAATATGATGTTCCTGTTCGCCGGGCATTTCGCTGGGCTTCTGAACAACAATCATGTTCAGCTGAAGCTTCCATGATTGTTAGAATCCCAGCTCCATGGCTCACGAAGGAAATCATATTTGTCTGTACCGTTTTTCTTTCATTTACGCTGTGGATGACTTGTGAGAGGACGCTTATATTTGCCCAATTTACGCTGTGAATTGCACCACAAAATCTGCAATTTACGTTATGGAACTCACGGTTATTGGAGGAGTGCCTATAAGATAAGGTCAAAACTCAATCTGCATCCTTGAAATAAATGAATTAGGACTTCTTTAAATAAATTTTAATAGAATAAAATAGAATGATTTGTTTACTAAAGAATTGTATACTTGAAATTGACAAATCTCTTTGAGCGAGGGATACTTCTTGTCCGAATGGTAAGAATATGGAACTGAAAAGAATAAAAACAATATGGCTTTGAACGAAATAATACATTTTTTCTTGACAACCTAACAATTGTTAGATAAAATGCATCTAACAACTGTTAGGTGAAAGGAGACGCTATGGAAACAAAAGAACTTATTTTAAAAAAGGCGTTGGATATGTTTGCTAAATCAGGTTATGATTCTGTATCAATAAGAGATATTGCAAAAGCTGTGAATATAAAAGAAAGCTCTATTTACTATCATTTCAAAAATAAACAAGATATTTTAGACTCACTTGTAGAAAAGTTTGAGAGCCATATGAAAGAACTTACAGATATGTTGCAGGCATCAATGTCTGATTCACATAATGTTAACGCATTTTCATGGGATTGGCTACGGGAGTTTTATTTTGAACAATATTTATTTGATACATTTTGTAATCAAATGATGCGCTTTATGATGATCGAACAATTTCATAACGAAAATATGAGAATGTTGTATGAACGTTATCTATTTGAACTCCCTCATAAAATTCAAACACAATCATTTATGATGCTTAGCAAGCTTGGAATTTTGAGTGAACAACAAGCAATAAAAGTTAGTAATGATTTTTTTGCAAGTATTACAATGCTTACATTTAAATATTTATTAAATGGGAAATTGACAAAAACAAAAAAAGAAGCTTTTAGTGAAGAAACTTTCACATATATCAATAGAATGTTTCAGGAGGATTGAATATGTCAAATATATTAATTGTAGGCGCCAATCGGGGCATTGGTTATTACATGGCAATTCGTTTACTGGAAAAGGGAAACAACGTGACGGTTTTGGACATTCAAGACGACCACATAAGTGAATTAAAAAAGAGGTATCAGAATTCTCTTCTCATTATCAGATCGGATGCAACAGATGAGGATTCATTATCAGAGGGCATAAAAAAATCAATCAAAGAATTTGGAAATGTAGATATAGCAATTCACAATGCGTGCCTTTGTACGTTTGCTAATGAGCAAGATACAGGTTACGAAGTATACAAAAAAGTAATGGATGTCAATTATTTTGGAGCATTAAGACTTTCAAAATTAATTCTCCCATTTATGCGTGAGAAGAAAGAGGGTAGAATCATATTTACCAGTTCCGGTGTTGGGGTTACAGGCTTCGGTAATATATCACCTTATGCGTCTTCAAAAGGTGCAATAGAATCTCTTGCCAAATGTCTTGAGATTGAAAACCAAGATT
>QWCE01010700.1_pt1 | contig 11919 bp, 9 predicted proteins | sample 1972531 | NCBI WGS metagenome assembly QWCE01 (sample SAMN09866716, study PRJNA288562) | Human gut metagenome isolate term4_stool, whole genome shotgun sequencing... | reverse complement strand
ATTCTTTGGCATTGGCGTGCAACCCGACATGAAAAACAGTAGCCTCAATGTGCTCTACATGGAAGGTGGCACCATGACGTTGCCCGACCGCGACTACTATCTCAACACCGATGCCGACAGCAAGAAGATCCAGCAACAATATCGTGAATACATCGCCAAGATTTTCATGCTGAGCGGTTACAGCAAGGGCGATGCACAGGCTGCCGCCAAGGTCATCTACAACATGGAGTATGAGTTTGCCAAGGCCAGCATGAGCCGTGCCGAAGCCCGCGACTACACCAAACAATACAACATCTACACTGTGGACAAACTGCAAAAGGAATATCCAGCCATCGACTGGAAGAAATATTTCAACTTGATGGGACTTCCCACCGTGAAGCAAGTCATCTTGGGACAACCCAAGGTCATGGCCATTGCCCAAAAATTCATGAACACCGTGAGCGAAAAAGACCTGCGCTACTACCTGGCCTACAATGTCATCTCCAGTGGTTGCAGCCACTTGAGCGATGCCTTCCGCGATGCCAACTTCGACTTCTACGGACGCACATTGAGCGGTCAAAAGGAGCAGAAGCCACGCTGGAAGCGTGCCATGAACTATCCTAACGGTATGCTCGGCGAAGCACTGGGACAAGTGTATGTGGCCAAGTATTTCCCTGCCGAGTCTAAGGCCAAGATGATTAAACTCATCAACAACCTGCGCAAGTCGCTGGCTCAACACATTGCCGAACTCTCCTGGATGAGCGACAGCACCAAGATTAACGCCCTTGTGAAACTGAACACCTATACCGTAAAAGTGGGCTACCCCGACAAGTGGAAAGATTACAGCAACCTCACCATCGACCCCAAGCTGTCCCTCTATGACAACGTGAAGGCCTACAGCCTGTGGGCAACCAAAGACAACCTCCAAAGAATGGACAAGCCGGTCGACAAGGACGAATGGGGCATGTCGCCACAAACGGTGAACGCCTACTATAACCCTCTCAATAACGAGATCGTGTTCCCTGCCGCTATCCTGCAAGCGCCTTTCTTTGACCCGCAAGCCGACGATGCTTCCAACTATGGCGCCATTGGCGTGGTGATAGGTCACGAAATGACTCACGGATTTGACGACCAAGGCCGCATGTTCAACGCCGAAGGCAACATGATGGAATGGTGGACCCCGCAAGATGCCGAGAAGTTCAAGGTTATCTCTGAAAAACTCGCCGACCAGTTTGACAAGATTGAGCTGCAAAAAGGCCTGATGGCCAACGGTCACTTGACACTGGGCGAAAACATTGCCGACCAAGGTGGGTTGCGTGTTTCCTACGACGCATTCCGCACCACTCAACAATTCCAGGAAGGTAAAGAAATCGACGGGTTCACGCCTGCTCAACGCTTCTACTTGAGCTATGGACGCATCTGGGCTGAAAACCGCACCGACCAGGCTACGTTCCAGCAAACCAAGACCGACCCACACTCCATAGGCCGCTATCGTGTAAACGCCACCCTGCGCAACATCGATACTTTCTTCAGTGCCTTCAGCATTAAGAATGGCGACAAGCTGTGGCTCGATCCAGCCGACCGTGCCATCATCTGGTAATCAATCATAAAAAATATCGTGTGGGGGCGTGCCTATTTTTTTCAAGTAGTGCGCCCCTACTTTTAACAATCCATTTCAATGAGAAAAAGTTTCTATTGGCTGGCTGCCCTTGCGATGATGACCATTGCCGTGATGTCGAGTTGCGGCAAGAGCGCCGAAGAAAAAGCCGCCATCAAGGCGAGGGAAGATTCCATTAGAGTTGCCGACTCTACACGCATTGCCGATTCAACCTTTGCAGCGCAAACCCAAGACATGCTGGCTGCCGACGACTACATGGAGCGGCACCTTGACTCGATTCACCGTGCCGATGCCATCAACCGAATGCACTCGCAACAAGTGAAAATAGCCTTTGTGAAAGAAGTCATGACCCGATACATCAAAACGCTCAATGAGGGGGGCAACGTGAGCACAGCACTGGGGGGCGATGCAAGCAACCAGGTGGTGCAGGCCCTGACGGCAACCAACGGCGGCCCGTCAACCGTCGCACGCGACTCTACCGGGAGTGCCGCCGCCTACTCCCTCATAGGGGTCTCCAGCGACGGCGAAATGGACTGGGTGGTGTGCGCCTGGAAGAAAGGCTCTCAACGCATGGTGAAACGCTTCAAAGTCGTTCTCAACGTGCGCAAACTGCGCCTGGAAGAAGCCAAGTAAAGGGGAGAATTCGTCAGGAGCAGCCCCCACAATTATCAACACAACCTCATTATCAGGAACTTAGGTTATTTTTAATGTTTAAAAACCATTTATTGCCGCAAGAAAACCTGTTTTTGCATAGTCTATTTATTTTTATCGACATTTTATGCGATTTTTATTATACTGATTAATAGATTATTGAGGTTAAACTTCTCTCGTAATGGGCTTTTTTGAGAGCCTTAGCCTGTTTAACAAATTTATGTATTTGCGTTTCATGTGCATAATTAAAGTTAAATCACGGCAATTATTAGGCATTTACTATTGTATGTTCTCAAAAAGTTATATCTTTGTATCGGTTTTTCATGGTATTAGTTTTTAAGGTTATGAGATTCCAGACGTCGTGATGACGGTTGCGTAATCTCATTTTGTTTAAGGTTAATGTTAATAGTATTAGAAGGTTAATTAGTTAAGCAATCCCCGATAGCGATATCGAGGATTTTTTTTGATGTTCAGCCGGGCTGTATTTTTCCAAGTAAACTTTTTTCAGGGAATGTTGAGCACACGGTGCACTTGCAGTGAGAGCTTCCACTCAGGATTGTCAAGGACAGCTTTCACGCAAGCCAGCTTGTTGCGGTTGCATTGTTCATCGTCGTCCACAAAACATGGTTGCAGATAACGGTGACGCGCCTTGATGTGCCGATACTGCTCCAAGTCCTGCCCCAGGTACACTACTTTCAACTCATCGCATTGGGTCACGACACAGGGGTGTGTATCTCCACCCTGGAGCCCTTGCTTGGGAGAGAGCGTAATCCAGTCGATACCTTCCGGCAGGTGGTGAGTACCATTGGTTTCGACCGCTATTTTCATGTGGATGGCACTCTTCAAGGTGTCAATAAAGGCCTCATCGATGAAGAGCGATGGTTCTCCCCCCGTGAGTACAATGAGTGGCGACCTTGGATATTTCATCACCTGGGCTACAATGTGGTCAATGGTCATGAAAGAACCTTCTTCATGCCTCGTGTCGCAAAAACCGCATTGCAAGTTGCAACCGCTGAAGCGTATGAACACGCTGGCAGTGCCGGTGTTGTAGCCTTCGCCTTGCAGAGAATAGAATATCTCGTTTATCTTATATTCCTTCATGGCTGCATGTCATCGTCCTCAATATAGGTGGCCAAGTTGTTGCGCGACTCCTGCACATCGGCACGATAGCACTCCGGGATTGAGGTCACGATCCAGTGAGCCAGGTTCTCGGCCGTGGGATTGAAATTCACCACCTCATTGAGGTTGTGGTGATCGAGGCGGTCGGTAATGATTTTCTTCAGTTTAGAGAAGTCATAGACCATGCCGTTCCGGTCCAATTGCTTGGCACGGCAGTACACTGTAATCATCCAGTTGTGCCCATGCAAGTTGGTGCACTTGCTTTCGTAGTCAAGTTCCAACCGGTGACTCGCCGAAACTTCTATTGTTTTTTTAACGTAATACATATTATATCAAGAATCTTCTAATTGAAATTAATGAGGAGAAAAACAGTCATTCCTTGTCTTCATATTCTGTCGTGTCGGCAATGCCTGCTTCTTGCAGTGCCTCGCGACGTTCACGGCATGTGCCGCACTTGCCGCAATGCTTTTCACGCCCCTTGTAGCATGAATAGGTTTCGCTGTAGTCAATGCCCAAGGCCTTGCCGTGGCGGGCAATGTCCACCTTGCCGATGTGGGTATAGGGGGCAAACACCTCAATGCCGTCATAGGTGCCTTGCTTCATGGCCTCGCTCATTGCACCCACAAATGTAGGGCGGCAATCGGGATAGATGGAGTGATCCCCGGCATGATTGGCAATCATGACACGTTTCAGCCCGTTGCTCTCGGCAATTCCGCAGGCAATTGCCAGCATAATGCCGTTGCGAAAGGGAACTACCGTCGATTTCATGTTTTCATCGTCGTAGTTTCCCTCTGGAATATCATCGGCCGAACCCAGCAAGGCGCTTTTGAAATAGCGGTGCATGAACTCAAGCGGAATGATGAGATGCTTGATGCCCAAGCGTTGGCAATGCGTGACGGCACACACACGTTCACGCCCGTTTTGGGTAGACCCGTAGTCAAAGGTGATGGCGAGAGCAATCTCGTCTTTAAACTCATAGAGCATGGTGGTCGAGTCCATGCCTCCCGATGTGATGATAACAGCGTCCTTAGCCATAGTTGTGCATGATTATTCGTTAAAGTTGCTCAATAGGCGGGCCTTCACCAGGTCTTGGTGCTCCGGGTCGCCATAGTTGGCAAACGGCAAGATGGCAATGCCCCCACGGGGATTGAATATCCCCTTAACCTCCAAGTACTTGGGGTCCATAAGTTTCACAAGGTCGTTCATGATGATATTGACACAATCTTCATGAAAATCACCGTGGTTGCGAAAACTGAAAAGATAGAGCTTGAGGCTCTTGCTCTCCACCATGTTCACACGGGGAATGTATCGAATGATGATTTTCCCGAAGTCGGGCTGCCCGGTCTTGGGGCACAGCGAGGTGAACTCCGGGCAATCAAGCGTTACCAGATACTCGTTGCCGGGATGCTTGTTGACAAAAGTCTCCAAAACGTCGGGGCGATAATCAAACTCATACTGTGCACCTTGATTTCCCAGCAGTGTGACCCCCTGTAGCTCGTTCTCATTTCTAGCCATAATGCAAGCTGATTAAAGTGAATGACAAAGTTACGTTTTTCATCACTTTTTTCCAATTTTCTTTACAAACTTCTACAAATTAGTTATTTTTTTACTTATTTACTTGAAAAATTTTTAAAGTTTAGGAAAAATCTCTATTTTTGTGATGTTATAAAAATTAGTCGGTTTTTTCTTTTTATTCCAGGCTAATACATTTGAATGCTCTACACGGTTATGTTATAACCGTGAAACTAATATTTCGTTAGAATATCATTGAGATATAATTATAGGTAACATTTATTTAAAAACTTATTGACCAAACTATGAAGAAAATCTACTTAATGATGTGGTCGTTGATGGTTTCCATGCTGGTCACCGTCAATGCTCAAACCATTCTTGACGAGGGATTTGAGCACACGCAGGGCACCGAACCCACAACGACATTGCCCAATGGCTGGAGTGCCGTAACAAGCTACAAGGGTTCTACCACCGGTTATCGATGGACAATTGGACACAGTACCAATTCAGGTGGTACTATGACCGGGTTCTACTATGCCTACTGCGATGGACCCACCTATGATAAAGGTGACAACGACGGCATAGGCCCCCGCAAGGATTACCTCATTACTCCTGAACTGAATTTGAACGACACCTATCAACTGTCATTTGACTGGAAAGCCGCCGCCGCCTCTGTACTCAACACCAAGGCCTACACTTTCCAGGTGGCTATCATCGACATGGCCAACCCGACTGACACGACGGTCATCTTTGACATCACCAACGAGCAACAGGTGCGTGACAGCGGTGTAGCTCCCGATCCCTACGGAAATTACATCTGGCAAAACTGGGGAATGTTGAAATCGAAACTCGACTTGAGCCCCTACAAGGGTAAAAAGGTGAAAATCGCCTTTATCTACGATATGCTCATGAAGACTGCCAACATTATCTATCTGGATAATATCAATGTAACTCAGCATGAGGCCGTGAACACCCCCATACCGCAACTGTCACAAAGCTCTTACCAGTTTGAACCCATGTACTTGGGCGAAAAGCATTACAGCGAAGTGCTCACCATTAAGAATGTGGGCAAAAGCGGGCTTAAAGTGACTGGTTTTGAAACCCCCGACGGCATGGGCGTTCAAATGGACACCGCCGGCATGAACTTAAGCCTGAACGCCACTGCCAAGTTCCAGGTTTACTATAAGGCCGGCCTCACCACGCCTGTTGAAGGTGATGTGGTCATCAAGTGATGCCACACTTCATGTGACTGCTGTCAAGCAAGCTTTGCCCGATGGCTATCAGCTGGAACTCTTTGAAGGGAATCAGTTCCCCCCTGCCGGCTGGACCAACCAGGGCTTTGGGCGCACCTACATTGCCCTTGAAGGCGACAACAGCGCCTATGTGACCGGTAACATGGAGAATACCTATCTCACTTCTCCCCGTCTCGACTTGAGCAAGGCCACAGCCCCTCACAAGTTCATGTTCACCTACTATGCCAATTTCAACGGTGAAGGCGACCAGTATCTCTGCAACGACCTTTCGGTGTGGGTTTCTACCGATGGCGGCCAAACCTTTTCCGACAGTGTCTGGGTGGCCGACTACACGAAGACCGACTCCATAATCAATGTCACCATCGACCTCTCGAAGTACACGAGTGACAACGTGAAACTGCGCTTTAAGAATCAGGCCATTGGGTTTGGCGATTCAGGTGCCGACCCCTGGGCTACCTTCTACATCGACCGTGTGCTGCTTCCAAGCGTGTACGGTGTTGATGGCGTTCCTTTCACATCGAGTGTCATTACACCTGCCGATGCAGCTAAAGACATCTACAACAAGAATGTCCAATTCTCCTGGACTGAGGCACAATTTGCCACGGGCTACAAGATCTACATTGGCAAGTCAAGCACCACCTTCGACGTGGTGAACGGTGAAGATGTGGGTGATGCAACCACCTACACCTTGGCTACCGCCGACTATGAAACCACCTACTACTGGAAAGTTGTTCCTTACAACAGCGTGGGAAGTGCAGCCGATGCCCCCGTGTGGAGTTTCACCACTCAAAAGGACATGACCATTTCAACATTCCCCTGGACCGAAGGTTTTGAGGACAAAACCTTTGCACCTCTTGGGTGGAATGCCGAGAACACATCGCTCACCAAGTGGAACCGCAACGATTCCTACCCCTTCAATGGCGAAGCCTCGGCTTCGGCATTCTCCAATGAGACCGAAAAGACCACTACACTTACCTCGCCCGACATCAAGTTACCTGCCGGGTCAAAGTATCAGCTCGGTTTCTGGTGGGGTAATGACCACCCTGTGAACCTAAAGAAAGATGAAATTAACGTGCGCATCAACAATTCCACTGCCGAGGACGGCATCGATGCCGTGTTCTTCGACATCTTTGTCGACGGGGCTTGGCAACAGGTTAAACTAATTTCAGACAATGCCGAAGACGGTGTGCGTTACTGGGCTTACGAGTCATTGGACTTGACCCCCTATGCCGGCAAGACCATTGCCTTGCGCTGGCGTTACATCTCACACAACTACAATCAATCGCGCGGCGCAGCCCTTGATGACGTGAAAATCTCCTCCGACGGTGCATCGGTTTCAATCAACACCGACGGTTGGGACGCTTACAAGGTGAATTACGGCAAGAAAGAGGTTTCTCCCCAATTTGCAATTTCCAACCTGGGCAACAAGGACGTTACCGTGAATAAAGTGGGATTCACTTCACCCAACTTCTCCTCCACCCTGACCGATGGAACGACGATTCCCGCCAAGAGCGCTGTGAAGTTCACGGTGGCATTTGATGCCGGAAACCTGGCTACAGCCGACTCGGTGAATGTGGACGATCAACTCACGCTCACATTGAGCGACGGTTCCTCAATCTCAATGCCGGTTCATGCCTATGCACTTGCAGCCGACTGCTTCTTCTATGGATTTGAACATGATGCAACCGGCCAACTTCCCGCCGAGTTCACGGGTATCGATGTCGATGGCGCTATCACTGCCCCTGTGTGGTCGTGGACAGTTCCCAATCTGGGTGCAGCCCTCTCCTACTTCGTGCTGAACGACAGCCAGTGCAATGCCGTGCTCAAAGAACCTCACGGACATCAGTCACTCATGACCCGCTGCAACAACAACGGTTCCTATGACGACTGGTTGGTGAGCCGTGCTTTCTATGCTACTGCAACATCTAAACTGCAATTCAATGCCCGCACCTGGGAAAGCGTGAACAGCGTTCTGCCCGGTAAAGGCCCGAACATCAAGGTGTGGGTGAGCGAAACAAGTGCTACTAACCGCTCAACCTTCACACAGGTGGGTGAAGCCAAGGAATTGGGCTTGTTCAACAACGTAAGTTGGGATCAATTGACCTATGACCTCTCGGCCTATGCCGGCAAGAAGATTTACATTGCTGTTGAAGCGCAAGCAAGCAATTCGCTGGGCGGCTTCTATGACAACTTCGAGTTCCTGCATGTGACTACCGAGTTTTCGGGTGTAAACAACATTGCTATTGACCAGCTTGCCAATGAGGAAGTAGCCGTTTACCTGCTCAATGGCGTGAAAGTGGCTCAAGGCAAGGGCGTTATCGAAGGTCTTGACAAGGGTGTATATATCATTAAGACCCAGGCTGGAAAAGCCTTCAAGATTCTGAAATAAAAATCAACATTAACCTCGTGTGGGTAAGGGGGGAGAATCTCCCCCACACCCGCATGTGGTTTATATGAATAGATTTAACGATTAACCATTTTAATTCGATTCAATATGAAACAATTCAAGTTATTTTTTGCCGTAACTGCGTTACTGGTAGGTTGGATTGCTGCAAGTTCTCAGACAGTAGCTCCCTATACTGTTGATTTTAACACAGCAATCAATACATCAACCCACAATTTCAAGGTTGCTCCAGGGTGGGAACACGTTGTCAGTTCCTATTCTACCGATTATTACGATGTATTTTACCCAACCTACACCTATGTCGCCGATGCCGGTGTGAACGGCACTGGCGCGTTGTTGTGTGGTGACCAAACCTCGGTGGGAGAGGGTTGGGATTCAGGCCCCACTACCGACTTGCTGGTAACTCCAGCCATTACAGGAACTTCCAGCATCTGGGTAAAGAAGGCCAAGACCTCCGGTACTGTTAAGTTTTACACGGTGACTAAATCGGGCACCACCTATTCCAAAGGCAGCGAAATCACCGTAACGCTGCCCACATTGTCAGAGACCGACTTTGTGGAAGTGGCTGTTCCTGCTCAAGAAGGTGCCTATGTGGGCATATATGGCTCTAACGTGTATATCGATGATTTCAAGGCTGCAAGTGTTGAAATCACATTGACCAAAGCTCTCACAGTTTCCAACATTGCCCGTAACGACGGCATGAATGGAGAGAAAATCAACTGCGCTGCCAACGGTGATTTCACTGTAGCTTTATCGGCCCAGATCACCAATACCGGCGAGGTGGCCTTTAATCCCGGTGATGCCGATTACAGCGTGAACATGATCAACTACAACAACAACAATGAAGTGCTGGGAACCTTCCCCATCAATATTGCACTGGGAGTGGGTGAAAGTGCGACCATCGAGCTCTCGGCTGTCATGAACTACAACAACACATTAAGTACAAGCTCCTACAACCCTAAGCGTTTCAGGGTTGATGTCAGCGAGAATGTAGGCAAGTCATCGGCTTTCGGCCTTTGGCTTGAAGCTGTTCCCTTTATCCCTATGCTTGAAGTTCGCAATGACGATGGCACTGTAAAATCAGGTACAGCAGTTTCCTTCGGCATGGTGAATCAGAACGTAAGCAAGACTTTCTATCTCTCCAATTCAGGTGCTGCACCTCTCAACATCACGACGATTACCCTTCCTGCCGGCTTCTCGATCAGCAAGCAAGCCCCTCTCACCATTGAGGCAGGAGGCAAAGACACGATTGACGTGACTTTAAACGCCGATGCACCTGGTGTGTATTCGGGTAACCTGGTTTTGAAGAGCGAAGGTCTTGACGACTTTACCCTGGCCTTGAGCGGCACTGTGCTCGATGCCAATAAATTCTATGAGCCATTCACAGCCATCACCCCCGAAGGAGCTATTCCGGGCGGTTGGCTTGACGAGAGTTTCGGAAACTGGAAAACAACGTCATGGACTGCCCAAGAAGCCAACAATGTCGCCTATTCTTCCAATGTAAATATGGTGAAGTTGATTACCCCGCTGCTCAAGGTGACCGAAGGTGAGAAAATGACCTTTGATGCTGCAAAGACGCAGTTTGGCTATTCTTCAACCTCGGTGAGCGACCAATCCAATGTCAAGGTTTACTACTCGACCGACCGTGAAAACTGGACACTGGCCAAAGAGGTTTCCAATGACGACTTGGAAGGAAGTGCCGTTTCCACGAGTTCTTCTTTCTATCCACAGTTGTTCAACAATTACGTGATTGAAGGCATTCCTGCCGGAAATTACTACATTGCTTTTGAGAGCGGTTTCGTGGTGCTTGACAATGTGTATGGCTTTGAGCGTGCCCAGGTGGACCACGACGTGATTTTGAAATCAAGTACCATTCCTGCAACCGGTCAAGTGAACAAGGAATACTTCGCTAAGGCTGAATTGATCAACTTGAACGTGCAACCTGAAGACTCGGCTTCCTACACGGCTACTCTGTTTGTCGACGGCCAGCCTGTAGCGACGGCAGCACCGGTTGCCATCGCACCGCAAGCCACCCGTGAATATGTGTTCGCCTACACTCCTCATGCCGAGGGAACATTTGACACCTATGTCACATTCGACTTTGGTGCATTCAAGCTCTATGGCGACACTGTGGCTGTGACCATCGCTGCCGAGAGTGCCACCAACGCCTACACCGTGGGAGAAGTTAAGGATACCAAGAGCACCTTTGTACCTGTGTCTCCTAATTTCAACAACAGTATCAGCGAAACGCTTTACACACAGGCTCAGCTCGAAGCTGCCGGTCTCAAGAAAGGTGACAAGATTCAATCGCTCACCTATCGTGGCTACAATTCGGCCGACGATGTAACCGGTAAAGTGAAAGCGTTTATCTACAACTGCAACGACACCGAATTTGGCGATCCCGACATGACCCAGGACGACCTCATGACCAAGGTTTTTGAAAAGTCCTACACCTTCAAGAAGGCAGGTGCATTTGACGACCTGGTAGACATGCTTGTCATCAATTTCGATGAACCGTTCACCTATGAGGGCGGTGCTCTTCGCATCAAGGTTTCCAATGTGAATGAAACAACCTACAAGAGCGTTAATTTTGCCGTTGACAACACCGTTCTTGAACAGTGCTATGGTAGCCGCAGCGACGATACCGCCGTAGAGGACTTCACGTCATTTAGCTCGGCTTACAGTATGCCTGTCACCACCTTTGGCGTTGTAGCCACCCCCGACACCATTAGGGGTAAAGTGACAGAACTCGTTGATGGAGTGTCTCAACCTCTTGCCGGTGTAAACATTATGCTTGTTTCGGTTATCGATGCCACCGCCGGTGCACCAGCCAAAGCTCCCGCCAAGGTTGCTCAAATTCAATATTCGGGCATGACCGATGAAAATGGCGAGTATGCTATTCCTGTTATTCAAGTGGGACCAGCCTACGATGCAACCTACAGCCTCTCAGGCTACGAGAGCCAGACGATCAGATACAGCACCCTGGGTGAAGTTGCCGATGTGGTATTGAAGAAAGCCGATGTTACCGGCGTTACCCAAGTGGAAACCCAAAAGATTGTCAACAGCAACATTTACAGCATCGACGGCCGCCTTGTGAAGAAGAATGCCGATAGCCTTGAAGGTCTTGAAAGGGGCGTTTACATCTTCCGCGGCAAGAAAGTGCTGGTGAAGTGATGACGTTATCGAATATCAAAAAACTTCTGAAATCATGATAAAGAGGTCGTGTATCACCTTAAGACGCACGACCTCTTTTCAACCCGAATCGGCCATTAGTGCCTGAACAGATTTTGCTTTACTGTCGAGCGTCTTGCTTGTCTTTGTAACGAAGGCGTAGCGGGCTACGTCAAGTGATAAAGACCGACCAGATGCCGACAAGTAAATAA
>QWCE01005303.1_pt1 | contig 11924 bp, 9 predicted proteins | sample 1972531 | NCBI WGS metagenome assembly QWCE01 (sample SAMN09866716, study PRJNA288562) | Human gut metagenome isolate term4_stool, whole genome shotgun sequencing... | reverse complement strand
CACCGCTGAGGGTGATCGGTTTATCTTTAGCTACGTCCGTCAGCTTAACTTCTTGGGTGTAGGTGGTCGCCACTAGTGCCCCATTTTTCGCGGGCAGATTAATCGCCAGGGTGTTATTTTTAAAATCAGTAGGAGTTACGGTGGATGCTACTTTACCGGCGTTGCCTACTCCCTCGGTCAATGCCTTCAATTCTGCGCGTTTGCCTTCCATGAGGGGATCCACAAACACTTTGTCGGCATTTTTTGCTTTGGCGTCGAAGACAGTCTGCGCCCAAGTGTTGACCGCTACTTCCGGGGAGAACATCAGGTTTGCATCGCTAGCAAGATCTAAAGGCTGTGATCCCCGTGCTACCACGTCAGTTTCTGGCAAGGAGGCCTTTGGCAGTAGCTGCATCCACTGCCATAGTTGATAGGGGCTGGTTGCCTGGTTTTGACGGATTATTTCCACATATTTTGCACCATTGCTATCTGCCCCCGTCACGTTAAGCAAAGCGCGTGGCCATTTGTTTCCAGAGGTTACGGTAGTGATTTCCGAGGACGCAGGTAGCGCAGTTGGAACCGCTTGGTTGTTCTTTTGATGCATCTGGTATTGCGCGGTGCGCATGGCCAGTGCGGGACCGGCCACTCTGGGTTTTAGTGCTCCGGCATCAAATTTGGCGTCTCCGGCTGCTAAAGCGGAGTTAACTGCTTTAAGGATGGGGTCTACCTGTTCGACTCGCAAAGCTGGATAAGTCTCGGTGGGAGCAGAACTTGGTACCTCTTTCCGCTCAGCGGCACTAGTGCATCCTGCCAGGCTGGTTATTGCCAGGCAGCTAGCTGCGGTAACGGACAATAGTACTCGCATTTTTCTCATCGGTTGCTACCTCCTTGGCTCTGGTCAAAGGTAGATTCACCTTCGAAATCTGCCATATCAGGTCCATCTCCTAATCCGTCCAGGTCGAAGTCATCGTCCTCGTACCATTCTTCGGCGCGCTCAGGAGCTACCTCCGCTTGCGCGGCGGGAGGTTGATAAGAGTCCGCCGGGTTGTAGGAGGCTTCTGGTTGGTATGACTGTGCCGGCTGCGGTGAGACGGCAGGGTTATAGGAGGCCTGTGGCTGGTAGGAGTCCTCTGGCCGGTAAGAATCCTCCGGTTGTAAAGAGGCCCCTGGGCTGTAGGAGTGTGCCGGTTGTAGTGAGGCCGCCGGGTTGTAAGAGGCCTGTGGTTGGTAGGAGTCTGCCGGTTGCAAAGATGCCGCCGGGCTGTAAGAGGCCTGTGGCTGGTACGAATCCTCCGGTTGTGAAGAAGTAGCCGGGTTAAATGAAGCCTCCCCGGCGACCTCAGGGAGCGGAGAATACGCCGCCGGCTGCAGACTTTGCGTAGGTAACGACAGCTCTGCCGCTGGCATCGTGGGAGCTGAAACTTCCTCAGTAGCTGGAACTTCTGGGGTCACCGAATCTGCAGCTTCGGGATTGATCGCTTGTCCGTCAGCATCAGTGCGGATTACCGGCACCAAACCGGTGGGGAACTTGACCCCTTCCACTTCGATGGTGGCCTCCCCGCGTTCGCGGGCTTTGCGTAATTCCGAACGCGAGGGCGGTTTAGTAACCGCATTGAGTGCAGGTATCTGCACGGTTTGCTCTCCTTGCGCCGCGGCTTCCTGGGCGCGCTGCTCACGGCGCTTACGTATTTCTGCCTCTTCTTTAGCTGCTGCTATGGCCAGCCGATTGATTACCACAGCAACCACGGCGCCGATTAACATCAATAGCAGTCCCGCGATCAGCAGTGGCCAGAGCCAAGGGGTAGAAACTGGCTGTGTCCACTGCAAAGTCAGCTGGACGTTTCCTTCCTCTGACCAAGCAATCAGAGACCACGCGCCCTCGGAACGATCCCAAGTTTCGCCGATCTGGCCGGTATCTACCTCTTTATATTCGACCCACATATCCTTTCCGGCAGCTTCTCCGGGTTGGCGCGGATCTGCTTTCCCCTGATGTGGTTGGGTCAGTAGGGTGGTGTCATCTTTTTGTCCGGTAACTTCCACGTAATTTTGGTCAGCTGCCCAAGCAGTCACATCGGCAGACCGGCCGATCGCTAAGGCTACTTTTCCTTGCCCGGCGACGGTAATTTTGGTAGGGGAGTCATAAAGTTCAAACATTCCCGGTCGGGTAATCGCTAAAGCTTGCTTTTGACTACTAGTAGGTAAAGATGCTGAGACCTGGGGATTTGGTTTCCAGATGGTCGCGTTACCTACACCTGCTAATGCCACCAGAGCTCCCGTTATTACTAAAAGTAGTGGAAGCCAATATCTGCGTAAGAAAATGTTCACCAGTTTCCCCTCAAGTCGTTGCCGGACAACTATAACTACACTTTACTTGCTTTGCTGCGGTGACGTTTATACCCGGTTAGGGTGTGACTAGGGTCAATTTTACCGTAACGTTTGGTTTCAGGCTGAAATAAGTGAAAGACTAGGCAATGATACGGGGTTTCGCACTCCTCAAGTAATGGAATAAAATGTTCCGAGTAATGCCTAATCTCAGCGGCTCATCTTCAGGGAGGACCAGGTGGAAGAACAAACTGATTTCCCGATCGTAATGCGCGGTTATGATCGTGTTCAGGTCGATTTGCAGATTCAAACTTTGAATAACCAGATTACCGAGTTGCAGCAGAAGCTGGACACGGTTGACCAGCGCAATGTGGATTTAGGGGAACAACTAGCTGAAGCACAAAAGCAGCTGCGTTCTTCTGATCGTAGTTCTTACACGGGGATCGGCGCCCGGATAGAACAGCTGCTGCGCAGCGCGGAAGAACAATCAACCGCGGTCATCAATAAGGCCAATGCGGAGGCCGAGCAGCTGATGGAAAAGACCCGCAAGAACGCTCAGGATATGTCCGAGCGGGCAGAGGCGGAAGCTGCTTCCCTGATTTCAGAGGCACGGCGCGAGGCTGAAGAGCGTACCACCACCGCGGCCACCGAATCCGAGACAGTGCTGACTAACGCCCAGCATCGGGCGGACGAACTGGTTGCCGCGGCAGAGCGGGAAGCCTCCTCTTTGCGGGCAGAGACCAACACTCAGGTCTCTGACCTGAAAGCAACCGTTGACCGGGAAACCGAATTGCAGCGGGCTCAGGCCGAAAAAGACTATGTAGAAATGCGGGTTAAAGCTGAGCAAGAAGCTTCCCAACTCCGCAATGATGCGACTGCAGAGGCACAGGCACTGCGCGAGTCCTCTCTGACCGAAGCCACAAAGACTCGGGAAGAAGCTAAAGAACAGGCAGAAAAGGCTTTGGCAGATGCCCGCAGTCAGTCCGAAAGCATTTTGAAGGAAGCGCGGGAAAGCGCGGATAGCATCCGTTCCGAGATCCAACAGATGCGCCAAGAGGCCGAAACGGAGATCGCGGCCGCTCGTGCCGCCGCTCGGGAGGCTGATGCTCAAGCTCATGAGCAGTCTCGTTCCGAAACCTCCGCGATGGTGGCCGCCGCTAAAGCACAAGTTGCTGACGCCGAGAAACACTTGGGTGAAACTTTGCAGCGGGCAGAACGCTTGCTGACCGATACTGATGCGGTCGTACGTCGCCGCCAGGAAGATGCACGTCGCGCGGCAGAAGCCACCATTGCAGCTGCCGAGGGCGAAGCCGAGCAGGTGCGTGAAGCTGCTCGTATCGAAGCTCAGGCAGAGCGGGCCGCCGCGCAACGCACCGTGGAGCGCCTGGAGCGTCAACGCGAATCCATCGCCGCCTACCTCGAAGAAATGCGGGGCTTGCTGGGCTCTGAGACCGCTACTGGTCTAGAAGGACTGACTCCCATGCAGCAACTTCCCGCCGTGCTAACACAGGAAACTGAGGAAGCCGAGGGCGAACAGCCGGCTCCGGTAGAACCGCCGGTATCGCCAGCAACTCCTGATGAAGAATCGGCAGCTACCGATCTGTTTACCAGCGATGAACAGTAAACGGAATAAGCTCATTTAACTAACTTTGGGCGCGTCTTTGGTATACCAAAGACGCGCCCAAAGTTTTTGACGGCTGCTCTCAGACAATTATCTGCCCACTCTGGCGGCAGAAAGCATTCTGGGGCGCCGCAGCTGTCTAAGCGGGTTGGCTACGTTAGTTCTTAAAGGAATGCACGGGGGCGGGGATGCGTCCGCCGCGGGCAGCAAACTTTTCTGAGGAGAGCGAGGTTACTTCCATAATTGGCGCCCAGCCTAGCAGGCCTCCAAAATTAGCTTGGTCGCCTACCCCTTTACCCGGTACTGGAATCACCCGTACCGCGGTGGTTTTCCCATTGGCAACCCCGATCGCGGCCTCATCAGCGATCAGACCGGTAATAGTGGCCGCAGGGGTGTCACCGGGAATCGCGATCATATCCAGTCCTACTGAACAGATAGCGGTCATGGCTTCTAGTTTCGCCAGGCTCAAGGAGCCACGCTGGACTGCCTGAATCATATTCGCGTCCTCGGAAACTGGAATGAACGAGCCGGAAAGTCCCCCGACCAGAGAGCAAGCCATCAGGCCGCCCTTTTTAACCGCATCGTTGAGCAGCGCCAAAGCCGCGGTAGTGCCGGGAGCTCCGACCGTTTCTACCCCCAGCTCTTCTAAAATCGCGGCCACCGAATCTCCTACTGCCGGGGTGGGAGCCAGGGATAAATCTACAATCCCAAAATTTACCCCTAGGCGTTTAGCCACGGTTTGCCCCACCAGCTGTCCCATGCGGGTGATTTTGAAAGCTGATTTCTTAATGGCTTCTGCGCATTCTTCAAAAGGCCGCCCCTGTACTCCCGCGAGCGCCCTCTCTATTACTCCCGGGCCCGAAATCCCTACCGATACCACCGCATCGGGTTGGCTCACGCCATGGAAAGCACCCGCCATAAAGGGGTTATCTTCTACCGCGTTGGCAAACACCACCAGTTTTGCGGCTCCGATTCCGTCTTTATCGGCAGTTTTATGGGCGGCAGCGAGTATCTGCTGACCCATTTTGGCGGTCGCGCTCATATTGATGCCGCTGCGGGTAGAACCGATATTTACCGAGGAACATACGATGTCGGTAGTGGCTAACGCCTCGGGAATGGAATCGATTAACGCTAAATCACTGCGGGTTGCTCCAGCTTGCACCAACGCGGAGTAGCCACCTACGAAATCTACTCCTACAGCTTTACCGGCGCGATCAAGCACCTGGGCAAAGGGCAGGGGATCATCGGTACGGCATGCCGCTGCTATCAGGGAAATTGGGGTTACCGAAAGCCGCTTATTGATAATCGGCACCCCGAACTCGCCCGCGACCTCCTCGGCAGTCGAAACCAGGTGGGAGGCAGAGCTTAAAATCCGCTCTTCTATGCGCGCGCAGGCTCGCTCGATATCGGCGTCGGCACAATCCAGCAGGGACAGCCCCAAAGTGACGGTGCGTACGTCCAGGTTGTCCTCGGCAATCATCTGTATGGTTTCCAGGATTTCCCCGGTGGTATCCACGCCCATGATTCTCCTCTATGATTATGGTGATTTGCGCAGCTAGGTGGTAAGCAGCTTAGAGTTTATGCATGGCGTTGAAGAGGTCTTCCGCCTGAACTTTAATAACCAGCCCTTCGGCTTCCTCTACTGGTGCCATAGCTGCCTGCACCTGCGCTAACCCGATCTGCTCTTCATCGAATTCCAGTTGCATAATCATCGTGAAATATTCATCCATCAGCGTCTGGGACACATTGGTGATATTCACCTGATTTTGGGCTAGCGTTTGGGACACCGCCGCGATAATCCCGGTGTGGTCGATACCGGTAACCGTCATAATTGCTTTCACGTGCTTCAGCTTACGTTCTTGTACGGCTTTTTTGCGATTCCTCGTCCCAGTTTCTTCATTTCTGAACTCTTTGGTAATAATGGCGGAGTGACTTCTAGTTTGATTATTTCGACCCTCGTGCAAGCGCTAGTGCTATTTGTAGCCACCAATATTGACCACTTGGCGTTACTAACTTTGTGGTTTGTTCACGGACAGAATCGGCCGGGAACTACGGCGCGCATCTGCGCCGGTCAATATGTAGGTTTCGGGGTAATCCTGGCAGTCACCATAGTCTTAAGCGCAATTTCTGGTTTGGTAATCCCGCAGGAGTACCTGCGGTTTCTGGGGCTGATACCCCTGGCACTGGGAGTTAAAGCGGCAATCAGCGAAATCCGGGAGCGGGTTGGGTCTAGGGACTTCGAGGACGAGGACGAGGACGAGGCACAACTAAAGGGAAAAAAGGTCAGCGTAGGCGCAGTTGCTCTGGTGACTATGGCTAATGGGGGCGATGAAGTAGCCGCCTATCTACCAGTTTTTGCCCTTTCCACCTGGTGGCAAATCGCCCTGTTTAGCGCAGTGTTCTTAGTGCTTGCCGGCGTGCTGCTTGCTCTTGCCCGTTTCATCACTGGACGTATGGGGCTTGCTGAGCTCTTGGAACGTTTTGAAGCGATTATTTTCCCCAGCGTACTTATCCTGCTAGGAGTGCTGATCCTCGCCGATTTGCTCTAGGTTGGTTGACTAGCTGTGGGAGATAGCGATCACGAGCCGCAGTCAGGAAAGATATGCTTGCTAACAGCGTGGGAGTAGATTTTTCCTCCCGCCCAAGAATTTGGAAAACATAGCGACGTTTTCCAAATTCTTATGCCCACCGCGCCTGCTCGGATAAAATCTACTCCCTCGCTGCCATAACGCCGATTTACTCTAGACACGGCGCTGCAGGCGAGTAAGTATCGCCGCGCCGATCCATAAGGCCAGTGCATAACCTACTTGCACCCCGATGTTCTCCCAGAACTGGGAGGCGGCAGCGCCGCTAAAGCTGGTCATTTCCGCTAACGCATTGTTGTTGTCGATGTAGTAAAAGGTGGGTAGCGCCCTCCCGATGGCGACTACCGCATCGGGCATTAGATCCCGGGGAATAAACGCTCCACATAGGAAAGCACTGGCCAGCGCCACCACATTCACAATGGCGCTGAGGGCTTCCTTGTTATTGGTAATTTTTGCCATTAAGAAGCCTAAGGCTAGTACCGGCAGCCCAAAAGCCACAATGTTAAGCGCATAGAGTCCCTGTCGTCCGGTATCGGCGATGCCGGGCAACAGCAGTCGCACTAAGAGCACATTGAGTGCCACGAGGAACGCTACGATTAGGGCGCAGCCGGCTATTAGGCTTAGGTCAATCCGGAAGGGATGTGCGGGGGAAACCAGGGTACGTTTACGTACGTTTATTACCGAAAAGGCCGCTAGCACCATGGTGATTACATAAGTGGCGCCGACCATGAGGGTGTAGCTGCCAAAGTTGTACAGGGCGGTCACATTGTGTAGTGTTTTTTGATCTAAATGGGAAGTGAGACTGACTTTACTATCCAGTTTCAGGCTAGAGTTTACCGCTTTGACCAGCTCGTCCTCATCCGTTAAATATTGCCCATATCCGGTAGCCAGCCGCAGGAAACGACTTACTAATACGTCGGCCGAGGCGCTCTCGGAGCTGGCGCGAGATTTTACGTCTACCACCGGTTTTTCACCTTTCAGGATGGTGGTGGTGAAGTCGTGGGGCAGGTAAACGACGTAGGACAAAGTTTGGTAATAGAGGGCGTCGTCGATTTCGCGTTCGCTAGTGCCGGTGTCTGCTTTCTTGGTTTGTCCGGCCAAGTAGGAGTTAAAAGACCGGGTGAGGGCAGTATCGTTGCCGCGGTTGATAACTAAAACTGTAGGTTTGGAAGCGGTGAAATCACCGGAGGAGCCAGGGCTGGTGTGGAAAGCAGTCAGTCCCATAACCACCATGATGGTGGTAAAGAGAATAACGAAAGCAATATTGCGGAGCAGTACCTGCAGGAAACCTTTAAAGACTGTCATAGCGTTGCTTCCTTAGGACGAACAGGGAGGCACCCAGGAGCACTGCCGAAATAATCAGCAGCAAGGTGACGTCTTGCCAAAAACTATCGAACCCGGGGTGATAGTAGAGGTTATAGAAACCGTCCGTGATTAGGGCAGTGGGATTTAGTTTATTTACCAGGGGCACTTTTTGGTCTACTACGTAGCGCATGGTTCCGCCCATCATGCCGGCCAGTACTGCCCCCAACATGGTGACTGAAATCAAGACTCCAATTTTCATGTTTTCCCCGCCGGGCACGAGTGCGGAAATCGCTACCCCGAAGGACAATCCGACCAGGGCTCCAAGGGAAGTTAGCAGGAAGGTTAATGCCCAATTGGGGCCAAAATCGATATTGAACAGGACGTGGCACACTGCCACCAGTAAAATCAGGCCCACCAATTGCAGTAGGTAACTGGAAATAATCCCGGAAATAATCAGTTTGGCTTTGCTGGTCGGTGCCACCGCTACTCGTCTGCCGATTACCCCCAGGGGTGGCTGGGCATTATTCATCACTGTCATGGAGAACATCCCCCCATACAGGGCAGCCATAGCTAGCAGCGAGAAGAACTCTGCCATCAGCAAGTCCATAGATTTGGGGCTGCGGTCACGCAAAGTAAAGTCGCTTTTAGCGAGTCGGTCTTGGACCGAGGCCGCTACCTGGGAAGGATCAAAGGCAGGAGGCTGGCCGGGCGGAATATTTTGAAAGTCAGGCGGAGAGTGAGCGCGAACGTTTGTCGCCATCTCTCGCTGCGTCAGTTGGCTGATCATATCGGTGCGTTGAGCGATTTCGTCAAGAATTGTTTTTAAGATGGTTTGCTCCACCCCGTTGGAAGCCAGAGTCAAATGAGCTTTGGCATCCCTGCTGATAGCTGCCTGCGAGGTTCCGGTAATCTCGACTACTCCGGAAACTTCCTCGTCCTCTAAAAGCCTTTTTCCTTCCTCTAAGGTCGTGACCATTCGCAGTTTCAACAGGGGTTGGTTTTCCGAGCTGACGGGGGAGGAGTCCTTCTTGCTTAAATCATCGAAAGCGATTTTGAAGGTGCTGTCTTGGTAGACCTGGGAGTTTACTACCGCTACCGGGACGGTATCGAAGGCTTCTTTATTGACAATGTCGCCGAGTGCCCCTTTGAACAGCAAGCCCAGCAGGATGGGAAAGGCGAGCGTCCAAAAAACCAAGGTGCGGTTGGAAAGCAGTAGCTTTAGGTTGTATCCGATTAGGTGCCCCATAGCTAGTCTCGCAATTCCTTGCCGGTTAGCTGCAAGAAAACGTCATTTAGGGTGGGGCGCTCCGAGTAAATCGACTCATAAGCTATGCCGGCCTGGCTCAACTGGGCGATGAGAGTGGAAACGTGGTTTTGTCCGTGCCGGTAAACTAGCTGGACTGTGCGATTTCTGGTGGTAACTGACTCAATTTGGGGATCGGATTCCAGCTTTTCTTTAAGTTCTGGAGGCAGCTCCACCCCCTGCAAAGTAACTTTTTCTTCGATATCAGATAGCTGTTTCAGCTCATTAATGGTGCCTTGCGCGATGATTTCACCCTTGTCAAGAATGATGATTCGGTCGCAAATCTGCTCTACTTCTTCCATATAGTGAGTGGTGTAAACCACCGTGGCTCCGCGGTCACGCAAAGTGACGATACCGTCCAGGATATTGTTGCGGCTTTGGGGATCGACTGCCACGGTCGGCTCATCCAGGAAAATCAGCTCCGGTTGATGGGCGATACCGCACGCTAGGTTTAAGCGGCGCAACAGGCCTCCGGAGAGCTGCTTAGGGCGAAACTTTAAATAGTCTTGCAGTCCCACCAACTGAACCGCCTCTGCAATCATCGCGGAGCGTTTACGCTTGTTCGCCAGGTAAAGCCCACAGAAATATTCCAGGTTTTGCGCCACGGTTAGCTCATCGAATACGGCTACGTCCTGGAAGACCACCCCTAGGCGCCGTTTAATGTCGAAGGCATCGGGGCGCATTTCTTGTCCGAAGATTTTCACGCTCCCGCTGGTGAAACGTAGCAGGGAGAGGATGCAGTTGATAGCAGTGGATTTTCCGGAACCATTCGGCCCTAGCAGCCCCAAGATTTCGCCCTGACCAACTCGAAAAGTCAACTTATTGAGGGCGCGTAACTGCTGGTAATCTTTGGTTAGACCCTCTACTTCAATAATGTTGGTCACGACGGTTCTCGCGTTCTAGGGGTAGTTATTTTTAAGGCAATTCTAGTTTAGCGAAGCTAATCAGCGGTACCCCCCAACCGTGGCGACGTTAATCGAGAATTAACCGAGAGTTATTGCAGATTTTAAACGCCGCCACGGCTGAGGGTAGGAAGTTATTTTCGTTCAAAAATTTTCGAGTCGGTTAAACTAGCTGAGAAAACTCCTAGGAAAGCAGGTGCGGTTATGGGCAAGAAGCATGTGAAAACTAACGCCCTGCGCATCCTCGAAAATGCGGGAATCGCTGCGCAAATGACGCAGGTTTCTTCCAAAGGGGAGTTTTTAGATGCTCTTACGATTGCGCAGGAGCTAGGGGTAGATGCGAATTTAGTTTTTAAAACTCTAGTTCTAGAGGGCGGACCTGGGGAACATTTTGTGGCGGTAGTGCCCGCTACTCACGAGTTAGATTTGAAAGCTGCCGCCAAGTGTTTTGGGGTAAAACACCTGGCAATGTTGCCTTTGAAAAAGCTAACCCCGCTCACCGGTTATTTAAAAGGAGCGTGTTCGCCCTTGGGAATGAAGAAAGATTTCCCCACGGTGATCGACCAATCCGCTTTTGAGCAAGAAAAAATTTACGTATCTTCGGGTAAACGCGGTTACCAGATTCTAGTTGCGGCCACAGATTTGCAAAGGGTGATACCGGCGAAGCAGGGAGATATTTCTCGACCTTAAAAAGCTAGCCCCCACTAAAGTGAGAGTACTGTCAAACGGTTTTTGTCTTCTAAAAAAACCGAGTAAAGTTTCGGGTATACGAAACTTACATAAGGGGTACCCGAAACCCGGCTAAAGGAAAGTGGGGGGCTGCTTAGATGAGGCAGTTTTTGCGAGTTAGAAAGGTGAATCTGCGCAGATGGAAAAGGAAATCGCCCCAGATTCTCAACCTGCTCCCGATGGGAAGGTGGCTGCCAAGAAAGGTTTGCTCCCGCTCCTGGGGCCGGCGTTCGTAGCGGCAGTTGCCTACGTTGATCCCGGGAATGTCGCCGCCAATATCACTGCTGGTGCCCGCTATGGCTATCTGCTGGTGTGGGTATTAGTGCTGGCCAATTTGATGGCAGTGATCATTCAATATCAAAGCGCCAAACTAGGGTTAGTGACTGGGAAATCTTTACCGGAGATCTTGGGGGATCGGCTGCCCAAAGGCAAACGCATCACATTTTGGATTCAAGCGGAGATTATCGCGGCCGCTACCGACCTGGCGGAGATCGTGGGGGGCGCGATTGCGTTGCAGCTACTGTTTGGGCTGCCACTGTTGGCAGGGGGCTTTATCGTAGGCTGTGTATCGTTAGCACTGCTAGTTTTCCAGAATGAACGCCGACAAAAACAGTTCGAAACTATAGTGATCGGACTGCTAGTGATCATCACCGTAGGCTTCTTGTCGGGGCTGGTGATTAGCCCGCCTGATCCCGCGGGAATGCTGGGGGGATTGCTACCCCGTTTTGCCGGTACCGACACCGTGCTGATCGCTGCCTCCATGCTGGGAGCAACCGTGATGCCTCACGCTATCTACCTGCATTCTTCGCTGGTGAACCACCGTTTCCCGGAGCGAGGTTCTCGCGATATTCCGCACCTGTTACGCGCCTCCAAGCATGATGTGGTCTATGCGCTATTTGTCGCGGGAGCCGTCAATATTGCACTGTTATTGCTGGCCGCGTCGGCGCTAGCGGGAAAGAGTGGCACCGACACTATCGAGGGCGCACATGGCGCTATCGAAAATGCCTTGGGCAGTGGAATCGGCGTAATTTTTGCGATTGGCCTGCTAGCTTCCGGATTAGCCTCTACTTCGGTTGGAGCCTATGCGGGTTCGGAAATCATGGGCGGGCTGCTGCATGTGCGGGTACCGCTTTTCCTGCGCCGGCTAATCACCCTGATTCCCGCGCTGCTGATTCTGT
>QWCE01008766.1_pt1 | contig 11925 bp, 14 predicted proteins | sample 1972531 | NCBI WGS metagenome assembly QWCE01 (sample SAMN09866716, study PRJNA288562) | Human gut metagenome isolate term4_stool, whole genome shotgun sequencing... | reverse complement strand
GCAGACAACATCCACGTTATGCGTTATAACGAAAGCGAGGATGATTTTGATAAAAGAATTGAAAAATATGCGATTGGAGAAGATGATGGCTAAAAAATACCAAAAATTATCTGCAATTTATTATTTGTGGATTTTAGTTTTTATAATTGCTCCGATTCTTCTTTTGATTTACCAATCATTTTTTGATATTTATGGAAATTTTACTTTAAATAATTATATTTCCTATTTTTCAAATAAAAATTATATGATTATGACCTTCAATTCACTTTTGACAGCCTTTTTAATAACTGCCTTTACACTTTTGTGGGCTTATCCATTTTCGTATTTTTTATCAAAGGCCAAGCACAAAGACTTTATTTTGCTTTTGGTAATTCTTCCGACTTGGATAAATTTGGTTTTAAAGGCCTACGCTTTTATTGGTCTTTTTAATAAAAACGGAAGCATTATGGGATTTTTGGGACTAGCAAGCGAGGGGATTTTATTTACAAATCCTGCATTTATTTTGGTTGCATCCTACGTTGAACTTCCTTTTATGATAATTCCAATTTTTAGGGCAATTGATTCTATTCCAAATGAATATATTATTGCAAGCGAAGATTTGGGAGCAAATAAATTTCAAACTTTTAGAAAAATAATTCTTCCTCTTTCTATGGATGGAGTAATGGCTGCAAGTCAGGCGGTTTTTATTCCTTCCCTTTCACTTTTTCTTATTACAAGAATTATTGGTGGAAATAAAATTATAACTTTAGGAACAGCTGTTGAAGAACATTATTTGGTTACTCAAAATTGGGGCATGGGTTCAACTATTGGTCTTGTTTTGATTTTTATGATGTTTGCAGTTATTTCTATTTTAAATAAAAAGGCGGTCAAAGATGGAAAATAAAAAAAATAAAATTGGAAATTTGTATTTATTTTTTGTATTTATAATAATGTATTTGCCCTTGGCTTATTTGATTTTTTATTCATTTAATAGCGGGGGAAATATGAATGTTTTTGAAAGCTTTACCCTAGATTATTACAAAAAAGTTTTTAATGACGAAAGGCTTATAAATATTGTAATAAATACATTAATAATTGGCTTATTATCATCTTTGATTGCAACAATTATTGGAACGCTTGGAGCAATTTCGATTTATTATATGAGAGATAAAAAATTAAAAAAGAAAGTTTTAGGACTAAATTCGGTTCTTATGGTTAAATAAAATTATTCTTCCAAATATTGCAAGCGGAATTTTTGCTGGATTTTTTATGGCGCTAACTTATTCTTTGGATGATTTTGCAGTTACATTTTTTGTTACAGGATCAGGATTTTCAACTCTTTCTGTAGAAATTTATTCAAGGGTTAGAACAGGAATTTCTTTGGAAATAAATGCCCTATCTTCAATGATTTTTATTTTGTCTTTGATTTTGGCAATTGGCTATTATGTCATACAAAGTAGAGAAGAAAAAAGGAGGGCAAGATGAACAAGGTTTACAAATTTTTTATAGGAATTTTGGGACTTTGCCTTCTTTTATTTTTGGGACAAAAAAAATTAAATGCAAAAGACAAGGACCAAGATTCAAAAAATATTTATTTTTACAATTGGGGAGATTATATTGATCCTGAAATTATAAAAGATTTTGAAAAAGAAACAGGCTATCACGTAATTTATGAAACTTTCGATTCAAACGAGGCTATGATGGCAAAAGTTGAGCAGGGGAAAACTTCCTACGATTTGGCTTTTCCGTCAGAATATACGGTTGAGATGATGAGAGATAAAAAACTTTTGAAAAAATTGGACCATAAAAAAATAAAGGGCCTTGATAATATTGATCAAAGATTTTTAAATCTTTCCTATGATCCCAATAATGAATATTCAATTCCATATTTTTGGGGATCTTTTGGGGTAATTTATAACAATAAAAAATACAAAAAAGAAGATTTTTCATCTTGGAAAAATTTGTGGGACAAAAAATTTGAAGGAGAAATTTTATCCTTTGATGGGGCAAGAGAAACTTTAGGAATTGGACTTTTGGCAGAAGGAAGATCCTTAAACGAAAAAGATGAAAAAATTTTAAGACAAACTAAAGATGAATTGGTTGGCTTTATGGAAAATGTAAAGGCAATTCTTGCCGATGAAATCAGAATGTATATGGTTCAAGAAGAGGCTGATATAGCAATTACATTTTCAGGAGAAGCTTCAATGGCAGAATCTATAAATCCAAATCTTTCCTACACAATTCCAAAAGAAGGATCAAATATTTGGTTTGATACCATGGTTATTCCAAAAACTTCAAAAAATACCGAAGGTGCCTACGCCCTTATAAATTATCTTTTAAGACCAGAAGTTGCAGCAAAAAATGCAGACTATGTTTGGTATCCAACCCCAAATAAAAAGGCAATGAAATATATTGATAAGAAAGCGAGAAATGATAAGACCTTGTATCCAGATGATGAAGATATAGAAAAATTAGAAGTTTTCAAAAATTTGGGCAAGGAAACAACAATTTTATACAATGATTTGTTTTTGGATTTAAAAATTTCTCCTAAAGCAGATTAAATTTTTCCTTGAAAATTTGCTACGAGTAAGTTTTCAAGGATTTTTTTAATTAATTTATTGTATAATAGATTTAAGAAGTAAATTTAAACTATAAAGAAAGGTTTTCATAATAGGAGAAAAATATGGGAGAAAAAAATATTAATGATTTTGTAAGAGAAAATGCCCCTTGCTATATTTATCAAAAGGATGTGATTGATAAATCTTGCCAAATTTTGAAAGAAAAATTTGAAAATGTTGAATTTTTGTATTCAATCAAGGCAAATCCCTTCATGCCAGTAATAAAAACTATAAGGGAAAATGAAATTGGATCAGATGCAGCATCAAGCAATGAAGTTTTATTGTCGATTGAAGCTGGTATGGAAAAAAATCATATTTATTATTCAGCTCCAGGAAAAACCATGGAAGATTTAAAAAAAGCTTGGGATAAGTGTATTTTTATTGCAGATTCCTTCCACGAACTTGATTTGTTGGATAAGCTTGCAAAAGATCACGGAGAAATTTTGGAAGTTGGTTTGAGAGTAAATCCAAATTATTCAATGAAAGATAAAAAAGCTCACCCAAGTAAGTTTGGTGTGGATGAGGATAAAATTTTTAATTTTTCTTGGAAATATAAAAATTTAAAACTTGTAGGAGTTCATGTTCACGTTCAAAGTCAAATTCTTGATACAAATCTTCTTTCAAACTATTACAAAAACACCTACAATTTGGCACTTAAATTTTCAAAATTAGACTTTGTTGATTTGAAATTTATAAATTTTGGGTCTGGAATTGGTGTTTCTTATGATAAGAAAAATGAAAAAGATGTGAATTTGGATATTTTGTCAAAAACTATAAAAGATTTGTACGAAAAAAATAAAAAAGAGCTTGGAGCAAAGTTTTTAATTGAAAGCGGAAGATTTTTGGTGATGGATTCGGGTACATACTACACACCTGTAATTGACAAGAAATATTCTCAAGGAAAAACCTATCTTGTAGTAAAAAATGCCATGAATGGTTTTGTTAAGGCTTCAATGAAAGAAATGTTGAAAGACGCCTTGGGTAAAGAATGTGAAAGAGCCTTTGAGCCACTTTATACAGGAATTAATCAATGTGAATTTGAAATTATTGGAAATTCTTTGGAAAAAGAAAAAGTAGATATTGCTGGCCACTTGTGTACAAGCCTAGATTTGTTGGCAAGAGATATTGAATTAAAAAAGGCAGAGATTGGAGATATTTTGAAAATTACAAATGCAGGAGCCTATTCCTACAGTCTTTCAATTTTAAATTTCGCAAGCCACGACTTGCCAAAAGAGTTTTTGATTTAAATATAAAAAAATAAAAAGGACTTATTCAAAAGTCCTTTATTTTATTTGATCTTCTATATCTTCAAATACCATATCTTTGGAAAGTTTTTCTATTGTATTTATGGTTGATTGCCAATTTTTTACAAGAGCAGCTCTTGCTTTTTCAAGATTTTTTTCTTTTAAGGCATCAATTATATCCTTATGTTCATTATAAGTTGTGAAATTTTCTTCACCGGCTTCAAAAAAATGAATTTCCATTCTTTCAACTCTTCTTTTTAGCTTGTCGACAATTGGGTTTATTTCTACATTGCCAGAAAGTTCAATAAAAGCATTGTGAAATTCGTTATCTTTTTTTATAGTTTTTAATTGGTCTTTTTTTCTATGAAAATAACTTATATCTTCATTAATATCTTGAATTTTTTCAATAAATTTTTCGTCAATTTTGTCGAAAGCTTCAATCAAAGCAAGCTCCTCCAAGCTATAGATAATTGGATAAATATCTTTTGCCTCGCAAGGATTTATAGGAGCAACTATTGTCCAACGATTTGCCTTGGTCATTACTAAGCCTTCGCTTTCAAGTTGCAACAAAGCTTCTCTTACTGGAGTTCTAGAAATTCCCAAATCATCTGAAAGCTCTTGGACTCTAAGTCTTTCGCATGGTTTTAACTCTCCATTAATTATTCTTTGTGCAAGCAAATTATAGGCCTCGTCTTTTACAAAAGTCCTGCTTATTTTTTTTATTTTAACTTTATTTTTACCATTCTCGCTCATAAATTCCTCTTTTATCAAATTATTCTATACAGAAATATTATATCAGAAATATAAATATCTACAAACGTTTTATTGAAAAGGATTGAGTGATATGTTATACTCTACTTATAAATATGAGGAGGAGATATGAAACTTGTTGCAGGATTTGATACGACAAACGATGCTCTTTTGATGGAAAATTTTTGCAAAAACAAAAAAATAAAAGGAGATATGATTCCAGTTCCAGAAGAATTTGGAGCAGGTTGCGGTTTGGCGTTTAGATTTGATGATGAAAATTTTGAAAAAATAAAAAAAATCCTTGACGAGGAAAATGTATCATATAAAATTTTAAAAATTTTAGACATATAATTATTTTTAATTTGAAATTATAAATAAATTCATAGAAGTGTTTTATCACAAGGAGGTAAAAATGAAATTAGTAAAAGATTTACCGGAAGTTTTTGAAGAATTTGCTGAGCAAAGAAAAAATTCTTTTTTGCAAGTTAAAAAAATAAAAGATGGTGGAAAGCCTGTTGTTGGGATGTATTGCACATATTTTCCAAGAGAAATCGCCCAAGCTATGGGAGCAAGAACAGTTTCTTTATGTTCTACATCAGATGAAACTATAAGCGAGGCTGAAAAAGATTTGCCAATCAATCTTTGCCCTTTGATAAAATCATCTTATGGATTTGCAATCACAGACAAGTGTCCATTTTTTCATTTTTCAGATTTGGTAATAGGCGAGACAACTTGTGATGGAAAGCAAAAAATGTATGAGCTTATGGGAGAATTTAAACCAGTTCATGTTATGAATCTTCCTCACAACCAAGGAGAAGATGCCCTTAATCTGTGGGAAAAAGAAGTTATTAGAGTAAAAGAAAAAATTGAAGAAACTTTTGGTGTTAAAATCACTGATGAAAATTTGGAAAATCAAATTAAGCTTGAAAATAAAATTAGAAAAGCTTTCAAAAATCTTGCATCAACTATGGCAAATGATCCAACTCCGATGTCAGGCTATGATTATTTTAAAGTTTTGTACGGTTCAACTTTTAAATTTGATAGGGAAAATCTTCCAGATGAGCTTAATAATTTGGCAGAAAAAATTATGAAAGAATATGACAAAAATCGCCCAAAAAAACCAAGAATTTTAATTACAGGTTGTCCAATCGGTGGAGCAACTGAAAAAGTTATACAAGCTGTTGAAGATAATGGGGCAGTTGTTGTAAGTTACGAAAACTGTACAGGCGAAAAAAATTATGATAGACTTGTAGAAGAAAATACAGACGATCCAATAAAGGCGATTGCAAAAAGATACATAGATATTGGTTGTTCAGTGATGAGCCCAAATAAAAATAGATTTGATTTATTGGATAGGTTAATCGACAAATACAAAGTCGATGCAGTTTTGGATGTAGAGCTTCAAGCTTGCCACACTTACGCAATAGAAACTACATCAATTAGAAAATTTGTAACAGAAGAAAAAAATATTCCATACCTATCTTTGGAAACAGATTTTTCAAAAACAGATATTGGACAAATAAATACAAGAATTGCAGCTTTTATAGAAATGCTTTAAGCTAATAGTGAACTTGGTGTAAGAGGGCAAATCTTTTAATTTTCACTTTAGTTATTTAATGAGATTTAGAAGATTTACTTTCTTTCCAGGTTCAATTTTTTTTAAAAATTTTAAAAATATTGTTTATTTGCCTTTAAGCTAGGATATTATAAAATTATAGAAAGTAGTTGATTATATGCTTGATAAGTATGAAAGAAAAATAGATTATTTGAGAATTTCTCTTACAGACCGTTGCAATTATAGGTGCAAATATTGTATGCCAGATGGTCTTTCTTGTAAAAAAAACCATGAAGATATGCTGACTTTAGAAGAGATAAATGAAATTAGTAAAATTTTTGTAAAAAAAGGAATCAAAAAAATAAGACTTACAGGCGGCGAGCCTTTGGTTAGAAAAAATGTAGAAAGTTTGGTAAAAATGCTTGCTGAAATTGACGTACTTAAAGATTTGGCAATGACTACAAACGGATATTTTTTAAAAGAAAAGGCAAAAATTTTGTGGGAAAATGGACTTAAAAGATTAAATATTTCTCTTGATAGCCTAGATTTTCAAAAATATAAAATGATGAGCCAGGGCGGAGATTTAGAAAAAGTTCTTGATGCAATAAAATACGCCAAAAATTTTGGCTATGTGATAAAAATAAATACTGTTTTAATTAGAGGATTTAATGATGGGGAAATTTATGATTTAATTAAATTTTCCAAAGAAAATGACTTGCAATTAAGATTTATTGAGCTAATGCCAATAGGTGGGACAGCAGATTTTTCAAAAGATAAATTTATTTCAAGCGATGAGATTATAAAAAAATTAAATTTAATTCCAATAAAAAATCCCGATACTCATTCGCCAACAAGCCTTTACAAAGTCCCAGATTTTGATTACACACTTGGACTAATTGAGCCATTAAGTCATAAATTTTGCTCTACTTGCAACAGATTAAGACTTACGGCAGACGGAAAAATTAGACCATGTCTTCATTCAGATTTACAAATAGATTTGAAAAAGGCCATAAGAGAAAATAAAGATATAGAAAAATTAATTGATGAAGCTCTTATGAAAAAACCTAAAAGACATCATTTGGAAAAAGAAGTTATAAAAGAATCCATGTATAGGATAGGAGGATAAATGTTTACACATTTAGATAAAAACGGCAGGGGACAAATGGTTGATATTTCTCAAAAAGAAATCAGCCAAAGAGAAGCCATAGCCAAAGGTTCAATTGAATTAAAAAATGAAACGATAGAAGCTATAAAAAATGAAAAAATAAAAAAGGGAGACGTTCTTGCCATTGCCCAAGTTGCAGCGATCCAAGCAGTGAAAAATACATCTTCAATAATTCCTATGGCTCATCCACTTTTATTAAATGGAATAAATGTAGATTTTAATTTTGAGGGAAATTTGTTATTTTGCCAAGTAAAAGTTAAGTGCCAAGGAAAAACAGGAGTTGAAATGGAAGCTTTGACAGGAGTTTCTGCTGGTCTTTTGACAGTTTATGATATGTGCAAGGCACTTGATAAGTCTATGACCATAAAAGATATTTATTTAGTAAAAAAATCAGGAGGAAAATCTGGTCTTTATGAAAGAGAAAAATTATAAGTATGCCTTTGTGGTAATTTCTGATACCAGATCAAGCGGCGAAAACAAAGACGGATGCATTGATGCTTGTGCAAAAACAATGCCAAAAAATTATAAGATGGTTTATAAGTCTATAATCAATGATGATTTGGAAAATATTGAAAATGAATTAAATAAATTGGTTGATGAAAATATCCAATTAATTTTAACATCTGGTGGTACTGGACTTTCAAAAAGGGACAATACACCAGAGGCAAGTTTAAAAGTAATAGAAAAACAAACGCCAGGCATAAGCGAGGCAATAAGATTAATTTCAAAAGAGAAAACTTATATGTGGGCCTTATCAAGGGCAGTTTCTGGAATAAAAAATAATTCTTTAATTATAAACCTACCAGGCTCTCCCAAGGCTGTTACAGAAAGTATAGAAGGAATTTTGCCATTTTTAAGCCATGGCTTAGATATATTAGAAGGGGACAACAGTGGACACAAATAACAACTCAACAGTTTTATCAATAAATATTTCAAAGACAAAGGGCGTGAGAAAGGAACAAATAGGAAAGGGTTTATTTAAAAAAGATTTTGGGCTAGAAAATGATGCCCACGCAGGAAAGTGGCACAGGCAAGTAAGCCTTTTGGCAGTAGAATCAATTAGAAAAATGGAAAATGAAAATCGCAAATTTGCTTTTGGAGATTTTGCAGAAAATATAACTACACAAGGAATTATTTTGCATGAGCTTCCAATTGGAGATAATTAAAGAAGGCGTAATAAAAACAGGTGATGAAATTAAAATTTTAGGAGAAGAAAATGAATATTAAAAAAATCGCAATGACAGCTCTAGCAGGAGCATTATTAATCGGAACAGCAGCTTGTGGTAACAACAAAAAAAATGACAACAATTCAAATGAAGCTATGTCAAATTCAAATGCAAGCGTAGAAAAATCAAATGAAAATGCGGGCAAAATGGAGAAAAAAGACCTTGTAGTATTCGCAGCAGCTTCAATGACAGAAGCCTTAGAAGAATTAAAAACAGAATTTGAAAAAGAAAATCCAAATCTTAGTTTGACATTCAACTTTGATTCATCAGGAACTTTAAAAACTCAAATTGATGAGGGAGCAGACTGTGATGTATTTGTTTCAGCAGCTCAAAAACAAATGGATGAACTTGACAAAGAAGAAAAAATAGACAAAGAAACAAGATTTGATTTACTTGAAAATGAAGTAACTCTTGCAGTAGCCAAAGGAAATGAAAAAGAAATCAAAGATTTTAAAGATCTTGAAAAAGATGAAGTAGAAAAAATCGCTCTAGGAAATGCTGACGTTCCAGTTGGACAATATTCAGAAGAAATTCTTAAAAATTTAGGAATTTGGGATAAGATTCAAGATAAAGTTACACTTGGTTCAAACGTAAAAGAAGTTACATCATGGGTAAGTGAAAAAGCTGCTGATTGTGGAATAGTTTATAAAACAGATGCAAAAACAGCAGGACTTGAAACAGTAGCAGTAGCTGATGATTCAATGCTAGAAAATAAAGTAATTTATCCAGCAGCTTTACTTAAAAATTCAAAAAATCCAGAAGAAGGAAAAAAATATTTAGAATTTTTAAAAGGCGAAAAAGCATCAGAAATTTTAGATAAATATGGATTTAAGCCATTAAATAAAGGCATTAAATAAATAGATATGGACTTATATCCTTTATATAATTCAATAAGGATTGCAAGTATATCATCGGTAATAATATTTTTTCTTGGTATATTTGCTGCCTACTATATTAAAAAATTACCTGCAAAAGTAAAGGGGGCAATAGATGTGGTATTAACCTTACCCTTGGTATTGCCTCCTACTGTTGTAGGATTTTTTCTAATAAAAATTCTAGGAACAAATTCGCCACTAGGAAAAATCGCAGTAGAATATTTTAAATTTCCTCTTATAATGAATTGGTATTCAGCAATTTTTGCAACAGTTATAGTAACATTTCCTTTGATGTATAGGACAACTAGAGGAGCTTTTGAAGCTTATAACCAAAATTTATCATACGCAGCTCAAACTTTGGGCAAGTCAAATACATGGATTTTTTGGAAAGTTTTGATGCCAAATTGCAAAAAAGGAGTTATGGCAGGTTTAGTTTTATCATTTGCAAGAGCCCTTGGAGAATATGGAGCAACATCCATGGTAAGCGGTTACACTCCAGGAAAAACTGCAACCATATCAACAACTGTTTATCAATTTTGGAGAATCGGTCAAGACGCTGTTGCTTATAAGTGGGTTATGATAAATGTTTTGATTTCATTTGTTGTTCTTGTTGCCATAAATTTCTTAGAAGATACAAATCCAAAGGAAAAAAATTATGCTTGATGTTGAAATAAAAAAAGAATTTACAAACTTTAAACTTGATGCAAAATTTACAAATGAAGAAGGAATTTTGGGAATTTTGGGAGCGTCAGGCTCTGGCAAAAGCTTAACTTTAAAAGCAATAGCAGGAATTATAAAACCAGATTATGGAAAAATAGTTTTAAATGATAGAATCCTTTTTGATAAAGATAAAAAAATAAATATACCAACCAAAGACAGAAAAGTTGGCTATCTATTTCAAGATTACGCACTTTTTCCAAATATGACAGTTTATGAAAATATAAAAACTGGGCTTAGGGGAAAAAATAGAAATTCTGAAAAAATAATAAATAAAAAATTAGAAGAACTTCACATTGGTCACATAAAAAATTCTATGCCAGAAATGATTTCTGGTGGCGAAAAACAAAGAGCAGCTCTTGCAAGAATTTTGGTAAACGAGCCAGAAATTCTTTTATTAGACGAACCATATTCCGCAATCGATGGATATTTGAGATGGTCAATAGAGCTTGAAGTTAGAAAAATTATAGAAGAATATAAAATCCCAACCCTTTTTGTCTCCCACGATAGGGACGAAATATACAGAATGTGCGATGATATTGTAATAATGACAAAAGGAAAATCAGAAGCTAAAAAAAGAACTAAGGAGCTTTTTCACAATCCAGAAACTATGGCAGCAGCAGAGCTATCAGGTTGTAAAAATTTCTCAAAAGTTGAAAAAATTGGAGAAAATATTTATAAAGCCGAGGCTTGGAATCTTGATTTAGATTTAGAAAAAAATCACAATGAAAAATTTATAGGCATAAGAGGTCATGATGTAGAAATTTCCAAAAATAAAAAAGAAAAAAATTCTTACCAAATGGAAATAATAAAAGAAATCGACCAAACTTTCAACACTTGCCTACTAATAAGAAAAAAAGAAGGCGAAGGACAAATTACCGTTTTTATAGAAAAAGAAAAATGGAATGATTTAAAAAATGAAAAAAATCTATACTTTAATTTAGATGAAGATAAAATAATGTTTTTAAAATAAAAGCTAGGATTACCCTAGCTTTTTTCATTTGCTATATTTTTCACAGCCTCTATCGTTTTTTCTATTTCTTCTTTTGTGTTATGAAATGACAGGCTCATTCTTACTATGCCTTGTTTTTTTGTTCCCATTTTTTCGTGAAAAAGTGGGGCACAGTGGCTGCCTGCTCTTACACAAATTTCGTAATCATCCTATATCCTTTTGAGGATTTTCTCTCAAAAATTCTATGGCACTTTTTAGTCCTGCAAAGGAATGAACATTTGCAGTTCCTGGCTCAAATAAATCTGGCAAAACGTGTGGTTGGGTTTTTGAAAATGAATCAAAACCTGATCCTCCAGCAAAAACTTGCCTAAAATCAAAATTTCCATTTACAATAAATCCGCCAGTTCCTTGGGGAGCGTGAAGGCCTTTGTGGCCTGTAAATAAAAATATTGATTCGGGATATTTTTTTATATCAAAAGGCACATATCCTGCAACTTGAGCTCCGTCTATTATTAATTTCAACTTATATTTTTTACAAATTTCGCTTGCCTTATCAAGGTCTGTCAAAACTCCAGATACGTTTGATGCTCCTGTAATTACTAGGGCTTTTGTATTTTTTTTGACTAAACTTTCAATTTTTTCAAGATCAAGGCTAAAATCATCTTTTATATCGATAAATGAAAGCTCTGTTCCGTTTTTTGCCAAATCATAAAGGGGTCTTAGGACAGAATTGTGTTCTGCAAGACTTGTTATGACGTGGTCGCCTCTTGTAAAAAGTGATTTTATCACAAAATTTAGGGCGAAAGTTATGTTTGGACATAAAACCACATTTAAGGGATTGTCC
>QWCE01005847.1_pt1 | contig 11944 bp, 6 predicted proteins | sample 1972531 | NCBI WGS metagenome assembly QWCE01 (sample SAMN09866716, study PRJNA288562) | Human gut metagenome isolate term4_stool, whole genome shotgun sequencing... | reverse complement strand
CTGCCGGAGCTTCATGAGGGCATGATGATTGCAGTGGAGCAGACAAAGGTTTCCGAGCATTTCACACAGCCGCCAAAACATTACACTGAAGATTCCCTTTTGTCTGCAATGGAACGAGCCGGAAACGAGGACATGACTGACGATGTGGAGCGCAAAGGACTCGGTACACCTGCCACCAGAGCAGACATTATAGAGAAGTTAGTCAAGGACGGTTTCGTGAAGCGTGAGAAAAAGCAGATCATACCGACAGAGGATGGAATGAAGCTGATTACGGTGCTTCCCGATGTGGTAAAGTCACCGAAACTTACCGCTGATTGGGAAAATGCCCTTACCCTTGTTGCAAAGGGAGAGATGGAGCGTGAGGACTTTATGGCAGATATTGAAACAATGGTATCTGACTTAATCCACACCTACCACGAAGTCAGTGACGAGCAGAAAAAGATGTTCGCACAGGAGCAGAAGGTACTTGGTAAATGTCCGAACTGCGGCGGAGAGGTGGTAAAGGGAAAATACGGAGCTTTCTGCAAGAATAAGTGCGGCATGAATGTAAGCCGGATCATGGGCGTTTCCCTGTCAGATGAACAGGTGGAAAGCCTGCTTGACGGGAAAAAGACGTTGCTAAAGGGGCTTACAAGCAAGGCGGGCAAGAAATACGATGCCTATATCATTCCGAGCGGTACGGAAGAATACCACTACACAAAGGACGGAGAAGAAAAGTCCGGAGTGCAGTTTAAGTTTGTCATGGAGTTTCCCAATAAGAAATTCACAGGAAAGAAAAAATAAAAGGAGGATGTAACAAATGGGAGCAGAAGAAACAAAGAAAATACAGGACAATGAGAGCAAGGCGGACAAGTTTGTCCGTCTTGGGGAGTATCGTGTGAACAAGGTCATTGATGCAATCGGCAGGCTTGAGAACCTTTCCAACCGCACCAATTATGAGTATACACAGGAGCAGGTGGAAGCCATGTTTTCCATTATGGAAAAAAGGCTTTTGGAAGTCAAAGGCAGATTTGCCCCGAAAAAGGAAAAAGAAGATACGTTTTCATTTGGAAGAAAAGCAGAATAGGGAGGAAAGTCAGAATGAAGCAGTTAGAAAAAGAAATCAATGTAACAAGCCAGAGAAACATGATGAAGAGGTACCAGATGTATGGTGCCACAGTATCAAAGCTGACAGAGAAATCACAGAATGACACCAAGAAGGGAGAGAGAAAGTAATGGAATATAGAGATTTTGTAGAACAGGTAAAAGAACAGATACAGGATTTCCTTCCTGAAAAGTTTGCAGATGCTGCAGTTGAGGTCAATCAGATTGTAAAGAATAATGACTGTGTTCTGGACGGTCTGATGGTAAGAACAGAGGAAAGCAATATTGCACCTACCATTTATCTGAATCCATATTTTGAGCAGATACAGGATGGTGCTGAATTGGATGATGTGTTAGCTCAGATTGCAAGTGTGTATCAGTCACATTATATAGATCATGATATAGATGTATCGGCAGTTACCGATTTTGACAAGATTAAGGAAAAAATTGTATGTAAGCTGATCAACGAGGAAGCAAATCAGCAGTTCCTTCAGGATAAACCGTACTCCAAGTTGGAAGATTTAGCAGTTGTGTATCAGATTTTAATGGATAAAACAGGAGAAGGAACTGCGACCATTACCATTACAGATAATCTGATGGATGGATATGGAATCACACTTGAAGAACTGCATGACCAGGCGTTGCAGAATATGGATACTTTGCAGCCACATAGTTTCAAAGGAATGAATGAGACGGTTGCGGAGATGATTGCAGTTGATATTGCAAGAGAACAAAATGTGGGTATGGATGAAGCAAAAGAAATGGCAATGCAGATGATGTCGGATATTCCCGATACCATGTATGTGCTGACAAATGATACAAAAGTAAATGGGGCGGCTGCAATTTTAAACGATGATATCAGACAGGAGATCGCTGAGAAGGTAGGAGATTTTTACATGCTGCCTTCTTCAATCCATGAAACGCTGATTATACCGAAAGATGCGGGAATGGAGTTTAAAGAACTTGAGCAGATGGTACAGGAAGTAAATCAGACACAGGTGGCGCCTGGAGAACGTCTTTCGGATCATGTATATGAGTATGATGCCAAAGAACATGAACTGTTCCGCAGTGACCGGGCAGAGGAACGTGCTAAGCAGAAAGAGGAAAAAGGAGATAACCGTCATGAGCGTGTTTCAGTAAAGGAGAAGCTTGCGGAGAAGAAGGATGCTGTTATTAAAATGAATGCCGGGAAAGAGCATTCTGCACCGGAAAAGAAAAAGGAAGCCGTAATATAGGAGGAGTGGGATATGTATACAACAGGAGATAAGCTATTAAACGTGATGAAAGAGGAAGAAATCGGGATTGCGGAGCTTTCCAAAATTTCCGGTGTGCCGGAGAGAATAATCCTTGACATTATGGCAGGAGTTAAGGAGCCGGAGCTTGGTGCTATGTGCAAGATTGCAGAGGGACTGGGTATCTGTGTCCATGAACTTCGTGCGGATGAGGAGAGTTATGCGGTATCCGTTCCGAAGGATACCCTTGCCAAGCTGATTGTTGTCAGCGAGATTAACGGAGTGGAACTTGAGGAACTGATTAACTGTATTCTGGAAAAAGGTATTGAGGAGCATGGTTTTTATGCCTGATGCCGATAAGTAACTGATCACAGGCTGTAGGGTGCTTAAAGTGCCTTACAGCCTTTTTTACGGAGGTTTACCATGAGAAAATATAAATTGATTTCCGCACTGGCAGAGGAAACAGCAAAAGAAGTCGTGCGGAATGAAGAAAACTGGAGGAGATACCTAAATACTGCTTCCAGATTGTATAAATATCCATTTAAGGAACAGCTTTTAATCTATGCCCAAAGACCGGAGGCAACCGCCTGTGCTTCCATAGAGATATGGAATGAAAAGATGCACTGCTGGGTAAACAAAGGTGCAAAGGGCATTGCACTGATAGATGAGGATAGTTTTTCCGGTTTGAAGTATGTCTTTGATATTTCAGATGTGCATAAGGCAAGAAGAATCGGACAATTCCCTAACCTTTGGGAAATGCGTGAGGAACACATGGAATCGGTGATTTCCCGTCTGGAAAAGACTTATGGGGATACCGACAGGGAAGCCGGGTTTGTGGGACGTATCCGGGAGATTGCCGGACGGATTGCAGAGGACTGTTATAAAGAGCTTGCTTCAGATATGGAATACTTAAAGGAATGGAGCTTTTTAGAGGAACTGGACGAGCTGAACGTGGAAATAAGGATACGGGAAACCCTTGCCGACAGCATTGCCTATACTGTTTTAAAGCGTTGCGGCATGGAGGAGAGCGAGCTTGCCGAAGAAATAAACTTTCCTTATATCCATGAGTTTAACACAGTGGAAACACTGTCACAGCTTGGCAGCAATGTGTCTGATTTATCCAAGCCAATCCTTATGGAAATTGGAAAAGCAATCGGAGCGTATGACAGGCAGATTGCCCAAAATCGGGAAGAAACGAGAGTAGGCAGGGAACGTATCGACACCCATGAGAAAAATATCGAAAAAGGACTTGCAAATGCATCTGAAGCAGACTATAATGCGTTAAAGCGTGAAAGCGAAAGTCAAGACGAACAATCTATCACACAGACCGGAGAAGCCGGGGAAAGGAGCAAATATGATGAATCTGACATACGAGAAGAACGGGGATTATCAGATACCGATGGTAGCAATGGACGAACAGCCGAAGGAGGTACTGACAAAGTACGGACTGATGAGGAAGAAGTTCTTACAGGAGCACAAGAACGGAGTATATACGGGACTTCTTCTGAGCGGGAAGCTGAAGGAACACTTGTTGATGATACAGGAGCAGGCAGAGGAGAGAATGGAGCTTCTGACCAGACAGATGAAGGAGAGAGAGGGGATAACGGAGCAGATGAAAGCAGAGAATCAGATGCTCTGGGTAGCGAAGATGAACAGCATCGTACACTCGGCAGAGGAGATCGTGATGACGGAACTAATCTACAGTTAAATATCGAACAGCCGGAGGGAACCTATCAGCAGTTAAGCCTGTTTCCGAGCTTTGAGGAACAGGTTGGCACAAGCGCAGCAGCGGAAGCAAGTATTCAATATACCATGCCCGCTGCTTTTTCTTTGCCACAGGAGCAGATTGACAGTATCTTGCGTAGTGGCGGCGGTAGGGATAACAGCAGAAAACGTATCTATGCCAAGTATCAGCAGGGTAAGACACCGGAAGAAATGGCAGAATTTTTAAAGAACGAGTATAAGACCACCGGAAAAGGTTTTGAGTTTGACGGAAATCCTGTTTCACTGTGGTTTGATGAAATGGGTATGCGTATCGGTTACGGTACATCGGCAAAGGAAAATACCCTTGCAGTGATGAGTTGGAGCGAAGTGGAGAGCCATATCCGTGTTATGGTGGAGAATGGTACTTATATGAGTGCCAACGAAGTATTCCTTGTGGATGCGGTGGAGCGTGAGAGAATTGCTACGGACATTAACAATTTCTTCCGTGACGGAATATCGGAAATGCCGGAGAGTCTGGAGCTTAAATTTTCCAATTACCCGGCAAGCATGGAAAAGTTGTGTGAGCTTTTAGCCACAACAGAAGGCAGAGAGCTGATTAAGGATGAGCTTGAAAAGGCAAAGGCACAGCTTGACAGCGGAGAAAAGCAGATTAAATGGCGGTATGTGAAAAGACCGGATTATTTATTAGAACAGCTTGCGGATTTAGGTGTGGAAAAGAAAGAATTTCCAGCACTTGATACGGTAGAGGTAAGGAATGAGGACTTTATCACACAGGACGAGATTGATTACAGGCTGGCAGGAGGAAGCGGTTTTGAACATGGAAAATTCCGTATCTATGAGTATTTCATGGAAGGGCATGACAAGAAAGATAACATTGCTTTTCTGAAAAATGAATATGGTACGGGCGGCAGCTCCCACGCACTTCCGGGAAGTGACAGAGCGCACGAGGATCACGATGCCAAAGGTATCCGTCTGGAGAAAGGTAACTATGGCAGTCCTTACGCAAAGGTGCTTTTAAACTGGAATGTAGTAGAGAAACGTATCCGGGAGCTTGTGCAGGCAGATAAATACCTTTCGCCGGAGGGAAAGGAAGCCTATGCACAGTATAAACAGGAACAGGCAGAGAAAGCCATGCAAAAAGAACAGGCGAAGTTGGAGGGTGGTGTAACCAATCAGGAATTAGATAGAGAAACAGGAACTGTTGCTGAAGGAGAACCAAAAGCACCGGAAACCGGAAAAACAGACATAGAGCAGTTAAATAAAAGGCTGTCTGAAATGTCGGCTGTGGTTAAAATCTGCGGAGCATTAGACCGGAAAGATGTGGTTGGCTGGAACGAGAAAACACAGGCAGTCACGATTGCTGACGATGAGCGAGCTTTGGAGGGAAAAGAGGTCTATGATTTCCTTTTTGCAGAAGCGGCAGACTATGTAATGATGCAGACAATCAGCGGCGAAACAGAAAAAGCTCTGGAGATGGACGGTCTGTTAAAGGATGCCGGACAGTATGCGGCACATTATGAGGGCGAGCCTGCCATAGAGCAGACAGAAGAACCGCCTTTGACTGCGGATGATGTTCAAAACCTTGTATTGATAGACCGGGAATATATCAGAGGTACACGAACAACAGTCTATGATTTTGAGTGTGATATTCGTGGGGAACATGATAAGCTGCAATATACGCTTGGATACCATGATGACGGAGAAGGCTTTACCATTCATACGGAGAAGGATGATATTTGGGAACGTATGCCGGAGCCTGAACTGGCACGATTGGAGGGCATTCTTGTCAGGGAAGCATTATATTTTAAGTACCATGATAAAATAGCCGGGGCAAAGAGCCTTGAGGACATGGAGGAGATTCGCTTCAGCATTATGGAAGAAGAATCTCCTTATTTTTCTGCTGTTTCCCAAAGAATATGGGGTGAATATGAACAGAAAAATGAAGAATTGTCCAATCCAATGCAAGAGAGTGAAGTGATTGCCGAACCAGAGCCGCAGAATGAAGCAGAAGCGCCAAAGGAACAGCCACAGATTGACAAATCGGGTGCAGTCAACTTCCACATTGCTCCGGAAACAGAGAAAAGTGACGGGAAAGGCTTTGCGGCAAAAGAAAAATTCCGTCAGAATGTGGAAGCAATCAGAACGCTTGAAAAGATTGAGGGCGAAAACCGTATTGCCACGCCAGAAGAACAGGAGATTTTAGCAAAATATGTGGGCTGGGGTGGTCTTGCTGATGCCTTTGATGAAACCAAAACGAATTGGGCAAGTGAATATCAGGAATTAAAGAGCCTGTTGTCAGCCGAGGAATACGATTCAGCAAGGGAAAGTACCTTAAATGCCCACTATACAAGCCCTGTGATCATCAAGGCTATTTATGATGCGATGGAACGAATGGGCTTTTCCAAAGGTAACATCTTGGAGCCGGCAATGGGTATCGGTAACTTTTTCGGTATGTTGCCGGAAAAAATGCAGGAGAGCAGGCTTTATGGTGTGGAGCTTGATGGAATTACCGGAAGAATTGCAAGGCAGCTATACCCGAATGCCGATGTGAAGATCACTGGCTTTGAAAAGACGGATTATCCCAATGATTTCTTTGATGTGGCAATCGGAAACGTGCCATTCGGTCAGTACAAGGTGGCAGACAGAGCCTACGATAAGCATAACTTCCTCATACATGATTACTTTTTCGCCAAAGCCTTAGATAAGGTCAGACCGGGCGGCGTGGTGGCATTTGTCACCTCAAAGGGAACAATGGATAAGAAAAGCCCGGAAGTCAGAAAGTACCTTGCGCAGAGAGCGGAGCTTCTTGGAGCGATCAGGCTTCCCAACACAGCCTTTAAGGAAAATGCAGGGACGGAGGTTACTTCGGACATTCTTTTCTTAAAGAAGCGTGACAGGGTAATCGACATCGAGCCGGATTGGGTGCATCTTTGTGAAAATGAAGATGGCATAGCCATGAACCAGTATTTTGCAGACCACCCGGAAATGATCATGGGAAAAATGGAAATGGTCAGCGGGCAGTTTGGCATGGAAGCCACCTGTACACCGGATACCACCATTTCATTATCCAAGCAGCTTGAAAAGGCTATATCCCATATCGAGGGCAGCATTGACGAGGTAGAGTTCGATGAGCTTGATGATGAGCTGGCAAGAGAAGCAATCCCCGCCGATCCAGGCGTGAAGAATTACAGTTACACTATCGTGGACGAGAGGGTGTATTACCGGGAAAATTCCATTATGAAGCCTGTGGACGTATCAGAAACGATGGAGCAGCGCATGAAAGGCATGGTGCAGATTCGTGACTGTACACAGGAGCTGATTGACTATCAGTTGAACGAATATCCGGAAGATATGATTAAGAGCAAGCAGGCAGAGCTTAATGAGCTGTATGATGCGTTTTCCAAGAAATACGGTCTGATCAATTCACAGACCAATAAGAGAGCGTTTAATCAGGATTCAAGCTATTGTCTGCTTTGTTCATTGGAGAAATTAGACGATGAGGGCAACTTCAAAGGCAAGGCTGATATGTTTTCCAAGCGAACCATTAAAAAGGCAGAGGTTGTTACAAGCGTGGATACCGCAAGTGAAGCACTGGCGGTGTCATTAGGGGAAAGGGCAAGGGTAGACCTAGCCTATATGTCGGAGCTTACGGGAAAAAGCGAGGAAGAAGTGGCAAAGGAGCTTGCCAGAGTGATCTTCCAGAACCCGGTCACAGAAAAGTGGGAAACCGCAGACGAGTATTTAAGCGGAAATGTCAGGGAGAAGCTGGCAACCGCAAGGGTATTTGCAGAGAACCGTCCAGAGTTTGCAATCAATGTCACAGCTCTTGAGGGCGTTCAGCCCAAGGAGCTTGATGCAAGCGAGATTGAGGTGCGTATCGGTGCCACATGGATTGAGCCTAAGTACATCGAGGATTTCATGCGGGAAACCTTTGAAACACCGGATTACCTCTTTGACCGTAACCTTGTCGGGGTGCAGTATTCCGATGTGACAGGACAGTGGAACGTAAAGGGCAAAAATGCGGATCGTGGCAATTCACTTGTCAATATGACCTACGGAACGAGCCGGGCAAATGCCTACCGTATTCTGGAGGATTCCTTAAACCTTCGTGATACCCGTATCTTTGATACGATAGAGGAAGATGGGAAGGAAAAGAGAGTTCTTAACAAAAAGGAGACCATGCTTGCCAGCCAGAAACAGGAAGCCATAAGGGAAGCCTTTAAGGACTGGGTATTTCGTGATCCGGAGCGCAGACAGACCTTGTGTGCCAAGTACAATGAGCTTTTCAATTCCACCAGACCGAGAGAGTATGACGGTTCCCACCTAAAGTTTCCGGGCATGACACCGGACATTACATTAAGACCGCATCAGCTTAATGCGGTGGCACACCAGCTTTACGGCGATAATACCCTGCTTGCCCATTGTGTGGGTGCGGGTAAGACCTTTGAAATGATTGCTGCAGCAATGGAGAGCAAGCGGTTAGGGCTTTGCCAAAAGAGCTTATTTGTTGTACCGAACCATTTAACAGAGCAGTGGGCGAGTGATTTCCTGCGCCTGTATCCGGGTGCAAATATTTTAGCTGCTACAAAGAAAGATTTTGAGCCTGCCAACCGTAAAAAGTTCTGTTCCCGTATTGCAACGGGAGATTATGATGCGGTCATCATCGGGCATACGCAGTTTGAAAAGATACCGCTTTCAATGGAAAGACAGGCTGCCATGATTGAGCGGCAGATAACGGAAATAGAAATGGCAATCGAAGCGGTCAAGGCGGAAAAGGGAGAGCGTTACACCATTAAGCAGATGGAAAAAACAAAAAAATCATTAGACGCAAGGCTGAGCCGATTGAACGATACTTCCCGCAAGGACAATGTAGTAACCTTTGAACAGCTTGGTGTTGACAGGCTGTTCGTAGATGAGAGCCACAATTATAAGAACCTTTTCTTATACACCAAGATGCGGAACGTGGCGGGCATTGCACAGACAGAAGCACAGAAGTCCTCGGATATGTTTGCAAAGTGTCAGTACATGGACGAGCTGACAGGCGGCAAGGGCATTATCTTTGCCACAGGTACACCGATTTCCAACAGTATGACGGAGCTTTATACGAATATGCGCTATCTGCAATACAGTACGCTCCAGAAACTTGGTCTTGGCAATTTCGACAGTTGGGCGGCTACTTTCGGAGAAACGCAGACAGCCATAGAGCTTGCACCGGAGGGAACCGGATACCGGGCAAAGACAAGGTTTGCCAAGTTCTTCAATCTGCCCGAGCTGATTTCACTTTTCAAGGAAAGTGCAGATATTCAGACACCGGATATGCTAAAACTGCCTGTACCGGAAGCAGAGTATGAAAATGTGGTGTTAAAGCCGAGTGAGTATCAGAAAGAAATGGTACAGTCCCTTGCGGATCGTGCGGAGGCTGTTCGTGATAGGAAGGTAGAGCCACACGTTGACAATATGCTCAAAATCACCAATGACGGTAGAAAACTTGCATTAGACCAGCGTTTAATCAACGATATGCTTCCCGATGAGGATAATTCTAAATCCACCACCTGTGTGGACAAGGCATTTGAGATATGGGAGGAAACAAAGGAACAGAAGTCGGCACAGCTTATCTTCTGTGACTTATCGACACCGAAAGGAGATGGTACATTCAATGTTTATGAGGACATTTGCAACAAGCTGAAAGAAAAGGGTGTCCCACCGGAAGAAATCGCATTTATCCATGATGCCAATACGGAGAAAAGAAAAGCGGAGCTGTTTGCAAAGGTAAGAAGCGGACAGGTTCGTTTTTTGTTGGGTTCTACTGCCAAAATGGGAGCCGGAACCAACGTACAGGACAGACTGATTGCATTACATCATCTGGATGTGCCCTGGCGTCCGTCTGACATTGAACAGCAGGAAGGTCGTATTTTACGACAGGGCAATATGAATGATAAGGTCAAGATTTTCCGGTATGTGACGGAAGGCACCTTCGACAGCTATTCATGGCAGCTCATTGAGAACAAGCAGAAGTTTATCGGGCAGATCATGACGAGCAAGTCCCCGGTGCGTTCCTGTGAGGACATTGACGAAGCGGCGCTCTCTTATGCAGAGGTCAAAGCACTTGCAACCGGAAACCCTTACATTAAGGAGAAGATGGATTTGGATATACAGGTTTCAAAGCTGAAGCTCTTAAAGGCAAACCACACAAGCCAGCGTTACCGTCTGGAGGACAATATCGCAAAGCATTACCCGATGCAGATCACAGCCTTAAAAGAAAGGCTTGAGGGATACCGGGCGGACATTCAGACCTATGCGGCGCATAAGCCTGTGGATAAGGACGCTTTTTCCATGAAGATAGGAAACCGTACCTATACGGACAAAAAGGAAGCGGGTGCGGCGTTGATTGATATGTGCCGGAGTGCCAAACAGCCAAACATGGCGGTCACAATCGGAGAATATCAGGGCTTTAAGATGAGCGTGTCTTTTGACTCGTTCTTCTCCAAGTTTACGATCAGCTTAAAAGGAAGTCTGAGCCATGAGGTGGAAATCGGAGCCGATCCACTTGGAAATCTGCAAAGACTGTCCAATGCGTTAGAGGGAATGACCGGGAAAATGGCAGACGTGGAGCAGAAGCTTTCTAACGTGGAACATCAGCTCGAAACTGCAAAGGTGGAAGTTACAAAACCTTTTGCGCAGGAGCAGGAACTGGCGGAGAAGCTAGAACGCCTTGCAGAGTTAAATGCGCTTCTGAATATGGACGAAAAGGGCGATAATGCACTGGATATGGGCGATGATGAGCCGGAGGACGAAAACGGAGAGCAGAGCGCACAGACGCAGGAACGATCAGAAGATGCCGGAGAAACCGGAGACTGTAAAGAGCAAAGGAAAAGAAGAAAGTTTATAGGAGGGTGCTATGGAAGCAAACGAACCAAAGAAAGAACAGAACACAGAGGAAATGGACGTTATGAAGCAGTTCATGGAGCTTTTGGGACAGCAGGGCATGAAAGAGCAGTCACAGGACTTTATGGAGGTCTTGCAGTATATCGCCGGGATGCAGTTACAGCTTTCCGCTATGGTGGACGAACTGCAAGGAGTACGGAAGCAGCTTGAAAGGATGCAGGAGAGCCAGCCGAAAGCAGCGGAAAGTCAGCTTTTGGATAAGGTGTCATACCTTCAGGAGAAGGTAAGCAGTCTTGCAGAACGCTTATCGGAATTGAAAGACCATTTGATTGACACCGCAGCACAGGCAGTAACCGCCTTTAAGGAAAAGGGAAGGGAGGAAATGAACAGGGTTCTTCAGAAAGGAATTTCCGGTGTGCAGTCGGTGCTTTCCGGATGCCGGGAGAAGATGGTTGATGTGCTTACCAGTTATGAAAAGACCGCCAACCAGATAGACAGTATCGGGGACGAGTTCAAGCAGATAGGGAACAGCGTAGCCAACGTGGGAAGGCTCTTAACCGGAAAAGGTACAAAGGAAGTGTCGGACGAAAAAGAGGGCGTTGCCCTTACAAGGGTACTGAATATGCCTGTAAAGAAGCATATCTCAGCCTTAAAGAAACAGGTGGAGCGGATTGACGGTGCAGTAGCGAAGCTGGATAAGATCTGTGCCGGACTGGATACCGGAAAGGATAAGGAAAAAAGCAGGGTGTCCGTCAAGGAAAAGCTGTCACAGATGAAAGTGAAATCGGAACAGCAGAAGAAAGAACCGGAAAAATCAAAGACCAAGAGTCAGGAAGCAAGTTTATAAAGGTTTATGGAAAGAGCAGGTAGCAATCTATCTGCTTTTTCCTGTTATGTGGTTATCGTAAGCAGAGAAGATTAAGTGACGAGCAGAGGAAACAGGCAAGGTTGCGATGGAGAAAATCAATTCAGACGAAAACAATAGGCAAATTTAAAGTTGATAAGAATTCACCGATATA
>QWCE01008575.1_pt1 | contig 11948 bp, 10 predicted proteins | sample 1972531 | NCBI WGS metagenome assembly QWCE01 (sample SAMN09866716, study PRJNA288562) | Human gut metagenome isolate term4_stool, whole genome shotgun sequencing... | reverse complement strand
TAGAGCATTAGCCTTCCAAGCTGAGGGTCGCGGGTTTGAGCCCCGTCTTCCGCTCTCCAAAGAGAATCTGAGAAATTAGATTCTCTTTTTTTTGTTTTATTTTAGACCGCTAAGCTTATGAAAAATTCTCCGGTACAATCGCATGTACTCCGACTAGCACATCCCCCTATCCCCACTGTCCACATCGGGATTATAGGACTGGGCAATCGAGGATTGCTCACCTTACAACGTTATCTGCAAATTGAAGGAGTAGAAATCAAAGCTCTTTGTGAAATAAGAGAAGGAAATCTAAGTAAGGCCCAACAACTATTAAAAGAAGCCGACCGTTCCGAAGCCACCGGATATACCGGAGTGGAGGGATGGAAGAAGATGTGCGAATCGGATGAAGTAGATTTAATATTCATCTGCACCGACTGGTTAATGCATACTCCAATGGCAACTTTCGCAATGGAATGCAATAAACATGTAGCTATTGAAGTTCCGGCTGCTATGAGCGTGGAAGAATGTTGGCAATTGGTAGACACTGCAGAAAAAACCAGGCGACACTGCATCATGCTCGAAAATTGTTGTTATGATCCCTTTGCACTAATGACTCTCAACATGGCCCAACGAGGATTGTTCGGAGAAATCATGCATGTAGAAGGAACCTACATTCACGATCTTCGTTCAATGTACTTTGCCGAAGAGAGCGAAGGCGGCTATCACAACCATTGGGGAAAAAGATACAGCATCGAACATACAGGCAACCCTTATCCCACTCATGGGTTGGGCCCCGCCTGCCAGATACTGGATATTCATCGCAGTGACAGAATGGAATATCTCGTGTCCATGTCTACTCATCAGGCAGGAATGAGCGAGTATGCCCGCAGACTATTCGGCGAATATTCACCGGAAGCCCACCAGAAATATCAATTGGGAGACGTAAACACCACTCTTATCCACACGCTCAAAGGGAAGACAATCATGCTTCAATACGACATATCCACCCCACGTCCTTACAGCCGCCTTCAAACAGTATGCGGCACACTGGGATTCGCCCAAAAATACCCTGTCCCCTGTATCGCCCTAGATCCTAATGGAGACACTCCACTTGAAGGAGAACTGCTAGAAAAAATGATGGCACGCTATAAACATCCTTTTAGCGCAACCATTGGCGAAGAAGCACATCGCAGAGGCCTACCCAATGAAATGAATTATGTTATGGATTACCGCCTTATTCATTGTCTGCGCAACGGGCTTCCACTGGATATGGATGTATACGATGCAGCCGAATGGTCGTGTATCACAGAACTAAGTGAAAAATCTGTACTGAATAAGAGCATGGCAGTAGAAATACCGGATTTCACCAGGGGAGCCTGGAAAAAATACAAATACTAGGTTCTATCAGAAGTACAGACGAAGTAGGTAGTTTACCCCAACAGGAGCAGTAAACGTTAAGCAATTCTAAAAAGGTGACTTCTTTTTAGGAAGAGCCTTTTTATGGCATGTCTTTTATATGTATTTGACATCACATAAGCCTACACAAAATCAGGTAGAAAAAGTCAGACTCATCTTTTACCTCATAATAGAAACTTTTATGATGAAAATATCGATTATAAATATAAATAGTTGGCTAATTAATTACTATTTTTGACACGTAAATGAAAAACATCGAATAACCCCTATTAAAAACTTTAAAATATGATGAAGAAACTATTTACAGTCACGGCTATCGGCTTGGCTTTGTTAACTTGGCACACCAGTTGTACTCTACAACCAAAGGCTCCCGAAGCCTTTACTCCTATCAAAGTAGAAACTCCTGCCCGCCCTGCCGGACAAGAAGATGTAATCCAACTCGTTACTCCTAAAATTGATACCGTTCGTGTCGGTTTCATCGGATTAGGAATGCGTGGTCCTGGTGCCGTGGCACGCTGGACCCATATCCCGGGAACTAAGATTGTAGCATTATGCGACCTGCTTCCCGAACGTGTTGAAAAATCACAAGAAATTTTGAAGAATGCCGGACTTCCTGAAGCTGCTTCTTACAGTGGCTCGGAAGAGGCATGGAAGCAACTTTGTGAACGGGACGATATTGATCTGGTATACATAGCCACCGACTGGAAACATCATGCAGCAATGGGTGTTTATGCCATGGAACACGGTAAGCATGTAGCTATCGAAGTTCCTGCCGCCATGACACTGGATGAAATCTGGCAGCTAATCAATACTTCCGAAAAGACACGTAAGCATTGTATGCAGCTCGAAAACTGCGTATATGACTTCTTTGAACTGACTTCTTTAAATATGGCACAACAAGGCGTATTCGGAGAAGTACTTCATGTAGAAGGTTCATATATCCATAATCTGGAAGATTTCTGGCCTGAATACTGGAATAACTGGCGAATGGATTATAATCATCTACACCGCGGTGATGTATATGCTACCCATGGCATGGGCCCTGCTTGTCAGGTACTTAATATCCACCGTGGTGACCGCATGAAAACATTGGTATCGATGGATACGAAAGCTGTCAACGGACCGGCTTATATTAAGAAACAAACAGGAGAAGAGGTGACTGACTTCCAGAATGGTGATCAGACTTCTACCCTGATTCGCACAGAGAACGGTAAAACAATGTTGATTCAGCACAACGTAATGACTCCACGCCCATACAGCCGTATGTATCAGATAGTGGGAGCCGATGGTTACGCAAGCAAATATCCGATTGAAGAATATTGCCTGCGACCTTCACAAGTTGATTCAAAAGATGTGCCTAATCATGAGAATCTGAATGCACATGGTTCTGTACCTGAAAATGTAAAAAAAGCCTTGATGGATAAATATAAAGATCCTATTCATATAGAGTTGGAAGAAACAGCCAAGAAAGTAGGTGGACATGGTGGTATGGACTTTATCATGGACTACCGTCTGGCATATTGCTTGCAGAATGGACTGCCATTGGATATGGACGTTTATGACCTGGCAGAATGGTGTTGCATGGCTGAACTTACCAGACTTTCTATCGAGAACAATTCAGCTCCGGTAGAAGTACCCGACTTCACTCGCGGCGGATGGAATAAAGTACAAGGCTACCGTCACGCTTTTGCAAAATAAAACAGCATATTTCCTTTTAGCACGAGCATAATGAACCAATCCGGCTTCTCCTCTAAAGCCGGATTATTCATGGGTTCGTGTTTGAACATTTTATAGATTATCATAATCACGTTTATGAAAACAGCTATTCCAAAGCCTTCTAAGCAAAGCATTATCCGTGAAGCCAGAGATTATGTAATGATTGCCATCGGCATGATTTTGTATGGTATCGGTTGGACCGTTTTTCTGTTGCCTAACGATATCACCACCGGGGGAGTACCGGGTATTGCTTCTATCGTATATTGGGCCACAGGTTTTCCGGTACAATATACGTACTTCAGCATCAACTTCTTCTTGCTACTACTGGCCCTCAAGTTGCTGGGACTAAAGTTTTGCATCAAAACTATTTTTGGTGTATTTACCCTCACCTTCTTTCTGTCCGTCATTCAAAAATTGACGGCAGGTTTCGGGCTTCTCCACGACCAGCCCTTTATGGCATGTGTCATCGGAGCATCCTTCTGTGGAGGCGGCATAGGTGTTGCTTTTTCGGCTAATGGAAGTACGGGAGGTACAGATATTATTGCAGCCATCATCAACAAATACCGGGACATCACATTAGGAAGAGTCGTGCTCATCTGCGATATGATTATCATTTCTTCCAGTTATTTTGTCTTAAAAGACTGGGAAAAAGTGGTGTATGGGTTTGTAACTCTTTATATTTGTAGTTTCGTTCTCGACCAGGTAGTGAATAGCGCCCGCCAATCCGTACAGTTTTTTATCATATCTAACAAATATGAAGAAATTGGACGGCATATTAACGAATATCCACACCGGGGAGTAACGATTATCAATGCAACCGGCTTTTATACAGGACGAGAAGTAAAGATGATGTTTGTATTAGCCAAGAAAAGGGAATCGCCTATCATCTTCCGGTTGATAAAAGACATAGACCCGAATGCATTTGTATCGCAAAGTGCTGTCATCGGAGTGTATGGAGAAGGATTCGATCATATCAAAGTAAAATAAAAAAGAAATGAAAAACCAATATTGAGAAACATGAAATTTCGACCAACCCCCAACTTATTAACAGGCATTTTCATGGGAATATTTTCCCTGACAACACTTAGTACAATGGCTGAGAAAGCCGTGAAACCTTATTGGCAGGACGTACAGGTAGTTGAAGTCAACAAAGAGTATCCACGTACTTCTTTTATGAATACAACAATCGCGCTGATGCCTTGAGTGGCAAGTTCGAACGAAGCAAGTATTACCGCTTGCTGAACGGAACCTGGAAATTCTACTTTGTAGACTCTTATAAAAAACTTCCCGAAAACATTACCGATCCGAACACCAATACAGATTCGTGGGATGATATTCAGGTGCCCGGCAACTGGGAAGTACAAGGACACGGAATAGCCATCTACACCAATCATGGTTATGAATTCAAACCGCGCAATCCACAACCTCCTACTCTTCCCGAAGCCAATCCGGTAGGAGTTTATCGCCGGGACATCGATATTCCGGCAGACTGGGACGGGCGGGATATCTACTTGCATTTGGCAGGAGCTAAGTCCGGCGTATATGTATATATCAACGGACAAGAAGTAGGATATAGCGAAGACTCCAAGAATCCGGCAGAATTTCTTATCAACAATTACGTGAAGCCGGGAAAGAACGTACTTACAGTTAAAATTCTCCGTTGGAGCACCGGTTCCTATCTTGAATGTCAAGACTTCTGGCGTATGAGTGGTATTGAACGCGATGTTTTTCTGTATTCACAGCCTAAAGCAGCTCTCAAAGATTTCCGAATTAAGTCTACGCTGGACGACAGTTACAAAAATGGAATCTTCGGTTTAAATGTCGATTTGAGAAATCACGAAAAGGCTGCAACTAATCTTACATTAGTTTATGAACTATTAGATGCACAAGGAAAAGTTGTAGCTACTGAAGAGAAGACAGCCTATATTCCATCGAACGAAGTACGTACACTTTCTTTCGATAAGAATCTGACAGATGTCAGCACATGGACCTCCGAACATCCGAATCTATACAAACTGTTGATGACAGTAAAAGAGAATGGCAAAATCAATGAAATCATTCCTTTCAATGTAGGATTCCGCCGGATTGAGATCAAGCCTATCGAACAGAAGGCTGCTAACGGAAAACCGTATGTCTGCTTATTCATCAACGGTCAGCCTCTGAAACTGAAAGGGGTAAATATCCACGAACATAATCCGTCAACAGGTCATTATGTTACAGAGGATTTAATGCGCCGTGACTTCGAACTGATGAAACAACATAACTTAAACAGTGTACGCCTTTGCCACTATCCGCAAGACCGCCGTTTCTATGAGCTTTGTGATGAATACGGACTTTATGTATATGATGAAGCCAACGTGGAAAGCCACGGAATGTATTATGATCTCCGGAAAGGCGGTTCACTGGGTAACAATCCCGAATGGCTGAAACCGCACATGGATCGTACCATCAATATGTTTGAACGTAATAAGAATTATCCGAGCGTTACATTCTGGTCGCTGGGAAATGAAGCCGGAAACGGATATAATTTCTATCAGACTTATTTGTGGTTGAAAGAGGCAGACAAAGATCTGATGGATCGTCCGGTCAACTACGAACGTGCTCAATGGGAATGGAACTCCGATATGTATGTTCCGCAATATCCGGGTGCCGACTGGCTGGAAAATATCGGAAAGAATGGTAGCGACCGTCCTGTAGCTCCTTCGGAGTATGCACATGCCATGGGAAACTCCACGGGAAACCTGTGGGGACAATGGCAGGCAATTTACAAATATCCGAATCTCCAAGGTGGATATATCTGGGACTGGGTAGACCAAGGTCTTCTCCAAAAAGATAAGAATGGAAGAGAATACTGGGCCTACGGAGGTGACTTCGGCGTAGACGCACCTAGCGATGGTAACTTCCTCTGCAACGGTCTTGTCAATCCGGATCGTGGTCCGCATCCGGCAATGGCTGAAGTGAAATATGTACATCAGAATGTAGGTTTTGAAGCAGTAGATGCCGCAGCCGGTATATTCAAAATCACCAACCGTTTCTATTTCACTAACCTGAAAAAATATCAGATTCACTACAATGTACTTGCTAACGGAAAGACAATAAAAGGTGGAAAAGTATCTTTGGATATTGCTCCGCAAGCCTCTAAAGAATTCACCGTACCGGTAAATGGTCTGAAAGCCCAACCGGGAACAGAATATTTTGTCAACTTCAGTGTAACAACCACAGAGCCTGAACCGTTGATTCCAACCGGATATGAAATTGCATACGACCAGTTCCAACTTCCTATCCAGGCAGAGAAGAGTATATATAAAGCAAACGGTCCGGCATTGAAAACAACGATTCAAGGAGATGAATTAATCGTTTCTTCCTCCAAAGTAAACTTTGTATTCAACAAGAATAGCGGATTAGTAACCTCGTATAAAGTAGATGGTACAGAATATTTCAAAGACGGATTTGGTATTCAGCCTAACTTCTGGCGTGCTCCTAATGATAATGACTATGGTAACAGCACTCCTAAACGTTTGCAGGTATGGAAACAATCAAGCAAAAACTTCCGCATAACGGATGCCACCATGACAGCAGAAGATAAAGCAGTCTCCTTAAATGTAACCTACTTACTGGCTGCCGGCAACTTGTATGTTGTCACTTACAAAATCTATCCGAACGGAATAGTTAACGTAAATGCCAAATTCACATCAACGGATATGCAGCCTACAGAAACAGAAGTTTCCGAAGCTACCCGCATGGCTACATTTACCCCCGGAAGTGATGCTGCCCGTAAGGCTGCCTCCAAACTGGAAGTCCCCCGTATCGGTGTGCGTTTCCGCTTGCCGGCACAGATGAACAATGTACAATACTTTGGCCGTGGCCCGGAAGAGAATTATATCGACCGCAATCACGGAACGCTCGTTGGCGTATATAAGACAACAGCGGATCAAATGTACTTCAACTATGTGCGTCCACAGGAAAACGGACATCACACTGATACCCGTTGGATCGCTTTATCTCCTAATACAGGAAACGGCCTGGTGTTGGTAGCGGACAGTCTTATCGGTTTCAATGCCTTGCGCAACTCTATCGAAGACTTTGACTCTGAAGAAGCTCTGCCCCACCCTTACCAATGGAATAACTTCAGCCCGGAAGAGGTTGCCAATCACGATGAGAACGCTGCCCGCAACGTATTACGGAGAATGCATCATGTCAACGACATCACTCCCAGAGATTTCGTTGAGGTTTGTGTAGATATGAAGCAACAAGGAGTAGGCGGATATGACAGTTGGGGTGCTCGCCCGGAACCTTTCCACCAGATCCCGGCTAACCGTGATTACCAGTGGGGCTTCACATTAGTACCCGTTCGCTCGGCTAACCAGGCCAACGAAGCTGCTAAATATGATTATCGATAACCTTAGTATAAATTTTTAAAGAAAAAAAACATGAAAGATTTATCTAGCATCGTAGCTAAATTTAAAGTCCAAGGTACGATAGAAGAAATCAAACCTTTGGGTGCAGGACTTATCAACGACACTTATAAAGTAAACACCAAAGAAGCAGATGCTCCCGACTATGTTTTGCAACGCATCAATCATGCCATTTTCCAGAATGTAGAAATGCTTCAATCCAATATTAGCGCTGTTACCAATCACATTCGCAAGAAACTGACGGAAGCCGGAGAATCGGATATAGACCGCAAGGTGTTGAGTTTCCTCGAAACAGAAGAAGGTAAAACATACTGGTTTGACGGTGACAGTTATTGGCGTGTGATGGTATTCATCCCACGTGCAAAAACGTATGAGACGGTAAATCCCGAATATTCCAATTATGCAGGAGAAGCCTTCGGTAACTTCCAGGCTATGCTGGCCGATATTCCGGAAACATTGGGTGAAACCATACCCGATTTCCACAACATGGAGTTCCGTCTCAAACAACTACATGAAGCCGTTGCGAAGGATGCTGCCGGACGGGTAGCAGAAGTGAAGTACTATCTGGATGAAATAGAGAAACGCGCAGATGAAATGTGTAAGGCTGAACGTTTATATCGTGAAGGGAAACTTCCCAAACGCGTTTGCCATTGCGATACGAAAGTGAATAACATGATGTTCGACGAGGATGGTAAAGTGCTTTGTGTCATTGATCTGGATACGGTAATGCCTAGCTTTATATTCTCCGATTATGGTGACTTCTTACGTACAGGTGCCAACACAGGTGATGAAGACGACAAAGACCTTGATCGTGTAAACTTCAATATGGAAATATTCAAAGCATTTACCAAGGGCTATCTGAAAGGAGCCAAATCATTCCTGACTCAGATCGAGATTGAGAATCTTCCTTATGCGGCGGCTTTATTCCCATACATGCAGTGTGTACGGTTCCTGGCAGATTATATCAACGGAGATACTTATTATAAAATCAAATATCCGGAACATAACCTCGTTCGCACCAAAGCACAATTCAAATTACTTCAAAGTGTGGAAGCAAATACACCGGAAATGATAGCGTTCATCAACGAATGCTTATTAAATTGAGAATGCTCCATTTTTCCAATGGTAGACTACAGGGCGGCGGAGAAACGGTTTCAGTTTCTCTGCTGTTTCTTTTGACATATAGTCGGGGGTTGTTAACGTAAGTGTCAGTTCCGTATTTTCTTTATTAAAATCGGCTTTCATCAATAGCATATCTGCCGAACGGCGTGCTTCATCAAACTCATAAACTCCTGCTGAATCGGGAGCATTCAGAAAATCATCCATCAGGGGCAGGGTAATAAAGAGAGATGTTGTAAGCGGTTTCCAGTCGTCCGTATAGAAATGGATGCTGCTATCACAGGCAGGAGCACAAACAGTAGAGACTGTACAGATTACGTTCGTTGAATCATTTAATGCCAACACTTTCATCTGCCAGGTCGATTGAGCTGACATTTGCATACGGATATAGTCTTTACCAAGATCAGTCATCTCCGACTTCTTGCCAAAACGATTTTCTACTTGCGCTTTCATCTTACTTTCCAGAAAGTCTATGCAATCTTCACGATTCACTTTTGTAAGCAAGGGGCTTAGAGAATCCGGCATATTCACAAACAACGTTTTGGCCTCTTGTGCCTGAAGAGCAGTCGAAACAAAAAGTCCGACAGCAGAAAAGAATATAGTGATAACAAGTTTATTTATTTTCATATCTATCTTATTTAACCTATGACAAACAGTCTTGTGTAACTGTTTTAACTTTTAGACCCCAAATATAAGAATATCATTCCGATTAACACCAGTATAAGGTCAATCGCTTTACTTTTTAAATTCTTTTCACGGAAGAAAAGCGCACCGAAAGTGAAAGAAACAACCACACTTCCCCGACGGACCATCGAAACGATAGAAATCATCGAATCGTCGTAACTTAATGCGTAAAAGTAAACAAAATCGGCAGCAGAAAGGAAAATGGAGATCAGGATAATCGTCCAATCCCAGCGGAACGGAGTAGTGGACTTTCTTTTAGGCCACCAAAGCAACAACAGGATAGGACACATGATAAACACCTGATAAACATTATACCAGGATTGCACCAACATCGGATTCAGAGACTTCATCAGATATTTATCATACAAACCACTGATAGCACCTGTAATAGCAGCCAGTACAATAAAAAAGATCCATTTGTTATGCTTAAAATCAATTCCTTCTTTCTTTCCCGAACGGCTCAACATAAAGAAAGAGGCAATGGCCAGCATCACACCAATCCATTGATAGAGATTCAATCGTTCACCGAATACCAGCATAGCTCCCACGAGCACCATCACCGGACGGGTGGCATTGATAGGTCCCACAATGGTTATGGGCAAATGTTTCATTCCGAAATATCCGAATATCCACGAAGACAATACGATGAACGACTTGATGATAATATATTTATGCTGTTCCCAACCAGCAACGGGAACATTGAATATTGTTCCTCCCAACAAGTCCGGTTGATAAACGGATATCAGGATAAACGGTAGAAAGATGAGACTGGAAAAGAATGTATTTAGAAACAAAACAGGAAGTACTGCATTATCTTTCAACGATTTCTTCTTGAATACATCATAAAAGCCCAGCAAAGTAGCCGAGAGGAATGCTAATAATAACCACATGAGAATATTTATTATTTACTAATTACCAATTATAAGTTATCAGCGACAGACGGTTCGCCGGTTATGGATGATTGCTGGTCATCACATTCAAATATACTTTCCGGGTATTCCACGTTGACCAGAAACAGGGCTTGCCCCGGAGCAGATGTCCCGGCTTTACAACGGTCCTGCTGTTCTATAATCCGCCGGAAACCTTCAACAGTCAGTTTCCCGCGTCCCACTTCAATGAGCGTGCCTACAATGGCTCGCACCATATTCCGCAAGAAACGGTCGGCACGAATGGTAAACACCCAGGTAGCATCTTCTTCCTGCGTCCATTCTGCATGAGTGATATGACAAATATTGGTCTTTACATCCGTATGAAGTTTACTGAAACTCGTAAAATCATTGTACTCGAAAAGGATACGCGCTGCTTCGTTCATGCGTTCATAATTCAACTGGTTATAAAGACGCCAGCGATATTGCCTGTTAAAAGGATATTTCGATGTCGTCACATAATATTTATAAGTTCGCGCAGTCGCATCAAAACGGGCATGGGTATCCGGCCGAACCCGGCAAACACGATAAATGGAAATATCGGGAGGTAGCAGACGATTTAATTTATCAGTTACAGAAGTAGTATCCAACAGTTCATCGGAATCAAAATGAGCAACCATCAGAGAGGCATGCACTCCCGCATCCGTCCGGCCTGCTCCTATTACTTCAATTTCGCGACGCAGAAAGGTAGACAATGCCTTCATCAGACATTCCTGCACACTAATCCCATTCGGTTGAATCTGCCAACCGTGATAGTTGGTTCCGTCGTAAGCCAAATAAATAAAATACCTTTGCACGCTAATTCCTCTTTTTTAGGGTTTTCGCGCGCAAAAGTAGTCATTTTATCTCATTTATCTTTGTATAATTCGCATAAACCTGTATATTTGGAGAACAAAATAATCATGATTCACTAATACCTCACAATTATGAGTAGTACCATTTTCCTTATTATTGCCCTTGTGACAACAGGAATATTTGTAATCCAATTCGTTCTATCCATCTTTTTCGGAGACATAGATGCAGATGTAGACGTAGATGCTGACATCAGTAGCGTAGTTTCTTTTAAAGGACTAACTCATTTTGGAATCGGATTCGGCTGGTACATGTATTTAGCGGGAAACACTGAAATTCAAAGTTATGTCATCGGAATTCTGGTGGGTCTTTTCTTTGTTCTCGCTGTGTGGTTTCTCTATAAGAAAGCTTATCAACTGCAACAAGTGAATCATTCTGAACAGACAGATCAACTTGTGGGACGAGAATGTACCATCTACTTCAAGCAAAGCGACAGCAAATATACAGTACAAACAAGCCGAGACGGAGCAATGCGCGAAGTAGACGTCATCTCCGAATCCGGAAAAGCATATCAGACAGGTGACAGAACAATCATTACCAGTTACAAAGACGGAACACTGTTCATTCAATAACTATTCAAATACATAATTTTATGACACAAGAAATGTTGATAATGGCTGCTATATTAGTGGCAGTCATTTTGCTTACCTTCATTGGTATCCTATCCCGTTACCGCAAATGTAAGAGTGACGAGGTACTCGTCGTATATGGTAAAACGGGAGGAGATAAAAAGTCGGCAAAACTATATCATGGTGGTGCGGCTTTTGTATGGCCGATTATTCAGGGATATGAATTCTTATCCATGAAACCAATGCAGATCGAATGTAAACTGACCGGTGCA
>QWCE01005278.1_pt1 | contig 11965 bp, 4 predicted proteins | sample 1972531 | NCBI WGS metagenome assembly QWCE01 (sample SAMN09866716, study PRJNA288562) | Human gut metagenome isolate term4_stool, whole genome shotgun sequencing... | reverse complement strand
CCGGCACATTGAACTTCATGGTGGTGCTACCCGCCAAGGAGTTATCCTTGGTGATTTCCACTACCACTGGTTCATTGGTAACTCCCGCTACCGGAGCAGCGTTGTTATCCGTAATGTGCATCAGTTTACCGGTCAGCAAGTACTTACCTTCAGGTAGGTTCTTCCAGGTGACTTTATCGGTCACGGTGGTAGCGATTCCTGCCTGCACGGTTGAGGTACCGTTATCGGTTACCGCGTTGGTCTGCAGTTCCGGCTTGCCAATCTTGTTGTAGGTGTTGGTCACGTTCACCAGCACTTCGGGCACCTCGTCGGTGGCCGCCGGTACGGTGAAGTGTGCCGATCCTGCTGTGGAGTCTTGCTGCACGCTGAAACCGTTGGTTCCGCTGGTCAGTGAGACTGACGGTGTTACCTGCTGCTCGAGTGCGGCATTGAGATCCTCGTGAATCGAGCACACGTAGCCGGACCGCAAATCAGTTACTTCGGTTGCCTTGTCCGGACGTACCAACAGGGTCTTATCGCCTGCAGGCTGGCCATCCTTATCCAGGCAACTCAAGGTGAAGTAGTAGGCGCGGTTATTGGATACCTCCATACCCGAGGCCACTACCTTCTTCATAACCTTCACTTTGGCAGCCGGCGGAGTTGGAGGCGTAATCGCCTCCACCGTCTGGTCTGCGTCGGTGATTACGGCGTGTTCTACAACCGGCTTGGCGTCATTGTTCGGGGTTACTCCGGTTACATCACCTGCACGGTAGATGTATTCGTAAACCACGTAGTGGCTACCAGCCTTCAGGGAATCACCGCTGACGGTAAAGGTGTTATCCAGCGTCCCGTTCTTCTCGCCCTCTTTCACCGTGAATGGTGCCGGGGTTGAAGTGTAGGAAGTTACCGCTTTACCGGTGTCTTTGTCCATCAGCTTACCGATGAGCACGTAGTCGCCAGGCAGCAGGTTCGCCCAGGATACCTCGTCCACGATCTTGGCGGAGGTTCCAGCATAAATCTGGTTGGCCTGCTTGGTTTGGCCATACATACCCTTGGTGCCGTTGGCATCTTTAGCGGAGGTCGCCACGGTGGGCTTCTCCGGTGCCGGGTAGGTGTTGGTCGCAGTGAACACTACATTTACTTCGGTCAGCTCTTCTGCCGGCATCTTGAAGGAGGCCGAGTTTTCGGAGCTGATCAGACCGATCTTGTCGGAGTCCGCGCTGAAGGATACCTGGGAGGGGGCAATGCCCGCTACCTTGGCAGCCTCGCGATCCTCAGTAAGGGTGCAGTTGGCTCCCTTGACGTAGGGCAGCGAGATCTTGGATCCGGCAGTAACCTTGTAGGTCTGCTGCTTGGCAGGGTTGGAGCACTTCAAAGTGAAGGTGAACTCCTTGGTGGAGGGAACCTCTAGTCCTTCGCTCTTCACAACTTTCTGCAAAGTTAGTGTCGGAGTTACCGGGCTTTGAGGTTCTTCACCGATGGTTACCGTTTGTGCCGAGTCGTTGAGATCCGAGTGTTCCACTACTACGGTCTTTCCGTCCTTAACGTTGCCGTTTTCATCGACATCGCCTTGGCGGTAAATCTTCTCGAAGGCAACGAACTGCGAGTTCGCTTTCACCTGCTCTGCGGGAACGGTGAACGTCATTTCTTGGATACCTTTCAGCTCGCCGCTGCTCACGGTGAACTTCACGATTTCCGCATTTACGTTCGGTACCGGCTGTTTGGTGCCTTTGTCCATCAGGGTACCAACCAGCACGTAGTTTCCGGCAGGCAGTTTCGACCAAGTTACGCGGTCAAGTACTTTGGCCGGGGTCTTAGCGTCGAATACCTTGGTACCCGTCGAGCTTTGAGCGGTGGTTGCCGCCCGCGGCCCTTCGTTTACCGTCTGATTTTCATCATTCGGGTCTTCGTGCTTGGTGACTACGGTCTCGTCACCGGGGGTGTTAGGTTCGCCCGGATGGAGGTATTCGAATGCCACCAGTTTCGCGTTCTGACGGATCTGCCCCACGGTGACCTGGAAGGTCATCTTGGTTTCACCGGACTGGAGGGTTCCAGCCTCGCCAGGAACGGTGAATGCCTTGGAGGTGGAGCTGACCCCGATCGGGTTTCCGGATCCGTCAACCAGTTTCCCGGTCAAGTGGTAGGTCTTACCAGCTTCTAGGTTCCGGTATTTCACGGTGTCAACCAGGGTTACCAGATCGCTATCGGCTTTACCGGTGGTATCGATCTGCTTGTTTCCACCTTCATCAGTAAGTACGGTGGCGATCCAGGGATTGACCTGCTTGGTCTGGTTTTCGTCCTTGGGATCTTCGTGCTTAGTGACCGGTTCAAATCCGCCTTCGACCTGCAGGTCTAGCTTTTCGAACGCTACTAGCGTCGAGTACTTGGCTACATCTTCCTGGGTCAGCTTGAACGGCAGTTCCACTACTCCACTTGGGGTGGTAATGGTAACTTCCTTTTCGGCTTTGATTCCGGTGCGGGTGGCATCGGTCTTATCCGCGTTAGGTACTACCAGTTCACCGGAGAACTTGTAGGTCTTGCCGACCTCCAGGTTCCAGTAGCTGATCTTATCGGTCAGGGTGTAGGTGTGATCCGCGTCCTCTACCAGGTCGATATTGCCATCGCGTCCTTCGCCTTTAAGCTCAGTAGCAATCTTCGGCTCATCGGGGGTCTGATATTCGTTAGCGGCCTGTACGGCTACCGGGGTCTTCGCATCTGAACCGATGGTTACAGTGGCGCTGGTTCCAGCGGCCGGACCTACGCCTTTGCCTTTACCGTCAACTGTCCAGCTTACGGTCTGGGCATTGGTACCTTTAGGTAGCACTTGCTGCTCAGTTACGGTACAAACGGTACCTGCGCGGAACTGTGCGGGAGCCACTACCGGCTCGCCGCCCGGCTTCACGTTGGGGATATTACCGTGAGTGCCATCGGAGCAGTCATAGGTGAAGTTGTAGCTGGCGGGTAGATCCTTTACCTTATCAGCGCTTTCACCGGCTACTTTCACCGAAGTCTTCTGCACGGAGAAGGTACCCTTTTGTTCGATCGCCTTGTAGGCGTTGGTGGCTTTCACTACCACGTTCGCCTGCTTACCATTTTCTTTCCACTGTGCTTCAGTCATCGCTTTGTTGATGGTGAAGGTGTTAGCGGACGCGGTAGAGGAATCATCCTGGGTGCCGTTCCAGCTAATCGAGTGCTTCACTTTGGCAGTAGACAGTTCGTCTACCGGAATGAAGTTACCCTTGCTGTCAATAGCGCCGAGTTCTTCCACCTTGATTTGGCTGTTAACCGGTATTCCCCAATGCGAGTAGGATCCACCAGCGGTAATGGTTTTCTCTACTTCGTGGGTGTTGGTGCCGTCCATGTAGGTCAGCTTGAACTTGTAGGACTGGATATCCAGAGCCTGGTCAGCGCTGCCTTGAACTTCTTTCTTCAGGGTGAACCCACCGAGCTGCTGGCTGTACTGGTTGGTAGCCAAGATCTTGGCTTTAGCTGCAGCTTTGTTCAGCTTAATGGTGAGTTCTAGTTTCCCGTCGGTTCCGGTTACTTCCGCACCGTTGGTGGCACTTGCCCGTAGCTCAGAACCTACATAGTCAGCGTTTGCACTGGACTTGGGGGTTTCTTCCCATACTTTACATACGGTGTTTACGGGCAGGTTGTTCAGCTGCGGGTTGGCAGGGTCAGCGCTGGTGAAGGTTTCACCATGCTTGAGCTTGAAGCTGCCTTTAACCGCGTTCGCATTGCCAGGAATCTCGCAGGAGTATCCGAAGTCGAAGGCTACGTCTTTGAGGACGGTTTCGGGAGAAACTACTCCGGAGACGAGCTTCTCTACTTCGAAGCCCCCAACTTTCTGGTTTACGTATTTGTTTTCTACGTTGATGGTAGCTTTTTGGTTTTCACCGGCTTTGATCGGGTTGGATAGTGCCGCGTTGTGCAGAACTTGTCCCCCGATAGTTACCTGCTGCGGGGCGTTACCGTTAAACGTGGTGGTCAAAGTGGTGTTCGGTACGTTGATACCGGTGGTATCTTCGTAGACTGCACACTGGGAACCTACTGGAATACCAGTGATGGTTGCACTTCCACCTTTGTTTACGCTAATGGAGGTTAGCGGCTTGGTTACACTTTCGGCTTTCTGGCCGGTGGCACAAATGTATTTCATTTCGAATGTGCCCGGAATGGTGCCTGCACCGGCGGTTCCGTCTACTACCTGCTTGGAGATTTCCAGTTGCCCGGTCTTCTCGGTGTAGGTGTTGGTGGCAACTAGGGCAACCTGGCTGGCAGCTTCTGCCTTAAAGATTGCTACTCCGTCGGCCACACTTTGGGCACCTTGCCATTGCAGTTTCCGATCCAGGTTCTCCGGGGTCGCACTATTTTCCTTGATCTGGCAGGTTACGCCGGGCTTTACTTTGATGGCCGCGGAGGTTTCTCCTGCTTTCAAGCTAGGTAGGGCGTTCCAGGAAGCGTCGCCGTCACACTTGTAGGAGAAGTCGAAGGAGTTAGGCACACTGAAGTGGGTTACTCCGGCTCCTTCTACGTTCTTGCGAACGGTGAATTTTGCTTCTTTCGGCGTGTAAGTGTTGGTGGCAGTCACCACTACGGTCTTAGCGTTGTCCTCGGTGAGGTTGAACTTCGCTACGGTACCGTCACTGTTGGTTTCAGTGCCAGTGAATTTCACTTTTACCGTGTTCAGGGTGTCGGTTACTGCTTTTTCACTGACCTGGCAGCTCATGCCGCTGGTTAGTGCTTTGTTGGAGACGGTGGTCTCGCCTTGGGTTTCGCCTTTGCGCACCAACACGGTGGCGGTGGTCTTAAACCCGTCACAGCTTACATCGAAGTCGAATACCCGATCGCTATCGGTGTTGCCCCCGACGGTCTTTTTCACGATCTTGAACTCGGCGGGTACCGGATTCTTGGGGGTTACGGTGATGGTTTGGGAGCCATCGTTGATTTCCTCGTGTTTCGCGTAGGGTTCACCGCTGGGTTCAGTGCTTTGCTCACCTTGGTAGATGCGCTCGAACACCACATACTTGCCATCGGCCTTTACTTTGGAACCAGGAACTGTCAGCTCTACCAGGGCGGAGCCATTTTCGGAACCATTGGTAAATACTTGACGTCCGCTAGCAATAATGTCTTTCGGATTGTCTTTGTTTACCAGGGTGGCGAAGGCAGTGTAGGTGCCGGGTTTGAGGTCTTTGTAAGTGATCTGGTCTTTGACTTTGAAGTCTTTACCATCGGCCTCAACCGCACTGATTAGCGAGTTTCCGTCGTCGCGTACCCATGCTTTGGTCTCAATGGTGGGCAGCTTGTGCTGCTTCGGGTTCACCGAGACGGTTTGTCCCTTATCGTTGGGATCTTCGTGGGATGCCACGAGGATTCCAGCAGTGTTGTCGGCACCTTTGAATACTTTTTCGTAAACCACATAGGAGGCGCCGGCCTCGATTTGCTTAGCAGGCAGGGTGAACGTTAGTTCCTGGATGCCCTTTAGCTCTCCCGCGTTTACCGTGAAGTTCTTGGAGGCATTGGTGCCTGGTACGCGCACTACCTGGTCGCCTACCTTCTTCATTAGCTGTCCGCTAAGGGTGTAGGTTCCAGGGTTCAGCTTATGCCAGGTTACCGTGTCTTTAATGAGAACATCGCTACCTTCTTCAGGTACCGCTACTTTACCTTCATCGGTGGAGTCACCTTGTGCTTTAGCACTGGTACCGACGCGTGGTTTCTCGGTTACGGTCTGGTTTTCATCCGTCTTATCTTTGTGCTCGGTAACTTTGGTTCCACTTTCTGGATTGGTGCCCTGGTAGAGGGTCTCAAAGGCTACCAGTTTCGCGTTTTCACGAATTTTTGCTACCGGCACTTGGAACGCAATTTTAGCGGTTCCCGAGTAGTAGCCACTGCCATTGTCAGTAGCACCAGAAGCTTTGGGGTCAAAGGGATCGCTGACACCGGTTACTCCAACGCTATTGCCGTCACCGTCTACCAGTTCACCTTTGATGACGTAGTTTTGTCCGCCCTTAAGATTCTTAAAGGCTACCTTGTCGATAAGGGTTACGGTGTCGGTATCGGCTTTGCCGGCGGTATCGATTACCTTGGCTCCATCGCTGCCTTCCAAAGTGGTGCCGATGCTAGGCTCCGGAGCCACCGGGCAGGTAGAGGTGAATTCGAAGGAGCTGGAAGCAGAACCGGAAACCGCTACTGCATATTTGCCGAGGTTCACCTGGGACTGGAACTGAACGTATTTCCCTGTAGTCTTGGGGTTCTTGAAGATATAAGTCCGAGTGATCTCAATACTGCCTTTGAAGGACGCATTGATATTAGCTTTCTGGACAGCTCCGGAACAAGCGGCAGCGTTATCAAATTTAACGCCCACTAGAATTCCGCCCGGCGAAGCAGCCTTGGCGATTGAAGTATCGGCGGGCAATACTAAGTTATCCGAGCCGCTGATCTGCAGGCTACCTTTAGCCTCTTGTAACAGAGCAATGGCCTCCGAGCTACCGATCAGGTTTACCCGGAAGTGAGTGTCATCGGCGCGGGTAACGCTGAGCTTAATCGATTCCAGTAGCTGCTTATTATTTTGGTAAGCAGCTTCATCCTTGGCGATGCTGGCCGCAGTTTCCGCTTTCCATTTGGCCAACGCTTCTTTATAGGCCTGTTCATCAGCGATTTGCTGATCTTTAAGTGCCTGATACGCCTGCCACATCTTGATTTCGGCATTGGCGATGTTCCGAATATGCGGCAAAACTGCCCGAGCCACATTGGTAACAGTCCAATCGATGGTTCCCTTTCGATAGACAAAAATTCCGTCTGCGGCAGAATTCTTCTCAATGGCCCAAACTAGAGCCTGGGCGGCGCCATTTTTCTGGTACGAATCTAACTGGTTGAACAGATCCAAGGCAGCTTTATGTTCTTCGATCAGTAATTTGTTCTGCTCGTAAAAATCTTTTCCGGCTGGGTAACTAGTGTCAACATCCATCAGACGACGATCCCCGCCGTTGTAGATGTACGCCAAAGCCTTTAGTTCTCGTTGAATCTGAGGGTCGGAGACCATACGGCCTGTCGATGATCTGTCAACGGAACCTACCGCGTCGCCAGCATCAATAGATACTTTCAAACCTTTTTCCGTATGCCCCGGTTTGCTGGGATCTAACCAGGAGGGGTCAATCCCAAAACCAGGCTGTGCGCAGAATGAACTAGTGTAGTATTCCGGTGCTTTAGTCAGGACACCCTGTTGATTAACATCTCGATAGACATCTCCGCGGTTTTTTACCATCAGGTAATTCGCATTATGCATCCGAAGCGTGTTGGGGAGCTCTACCTCCCAATCATTCGACCACCCATTGCTCTGGGCAATCGCATTGTTGTAGGCCGCTTTCTGCTCATCTGAACGCCAGTGAATGCCATCCATCCCGAATTGCTGCGGCCAAAATAAAGTTCCCTCGGCAAAAGGCGGATTAGGTATATCCCAGTTTCCGTCCTCTGTCTCCTGGAAATTCATGCCGGTTTCTACGGCTTTGAAATCTTTTGCTAATTGGGCATTCTCCGTATCGGAGGCCTGGGAGGGGGCTACCAAGGTGGTGATAGTCCACGCCAGGGCTAATGCAGCAGCTAATCCAGCGACGATCCAACGCCGCAACAACTTAGCAGTTTGACTGTTAATCATTATTCATCCTGTGTCTACTAGAAGGAGGGATCGACATCTCCACCAACAGATCCTGACGAGGCGTTCGCCTGGGTTATGTCACGCCCAAACGCCCCGCCTGGAGGGACCTGGCCTGTTGTCAATGCCGACAGGAACACTATTAACTTGTCTAGGTGTAGTTAATTTATTTTAATACACTTACCATCTTACAAGATTTTCATAGAGCAACGCAAGAGAGTTATAGAGATAAACCGCGGGTACGGGGCAATTCACGGAAGCTAGCGCACTTTCAACTGGGAATTTAGCTGCATTTCCCAGCTGGAGCTACCATAAAAAGTGCACAGAGTCACAGGACAAAAGGCCTGCATCAATTGCGAATTAACATTAAAAACCCATTAAGCGATTTATGGTTTCCGAACTGGGCAATCCTTGATTATGAGACTAACTTTAGTGAACGGCCTAAACCGGAGCCAGCAATACTTAGTAGCCTCAAGGAAAAGCGTTAGCTGACTCGTTCCTGGGGTTCCTTGGCCAGCCACAAAGTATAAGGCCCATCATTAACTAAAGACACCTGCATCATCGCGCCGAATACTCCGGTCTCAACTTCCGCGCCACCTGCGCGTAAATCCGCAACTAGTTTCTCGAAAATAGGACGCGCCACCTCACCCTTAGCTGCATAAGTCCAGGAAGGGTGCCGCCCCTTGCGCACCGAACCATACAGGGTGAACTGGGAAACCACCAGCAGGGGCGCCCCAGCCTCCAGAATCGAAGACCCGTCCTCAAAAACTTGCTGATTAAGTAGGCGGCGCACCGTCCAATCGATCTGCTCTTGACCGTCACCGGGAGTTATCCCCACGAAAGCCACCAGGCCGGGCCGATCCAGCCTCCCGACGGTTTTACCCTCAACCGTCACCTCAGCGGAAAGTGCCCTTTGAATTAAGGTACGCATAAGAACCTCCTAGCCCGCAATATTTAATGATCCGGAACCCGAACGCGGCGAGGCATCAGAAAAGGCTTTCCGATCAATGCGAGACTGCCCCTGCCAGGAAACCCCGGAAGGATCCCCAATTGGTGTCACCGCCGCCGCCAAAGACTGCTCTTCCTCCCCCTCTTTCCAGCAGACAGTCAGGTTCTCTGCGGAAGTAGTTCGTTTAATTAGTCCCAAGGCAATCGGCCCGTCCTCAAAATGATTCGCACTTACCCGCACGGTACCTACCTTGCGGCTCCCGGAATAAAGCTCTGCACCGGCAGGAGGAAGTAAAGAGGAACTGCCATCCAGATGCAAAAAGACCGCCCGGCGCGGAGGATGCCCCAGGTTAACTATGCGCGCTACTGTCTCCTGTCCGCAGTAACATCCCTTATTTAAATGCACAGCGGTGCGCAGCCAGTCGAGTTCATGCGGCAGGGTGCGTTGATCAATGTCGGTGCCGTAAGGGCGCCAAGCCGCTATCCGCAAAGCCCGCCAATCAGCCGCGGCAGCAAAAACCGGAGCAACCAGGCGGTATCCGTCCTCAGTTTCTCGTGGCCAAGAAAGCTGCTCCCACCCGGAAAGTAACTGGGCGCGAACTGCGGCAGTCTTTTCCACCGGAACTACCCCCAGACGCGCGGGGTAATCCTGCCCCGGATGAGCCTGAGAACGGGAAGAATAGGCGGTGCCACCAGCAGTTATTCCCGGCCAAGGGTCTGTCCAAATCTGCCCAAACTGTGCCAGCACTTCCTCGGCTAGGCTGGGGGCGAAAAAACCCCAAACCGCGAGCTCCGTGCGTACGGCAATCTCCACCCGCGACATGAATTTCATGGATTCTAAAAACTGCGCCAAAGCCAGCGCATCCGCGGTAAACAGCCAAGCAACCTCGCCAGCCCAAACAATTCCAGCCGCAAATCTGACCCGGCCATTGGCATCCAAGAACAGCATTTCCCGGCTCTCCCCCGCAGCCATACCGGTTACCACTTGTGAAGATAGGGTGGTTAGCCAGGAGGGGGCGTCCGGGCCAGACACGCTGATGACCAGGAGCCCGGTTTCCGCGATCCCGTGTCCGCAGCGCAACGCCACTTGATTGTCTACAAAAGTCACTATTAGGCTCCTTCTTCCCGGCTAATGTCCGGATTCTCCTCGCGCGAATCAGCAGCTTCCTGGCCGCCTGCAGTCTGCCCGGTATCTTTCGCCTCGTTGGCCTCCGCGGCCTCCTCTTTATCTAGCTCTTGCCGCGGATATTCCCCAGCGGGCAAAGACGTCACCCCGGGGGCGCTCAAAGTCTCCTCTCCTGCGGGCAGGCGCAATAGACGCGCCGAAAAATCAGATTCGGAATCTTGGCCTGGAAGCACCGAATCTTGCGCCCAAAATAGTTCCGAAGAAACTAATCCCATCATTCGCGAAAGCTGCTCAAGGGGCGCAGGTACGCGCCGGGAAGAAAGCATAATCCGCGGCCCCATAGACACCGCCTCCCAGGAAACCTCGGCGGTGTAGGGGCCGCCAGCAGAAGTCAGGCGGGAACGCGAGCGCGCCTCTTGCTCACTATCGGCCGGAGCGGCGGCAGTTACTCGCCAAGAAGTATCCTCCCGCCAAAGCAAAGCCCCGCGGCGCAACTGCGATAGGCCGGTAGCCGCATCCGCCTGCATATCCGGTTTTTCGGCGACCGGCTCTGCCAACCAGGTGAGGGTGGCTTGCTGCAGACTTGTTCCGGTGGCACGAAAAGTAGTTTCTTGCCAAATAAAGCATTCTTCCCGCTCTGCGCTTTCAGTTTCCGTTTCTTTAGGCAAACGCGCGGTTCCCCACCCTCGCCAAGATCCCAGTAGCCACGCCAGGGGGATTAATTCTATCGCTAAGCCTAAAGGTAAATCCATCATGAGCTACAGCCTAGTAGAGTAAGTAAGGCACTAGCTATAAAAGTGACGCAATTGGGCGAAGAGCAAAACCGGGAGAGAATCGAAAATATGGAAGATTCGGCAACCAAACCGCAGGTAACCCCGAGCGGCGCGAACCCGTCTGCGCCAACAGACTCCCCTGCCCCTATCGGCAGAAACCCCCTAAAAAGCGCGTCCGGCTTGCCAAATGTGGCTACTAAACCTCCCCAAAACGCGGTTTCCCCCATAGCTGCTCGCAACTGGTGGGTAACGCTACTTGCTGCCCTGCCTCCCCTAGCGATGCTTTTCTTCCTCTATTGGAACCCCTATTTGGCGGTACTTACTGCCGCCGCGGTGACCATCGCGGTCTCCCTAACTTGGGGCAACCTCTCTCAGGCGCCCAGCCCGGGGCGAACCGGGTTAGTGGTGGTAATCGCCGGAATCGGCTGCCTGCTGGCCGCCTTCTTAACCAATAATCTAACCTGGGTTCCGCTGGTACTTTCCTGGTGTGTACTGGCAGCTTTTATCGCCGAAATGACCCGGGGAAAACATCGCCCTTTAACTACCTGGTCACTAGCTAGCACTATCGCTGGATGTGCGCTGGTAGCAGCAGGATCCGCCTGGGGTCTGGTCATCGCCTACCCCACTATGAATCTGCTGGCAATGGCAGCACTACCCGCCATGGGACTGGCTTGCCTAACCTTGGCGGTGCCCACCAAATATGCCAGTATCCGCTGGCTATATTGCTCTTTAGCCGGGATCCTCGCCTCGGGATTGCTGACGTATTTTGTGCTCTACCAATACTCAGATTTAGCCCTAGCGATTCCTTTTGCCTACCGCAATCCTGCCTTGGCGATCTGGATCATGACTGTGGGTTTAGGATTCCTATCTGGGCTGTTAGTCGCCTGTATCAACGTGTTATTTATGGTGCCGGCAGGCAAAAACTACCGTTGGCGACAACTCACCTTAGCTCTCCTGCCCACCTTGTTCATCGCGGTTCCGATCTACTCTTTGGCGCGCCTAATCACCGGATAAATACGCGATTACCTCTGGCAGAGGCATACGGCGAAGATAGAAAACAGCGAAACTCTCGCAAGGCACGCAACCCTGATATCCGAATGCTTCACAAACGAGGGCGTGGGTACGTTAAGCGCGGAAAACAGGAAAACCCCGCCCGGTAAACGCCCATTAAAGGCCGCCTACTTGGGCAGGGAAATCCTTGAGAGTAGCTAGTTTTCCTCCGGGATCATCAAGATAGAGCCACAAGGACACTCTTCAGCGCAAATCCCGCATCCCTTACAGTAGTCATACTTGAACTCGTACTCACCCGGTTTAATCTTCTTGATGGCGTTATCAGGACAAACCCCGAAACAGTTATCGCAACCAAAACAGTTGCCACAAGACATGCAGCGCCGTGCCTCGAATAGGGCAGACTCTTGATCTAAGCCTTGCACTACCTCGTCAAAGGTCGAGGAGCGCCGGGCAGATTCAATCTTGGCGCGTACCCGGTGA
>QWCE01005277.1_pt1 | contig 11967 bp, 10 predicted proteins | sample 1972531 | NCBI WGS metagenome assembly QWCE01 (sample SAMN09866716, study PRJNA288562) | Human gut metagenome isolate term4_stool, whole genome shotgun sequencing... | reverse complement strand
GATTAAGAATGTATTCGTATAACGCATATATACATTCAAGAATCCATATCTTCTTTTACGTGAGTTCGCTTATTATAAGGAGTATTAGTGTCTGCTGCGCGCGAGTCGTAATGCGAATGTGCCTGCTGCAACATGACACCACCCCAAAGCCGGGTTCACAACCTAAAACATGCGCGTCCGTCGCTTACGCTGTGCAAGGGTATTACATGTGATGGATGTCATCGTCATCGAAGTCATCATGATCATCATCGTTCATGTATTCACGGTTTGTTACGCGTTTGGCATCACGTTGGGCCTCGACTAATTCGGATAATTGTTCTTTGACCTCGCGAGGGTGTTTCACACTTACGATATCAAAGTCCCCCATGGATTTGTCAGCAGAACAACAGTGAATGGTTCCGACACCGAAAATACGCTGTCCAAAAGAACGCTTGAGTGACAGATCCATGATGCGGTATAGACGTACTTCATCTTCTTTCTTGTTCAAAAATCCTTCTTCAATAAATAACCGGTCTTCTGTCAACATATATTTGGTAAAAGATAAAGGCAAACCAAATAAGGTGCGTTTCCGGTCGTTCCATAAATATTCCATATATAACCTCCCTGAAAAGAATATGTTACACAAATAATCTCTTTCGCAGATTCTGTAAAGATCATATATGTGCGTATATCTGCATTGTATCATGAATAGGAAAAAAAGAAAAGAAGTCTTGAATCACCTTGTGAAACTCAGTATAATAGCAATGTCAGAGTTAAATGAGTTTAGATTAAAGGAGATTACATTTTGAGAACGATTAAGAGATTTACTTCATGGATATTGATAGCTGCAATGGCAGGGTGTCTTGTAGTGCCGGCGCAGGCATCGAATACATATATAGACAGGAATACAACAAAAGAACAGTCCGGTACGAATAGTGAAGACAACAGTGGATCGGGTAATGGAGGAACAACGACTCCGAATTCGGGAGAAAATGGTAGTAGTGAAGCAACTGCAACAGGGCAAGAGACAACGACTGAGGCGACAACAGAGAAACCAACAGAGCAGGCGACAACAACTGAGGTGACGACGGAAACACCAACACAACAGCCAACGACAGAGCAGCCGACAACGCAGGCACCGGTTAGGGCAGCGGATGTGGAATTAACAGGTATTTCTCCATTGACATCCAAAGTGATCGTGATCGATCCGGGACATTGTAAAAAACATACCGGTGCGTATGGTCATGGCTTGAGAGAAGAAGTGGTTGTTATGGATATTGCAGATGCCTGTCAGGAAGTATTGGACAACTATGCAGATGTGACAGTTTATATGACTCGTGATGCCAACAGTTGTTGTGCAAGTCTTGGATTGGGAGAGTGCCTGAGTGCAAGAAATAATTATGCCAAACGATTAAATGCAGATTTCCTGGTCAGCATGCATATTAATTCAGGAAGAAGCAGTGGAGCCAATGTTTTAACGGCATACAGATCCGGCTATAATGATAATATTCGAAAAGAAACACAGACATTTGGACGACTTGCATTACAGAAATTAAAGGCAATCGGAATCTCAAACAGAGGTCTGTTGCTGCGTCGTTCTGAGAATGGAACGAAGTACAGCAATGGACGGCTTGCAGATTACTATTCTATTGTACGGAGAGGAGTGGTACAGCAGGTTCCGGGTGTGATCATTGAGCATGGATATATTACGAGTGCATCGGATTGTTTTCGTTTCTTCCGTACAAAAGCAAAACGCGCAAAGGTGGGACAGGCGGATGCAAAGGCAATCATTTCCTACTATGGTCTGAATAAGCAACTGGTAACCGGCAAGGTCAGTCAAGAGGCAGATGGAACATATTATCGTCTGGCATCGAATAAGAAAGCGGGCGGTTTTGTTAAAGAGGATGGTGTATGGTATTATTTCGATGAGAATACCGGAAAGATGTGCACCGGTTTTCAGAATGTAGGAAATGAGACCGTTTATCTGAGCCCGTCTACCGGACAGATGGTAGTCGGCTGGTTTACGATGGATGGCAAGAGGTATCTCGCAAAAGGAAATGGCGCATTGGTAAAGAGCACATCTTATGATGACGGGGTACACAAGTATCTATTTGATGAAAACGGAGTGCTTCTTGCGAATGGTAATTATGTGATGAATGGAACCGAGTATTATGTGGATTCGAACGGATATGTGGCATCCGGAATCGTGACGATCAAAGGTGTCCGTTACGGATTTGATCCACAGACGAATAAGATGTTATACGGTTATCAGAAGGTGAATGGATATTACTATTATTTTGATGAGACGACCGGCCAGATGCAGACAGGATGGCGGAAGATAAATGGCAAATATCGTTACTTTAAGAAATCAACAGGTAAGATGCAACGCAATAAATGGATCGGAAAATATTATGTGAATGTCAATGGAATTCGTACAAAAAGGAAATAAGTCTTGTGAAACCTGGTCATATTTGGTAAAATAGAATTTGGGTTTGAGGAATATAATAATAAATTGGACGCATTTTGTGTCCGAATTACAAGGAGGAGAACGTAGACATGGCTAGAAAGTTAGACTTTGACAAAGAAGCTTTCAAGAAAGAAGTTGTGAACAATGTCAAGACTCTTTATCGTAAGACGATTGATGAAGCAACAAAGCAGCAGGTATTTCAGGCAGTATCTTATGCAATTAAGGATACGATTATCGATCAGTGGATTGCAACTCATAAAGAATATGAGAAAGAGAATCCTAAGACTGTTTACTACTTATCAATGGAGTTCTTGATGGGTAGAGCACTTGGTAACAATTTGATAAACTTAACCTGTTACAAGGAAGTGAAAGAGGCATTAGATGAATTAGGATTTGATCTGAATGTGATCGAGGATCAGGAACCGGATGCAGCATTAGGTAATGGTGGTCTTGGACGTTTGGCAGCATGCTTCCTGGATTCATTAGCAACATTAGGATATCCTGCATACGGATGTGGTATCCGTTATCGATATGGTATGTTCCGTCAGGAGATTCAGGATGGATATCAGATTGAGAAGCCGGATGACTGGTTAAAGGATGGCAACCCATTTGAAGTACGTCGTGCCGAATATGCATGTGAAGTTAAGTTTGGTGGTCATGTTAAAGTAGAATATAAGGATGGACGTAACCGTTTTATCCAGGAGGGATATTCTTCTATTCGTGCTGTGCCATATGATCTTCCGATTATCGGATATGGCAACAATGTTGTGAACACATTAAGAATCTGGGATGCAGAAGCGATTCAGGATTTCAATCTGGATTCTTTTGACAAGGGTGAATATCAGAAAGCAGTAGAACAGCAGAATCTTGCAAGAACAATTGTTGAAGTATTATATCCGAATGACAATCATTATGCCGGTAAGGAATTGAGATTAAAACAGCAGTATTTCTTCATTTCTGCATCTGTTCAGACGGCACTTAATAAATTCAAAGAGAATAATAAGGATTTACATGATATTCCTAAGAAGATCACATTCCAGTTGAATGATACACATCCAACCGTTACGGTTGCAGAGCTTATGAGAATCTTAGTGGATGAAGAGGGATTAGAGTGGGATGATGCATGGGATATTACATGTCATACTTGTGCATATACCAATCATACGATTATGGCAGAAGCATTGGAAAAATGGCCGATTGAATTATTCTCAAGATTATTACCTCGTGTATATCAGATCATTGAAGAGATTGACCGCAGATATGTGAACATGATCCGTGAGAAGTATCCGAACAATCCGGAGAAGGTTAAGAATATGGCAATCCTTTACGATGGGCAGGTTAAGATGGCTCACCTTGCAATTGCAGGTTCTTATTCTGTTAATGGTGTGGCTGCCCTTCATACAGAGATCCTTAAGAAACGTGAGTTGAAGGACTTCTATGAGATGCGTCCGGAGCAGTTCAACAATAAGACAAATGGTATTACACAGAGACGTTTCTTATTGCATGGTAATCCGTTATTGGCAGACTGGATCACTTCTAAGATTGGTGATGAGTGGATTACAGATCTTCCACATCTTGCCAAGTTGAAAGTATATGTAGATGATGAGAAGTGCCAGCAGGAATTCATGAATATTAAGTATCAGAACAAGGTACGTTTGGCTGCATATATCAAGGAACATAATGGTGTAGATGTAGACCCACGTTCTATCTTTGATGTTCAGGTTAAGAGATTACATGAGTATAAGAGACAGTTGCTTAACATTTTACATGTTATGCATTTATATAACGAGATCAAAGAGCATCCGGAGATGGATATCGTACCTCGTACATTTATCTTTGGTGCGAAAGCAGCAGCCGGATATAAGAGAGCAAAGCTTACGATCAAGTTGATCAATTCCGTTGCAGATGTGATCAACAATGATGAGTCGATCAAAGGTAAGATCAAGGTTGTATTCATTGAGAACTACCGTGTATCCAATGCAGAGCTGATCTTCGCGGCAGCTGATGTTTCAGAGCAGATTTCTACCGCATCCCGTGAGGCATCCGGTACCGGTAACATGAAGTTCATGTTGAATGGTGCTCCGACACTTGGAACTATGGATGGTGCTAATGTTGAGATCGTAGAAGAAGTTGGTGCTGAGAATGCATTTATCTTCGGTCTGTCGGCAGATGAGGTTATGGCTTATGAGCGTGATAAGAACTATCGTCCACAAGACATCTTCAACGGCAATGCGAATGTCCGTCGTGTATTGACACAGTTGATCAATGGTACATTTAATGAGGATACGGAGTTGTTCCGTGATCTGTATGATTCCTTGATTAAGGAAGACGTATACTTCACATTGAAGGATTTCGATTCTTACTGCGAGGCACATAAGAAGGTTGATGAGGCATACAGAGACGAGAAGGGATGGGCGAAGATGGCAATGCTTAATACAGCATGTTCCGGTAAGTTCTCTTCTGACCGTACAATTGAGGAGTATGCAAAGGATATCTGGCATTTGGAGAAAGTAACCGTTACTATGCCAAGTAAGACTCCGGTTAAGAAGACTTCTAAGTAATTTATATAAGATAGAATAGATATAACCTCTCTCACATAGATTAGTGAGAGAGGTTTTTTTATGAAGAAATGGTTATGGATACTTTTCAGTATGTTGGTATTTCCGTGCATAGTAAGTGTAATTGCCTGTATGGTCTCCCCGGATTTATCCATCGGACAGGGCGAACGAACAATACAGAACTGTCATATGGGAAAAAATATATTGGCGGAAGTAAACGGACTATATAAAAAAATGGATGTGGAAGAATATACACTTGGGATTCTGGCAGGTGTAATACCACCGGATTATGATAGAGAGACATTGAAAATGCAGGCGGTCATCATACGTACGGATCTACTGAAAGGGATGGAAGAACAGGGAACGAAGGATGCTGCAGATCTGCCCTTTTCGTACATATCTGTTGAGGAGCGGAAGGAAATGTGGGGAAATCGTAAGTATGACCTATACGAGAAACGAATGGAGGAAGCTGTTGTCGATACGGCAGGTAAGGTACTAAAAAAAGAAGGAAACCTGATTCTGGCTTGTTATCATGAGGTGAGTATTGGAAAAACTGCGAGTGCAAAGGAAATACTGGGGGAGGATATTTCATATCTGCAATCGGTAGAGAGTGGCTGGGATGTAGAGGCAAAACATTATATGAATCTGGTGAATATGACGTGGGAAGAATTGGGTACTCTGATGATGGAAAAGAACGGGGAGGTAACGCAGCAAAAGAAACAGCAGACTATGGATGAGAAAATGAAAGAAGGCAATGGGAATGATGACGCTGCGGCTGTACAACAGGCACAGTCAGATAAAATGGAGATTCAGATCACAGAGAGTACGGAAAATGGTTTTGTCAAGAAAGTGAAGATTGCGGATAAGGAATATACCGGTGAAGAAATAATGACGTTGTTAGGGTTACCGTCTCTTAATTTTTATGTGGAAGAACAGGAAAATGGAATTCGTTTTGTCTGTCTTGGGAAAGGAAATAATTTAGGGGTATCTCAATATGGTGCAAACTGCATGGCAATAGATGGCAGATCAATGGAAGAGATCTTACAATATTATTATCAGGATGTAAGTCTGGAAAGCTATTAGAAACACTCATATAAGCACGTTGACAGTCTTATTATTTTGTGAAATAATGTAATAAGCATATAAGAGAACAAGTGACAGTGAGGCATAAGATATATGAAGTTGAGATACCGTTTTTTCCTGAGTTATGTGCCTTTTATGTTTGTGATCAGTTTACTGATTCTATTTGGAGCCGATCGCTATAACGGTAAGGCGAAGATGGTAAGTTATGAAGCAGGAACAGCAGATCTGGGCAGTTATAAGGGGGAAGTGATTCGCGATGGTGGTACGAACGGATTGGCGAATCAACAGGAACAACAATTTTATAATGGGACAGATTTGAAAGATAATGGTCTGCCATATTGTATCAAAGTCAATAAGACTAAGAATGTGGTCACTATATATACAGTTGGTGAGGATGGATATTATAGCAGACCGGTTAAGGCTATGGTGTGTTCTGTGGGAGAGAGTGGGAATACTCCTGAAGGCGTATTTGACCTTGGAGCCAGAGAGGAATGGCTGCCGTTAGAAGGTGACGTATATGGTCAATATGCAACAACGATCACAGGCAGTTTTTTGTTTCATTCAGTTCCTTATTTTTCGCAGAACAAAGCGGATTTAGAGATTGAGGAATATAACAAATTGGGACAAAGTGTGTCGGCAGGTTGCGTACGATTGTCTGTCATTGATGCAAAGTGGATCTATGATAATTGTAGTGAGATGACTTATGTAGAGATCTTTGAGAGTGACTATAGTGGTCCGTTAGGAAAGCCGGTTTCTGCGGTTATAACGAGCGGTGGTGCAGAAGGCAACTGGGATCCGACGGATCCTGACCGTGATAATCCGTATATGGGGAACGTGCCGGTTATTCTTGGAGCATACGATCGTGAGATAGAGAGATATTCCGACTTTGATATTACGGCGGGTGTTACTGCATTAGATTCAACGGGTAAGGATGTTACCAATTATATGAAGGTTGATGGCGAGGTTAATGAGAATGTATGTGGTACGTATAAGGTAACGTATTCGGTTACAGATGAGACAGGTATTACCGGCACGGCGACTGCGAATATTATTATCGAAGATGATGATGCACCTGTGATATATGTGGATCAGAAAGTGACTGCGATAGGAGCATATGACGTGTCGTCTGCGAAGCAATTGTTGGATCTTTTATTGGAGAATGTGACAGCATATGATGGCAGCCATTTAATGGACAGCAATTCAATATTGGTCGATTATTCAGAGATTTTAGAAAAAGGATATGGAAAATGTCATGTCAAATATCGGGCAAAAGATTCAGAGGGCAATCAGTCTGAAGTTGTGGTGTTGTCGGTAGATGTGGATATGGAGGCTCCTAAGCTCGCATTGAAGAATGAACTACAGGGAGATATTCGTATCTCGAATATGTTAGATGATGATTATTTGCTTGGGCTTGTCGAAGCAAGTGATAATAGTGGACAGGTAGAAGTTACGGTCAGCCGGCCATTAACATATGACAAAGAAGAACCGTATATTGTTATGTATTGTGCTAAAGATACGTTTGGTAATGTGACGACATTAAGTGTTACATACCAATTAAAAGAATAAAATTGAATAAATCATCATTTCTATGGAAAAGATATTTGTAGAGGTGATGAATATGAAAAATCGTGATACAACATTGTTACAAAAGTTGAAGGATAATGCATTTTATGTAGCATTAGGTCTTGGATTGTTGGCTGTACTTGCAGTGGTTGCCGTATATACAGTGGAACAGAATGGTGATCAGCTTGCTGCAAATAACACAGATCTTAATAAGGCGTCGGATTATTCGCAGATTACGTCGGAAGGTTCTAAGGCAAAAGAGACAAATGCCAAGACGGTGAAGAGAGAAGAGATCACAACTGAGAAAGAACATAAGCAGCAGACAACAACCGAACAGATGGTTACAGCCCGGGCGGCAACCGAGGATGTTACGGAAGTTGGTATAGAAGAAGAGGCGAAGCCGGTTACGACAGATGTTGGAGAATTGAATTTCTCAAGTGATAAGATGATCAGTTGGCCGGTCAGTGGCAAGGTGATTCTTCCATTTAGTATGGAGACAACGGTGTATTTCAAGACATTGGATCAGTATCAATGCAATCCCGGTATGCTGATTGCTGCGGGCAATGGAAGCACCGTGAAGAATGCATATCTTGGTAAGGTTACAAAGGTTACAAGCGATGACGTGTATGGCAATCTGGTTACAATATACATTGGCAATGATTACAGTCTTGTATATGGACAATTGGATACCATTTATGTGAAAGAAGGGGACTATGTAAAAGCCGGAGATTCCATTGGTACGATCGGGAATCCGACAGACAGTTTTACAGAAGAGGGCAGCCATCTGTTCTTTGAGATGTTGCAGGGAGAAGAACCGGTGGATCCGGTATTATATATGGAATAAGAAAAAGACCTCTGGTGGACTGGGCTGTCCGGACTGTCAGAGGTCTTTTTCTTATGTTTTTGAATGTGTATTTCATACTTTCTTATTAACAGGAGCCTTGTGATTAATGTGTGTTGTCGGATCCACAAGTATTGCAGATACCTTGAAATAACAGTTCGTGTGAAGTGATCGTGCCGGAGAAAGAGTCGTTGGCAAGGTGATCAAGATCTTTCTGATAAGGGAGATCAACATCCTGTACACAGCCACATTGTTTGCAGATAAAATGATAGTGGGGGCGGATATCTGCATCAAAACGATCTGTTTTACCATCGCATGATAAGCGTAGGATCTCTCCGCGATCAGACAAGAGGGAAAGATTACGGTATACGGTTCCTAAGCTGATGTTAGGAATCGTTTGGCGGATCTCATGATACACCATGTCAGCAGTAGGATGATCTTTTCTGGTTTTCAAAAAAGCAACAATTGCATCTCTTTGCTTGCTTCGTTTTAAAGTTGTAAGTTCTGCCATATCGCCCTCCAAAATAGTAATGATTATTATTTGTATTATATAATGTTTCTTTCCAAAATGTCAAGACTGTGTTATAATCATATAAGGAAAAACAAGAGTGACACTGAGATTTTCGGTGAAAATGAGGTGCAATTATGAAAGAGAACCAGGTAAATGGACTGGCGTGTCAGATTATGGATCTGTCTGAACAGGCTATGATCGTCATTTGTAAGAACGATTATTCGGTTGTATATGCCAATGCCAAGGCACGGGCAATATTCGGAGAGGACGTTGCGGGTATTACTTGTTATCGGATGGTGGAAGGTGAGGATACACCATGCAAAGCATGTCCATTTCAAATGAACGAAATGAATGCGGAACAGATTGTAGAACGGTATCTGCGATCTTTTGATCAGACAGTGCAGATTAAGGTGACTCCATTGGTATGGGAAGATGGTGAAGATACCTTGGTTTATACGATATTAGATTCCGATGAATTACTGTTAGCAAAGATGAATTTGGAAGCAAAAGTGCAGTCCTGTGAGGAGCAGCTGCGATTATCGGGAGAACTGTATCAGACAGTAGTGAGCCAGTTGCGAACGATGGTGTTTGAATATAATGTAGAACAGAATACATTTTATATATCACCTTTGTTTCAGGAGAAGTTTGGAATTACAGAGATACATAATATAGATTTTTTATTAGATGAACGGGCGAAGCATCTGATATATGAACCGGATCGGGATATTTATCAGATGCTGTTTGCAGATCGGGAGGATGATTTTCGTGAGGTTACATGCCGGTTGAGGGTGAAGAGCGGACAGCTTGTATGGTACCGGATCTGTATTCAATATATCAAAAATGACGAGGGCAAGACGGTACGTGTAATTGGAACACTTAAGGATGTGGATGAGGCAACCAGATCTTATGAAACATTGCGATACCGTTCGGAATATGACACTTTGACCAATATTCCGAATGTGAACCGTTTTTATGTGGATGCAGGCCGTATGATCGAAGAAGATGAGACGAAGCATTTTGCTATCATTTCTTTTGATATTGATAAGTTCAAATTAATCAATGATCTTTTTGGAATGAACACAGGAGATGAAGTGCTAAAGCATATTGCAGATGTGCTGCAAATGAAAGCACCGCAATCGTCCATGTACTGTAGAGTGCATTCGGATATGTTTTTGCTTTGTGTATCTTATAATAGACGAGGTGATCTCATTAAGCTCGTGGAGAAGCTGCGCAAGGCGATCTATAAGAATGAGTTCTCATTTGATGTGAATACAACATATGGAATCTATCTGGTAACAGATATCACGATTCCGATTAACCTGATGTGTGACCGGGCAACATTGGCGGCTCGCACAGTCAAAGGGAATGCGATGAATTTCTGTGCGTTTTATGATGAGCAGTACCGTACAGAGATTCTTAAGAATACAGAGATTGAAAAGGATATGAATGCGGCAATTGCAGGCAAACAGTTTCAGATGTATCTGCAGCCGAAGTATAATCTGGTAACAGGAAAGATCTGTGGTGCAGAAGTACTTTCAAGATGGAAACATCCCGTGAAGGGCTTGATTCAGCCAAATGATTTTATTCCACTATTTGAGCGGAATGGATTCATATTAAGGTTGGATGAGTATATGTGGGAAGAAGCATGTAAAACCCTTGCCAGATGGCGGGATGAGGGGAGAACTCCTGTGCCGCTTTCGGTTAATATATCGAGATATCATATCCAGCATAATGACTTAGTCGGAGCATGGAAACATTTGATTAAGAAATATAATATTCCGACATCGTATCTGACATTGGAGATTACAGAGACGTTCTTTTATGACTCGAAAGATCTGTATGATGTATTAGAACAGTTGCAGGCAATGGGCTTCCGGTTAGAGGTTGATGATTTTGGAGCAGGGTATTCGTCTCTTAATATGATACGTCAGATACCGGTAGATACTATTAAGATTGATAAGGATTTTCTGGATAAGAAGTTGGCAACAGACAAAGGAAAGATTGTGATCAGTCATACCATCGCTATGGCGAAAGATCTTAAATTAGATGTAGTTGCAGAAGGTGTTGAGACCAAGGAACATGTTGATTTTCTGAAGTCATCTTCCTGCGATATTGCACAAGGATTTTTCTTTGCAAAGCCAATGCCGTTAGAAGAATTTGAGAAGATTTATTTTGAAAATAATACACAATAATAGACATATGTTGGACAAATGTGAAGTTTTTGGTAAAATTATATTTTTTTGCAGTGTATAACTTGACATGCCATATATCCTGTTGTATAGTCAACATTGATAAGAATGGCGTCAGAGAACGACCGATCATAATGTAAAAGGAGAAAGTAATATTATGTTAGAAAAGATGAAAGAAATTATCGCTGAGCAGCTTAGTGTTGATGAGAGCGAGATCGAATTATCTTCCAATTTCAAGGATGATTTAGGAGCAGATTCATTAGATTTATTTGAGTTGGTGATGGCCCTTGAGGAAGAGTATGATGTGGAGATTCCTTCTGAGGAATTAGAGAATATCGCAACGGTAGAGGATGTTATTGAATACTTGAAGGCTCATGGTGTAGAGGCTTAATTCATTTATCGGTATTACATGTATGTGACGAAAAGAGACTGCCAAACGGCAGTCTCTTTTCATATTTCTGGTAATGTGCATTTCTTTTTATTACATCTGGTGGCGGACAACACCATACTCATCATCTAAACGAAAGAAAGAACAATTCGTATTGCGTCCCTGTAGGAATTTCACCATATCATCTTCATCCAAATTCACATCACAGGAGTAACACTCCCAATCTTCATCATACACAAAGTGTACGCATTGATCACACAAATCCATAATGTACCTCCTTTTTCAATGTATCCTCTTCTACAGCGTAAGTCTCCGGACGTGTTGATGTGGGCGCATGCCTGAATGTTATGAATCCGGTGCTTCGAAGGTGGCATGATGGTGCAGGCAC
>QWCE01005274.1_pt1 | contig 11971 bp, 1 predicted proteins | sample 1972531 | NCBI WGS metagenome assembly QWCE01 (sample SAMN09866716, study PRJNA288562) | Human gut metagenome isolate term4_stool, whole genome shotgun sequencing... | reverse complement strand
TAAAATCATAGACTTATTAAAAGATCTCTATATATGTGAGTTTCTAAAGCAAATGACTAAAAGTAGTCAGGATTTAAAGCTTGAATATGACTTAAACGAGGATGCGTTGTATCAGCAATACGCAAACAAATACAAGGCATTAGGACAACAGGCAATGCAGGACACAGTGGGAAGTGCTGCAACACTTTCAGGGGGCTATGGTAATAGTTATGCAGTAACAGCAGGACAACAGGCATATAACTCATATCTGCAGCAGTTAAACGACATTGTACCTACACTGTATCAGCAGGCAAGAAGTAATTATGACACGGAAACACAGAATTTGTATAACAAGGCTAGTTTGTACCAGGGATTGGACAGTGAAGCATACCAGCGTTATTCAAATGACAGAAGTTACTATAGCGATAAATATAACAATGAGTGGAACAGAAACGCAGTGTCCCATTCAAAACAGACAGACACATCAAGTCAAACATCAAGCGAGACTTCAAACACAAACAGCTATAGTAACAGTACAAATACATCCATTAATTCAACTTATGCTAAGCCGACGTATGCTAAGCCGACTACAAAATTACCAACAGCATCTGAAGCAGGTTCAGCAGCAGGAAAATATGAAACAGCAAAAGGACTGATGGCCTCATATGGATTATATGGAACAGATAAATTGAAAAGTTGGTACAAATGGAAAGCTGACAAGAAAAAAGAAAATAAAAAAAACAATAAGAAGGAAGATATAACCTACGGTAAATACAAAACATACTTAGCGGATGCAATAAATAACGGAATAAAGAAGACTTACGGAAGTAATGAGAATAAAAACACGAGTAAGAACAAAAATAAGAAGAAATAGGAGAAACAAATGGCAGGAATATCATTAGAGCAGTACAGGGAAGCAGAAAAAAGAAACAGAGTTATTGAGGCGAATGAATTTTTCGCCTCTGCTTCTACTGTTGGGAAGAACATAACAGATACATTAAATAATGGTGGCGGAAATGGAAACATTGGTAAACAGCGCATACAGTCAGCCAATCTTCTTAAGCAGGCACAGAGAATGAGACAGATGTATGCCAATGAAGGAAACAAGAAGATGGTTAAGAACATTGATTTGGCTACAAATTATCTTAACAAGGTTAATTCACACTTGGATAGTGTATTATCCCCGGAAACTACCATCAAAGAAGCTTTTTCGGATGTAACACCTACAATTACACAGAACAATAAAACACCGAATAAATTCCAAAAAATCAATTACAACATATATAACCAAAACAGAAACTTGTCATTTGATGAATTAAACGATAAACAGGCACAGTATAAGAGAGAGGGAAAGCCAGAAATATACAATCAGATATTGGAAGGAATTAAGAGCGAAAAGGCAACAGACAATGATTATAAAAATGCTGTTGAGACTGCTAAGAGTAGAATTAAGGAACTTGACACAGGAGACGACGAAGGCAGCAGAGCATATAAGCAGTATATGAAGATGCAGAATGATAACAGTGCTCATGGAAGATATGCAAAGGAAAGCCTTAAGAGAAATCACGAAAATTCAGATGGGTGGAAAAGAGCAGCAGAAATAGATAAGTATAATGACATAATTAACAAGTATGGAGATTATGCAAAGTACGGAAAGACCAATACCGAAGTATGGAAACAGTCAGTAGATGGAATGTCATATAAGGACAAGACAGATTACATTAACAAATTAAAAACAAATGAATATGAAGAACAGTTACAAAATACCATAAGTAAATATCCGTCAGGAAAAGATTACATTAACAGCCTTGCAGGAGACGAAAAACCAACCGCACAGGGCTTTTTAACGTGGATGGAAGACAATAACAGGGGATTCTACAGCGAACAGCGTGGATATGAGAAAAACACAAACTCAAACCACATGGACGTAAGCACAGCAAGAAACAATTTGCTTAATCTTGATAAAAAGGTAAAACAGTGGGAGAAGAACAGTGAAGAAAGAAATAATCAGATAGAATACCTTGATAAATATGCCAAATCTACAATTCAGGATAATTACGAAGATTACAAGGCATTGTATGATGAATATGAGAATAAGTTTGATAATTCAAAGTCACAGAGCGAACAGCAGGACTTGGCACTGGACTTCCAGAAGAACTATAACCAGAAGTACATGGAGCTAAAGCAGGAGCATAACTATAACCTTTTGGACGACCAGGATAAGACAGAACTTAACAGAATTGTAACATCAGGAGCAGATGATACTACACTCTACGACAATTTGAAAAAGAAGTATGGCTTTAACAATAATGAAGCAGATGCAGTGGTAGGATATGCAGAAGCAAAGAACAATGAAGAGATAGCAAAACAGCAACAGGAAGAATACAGAGAGTTCGGAAGAAAACATCCGGTTACAGGAACAATAACATCTGTTCCAATGTCATTAACAGGTGGAATTGGAGCAGTAAGTAATACATGGGACAGATTAAAGCAGGCTTTTGGCTCTGAAAGAGCAATTGATTGGAACAATGCACCTAACAGAGTATCAAAGAATACACAGGAGTTGAGAGAAGGTGTAAAGGATGATATTAACAATGAATTAGGAAATTTTGTATATGATGCATTCGCAAGTACACTTGATTCAGCTGCAACAATTCCACTCAATATGCTTGTACCGGGAGCAACAACAATATTGCTTGGTTCATCCGCTGCAAGTAGCGCCATGATAGATGCTCACGATAAGGGGGCATCAGATTCTAATGCAATAATGACAGGTGTTGGAGCAGGAATTTTCGAAGGTCTCTTTGAAAAAGTATCTTTGGATAAGTTAATTGATGTATCAAAGAACATGACTAAAAAGGGATTAAAAAACGTATTAAAAGGTGTTGCTAAATCTTCAATGATAGAAGGAAGTGAAGAAGGATTTACTGAATTTGCAAATATCTTATGGGATAGTGCAGTTAATGGTGATTTGTCAGATTATGGAATAGCTCTACAGCAGTATATGGAGCAGGGAATGTCTGAAAGTGAAGCAAAGAAACAGACTGACAAGGATATGGCTAAAAGAATAGCAATGAATGTTGGAGGTGGTATGCTTGGTGGTTTATTCTTTTCTATGCCGGCAGCAGGATATGGTCATGTAAGAAATAAAGCTAACTTCGAAATTACAAATAAAGGTGAAAACATAATCAAACATAATAAGAACACAGAACTTAAGGAGTACATAGAAGATAACTACGACAAGTCAAGTGAAGTGTACCAGCTAATGAAGAATACAGACATTGAGAATCCGGGAGAAGTTGGATATTTGTCAAATGCTGTTGAATTAAGCGAGTATCAAAATTCAATTCAGAAGTTTGATGATGCAATGATTCCGGCTGTTAAGTCACGTTTGGAAGAATTAAATGTACCGGAAAGTGATGCCACTGAACTTGCAGTTAAGACAATACAGAACATTGGAAACAAAAAAGACATTGATGCAGGACCTTATAAGGAAGCATACGAACAGGTTAAGAGAGACATTAAAGCAAAAAACAGTGGTGTATCAGTGGAATGGCTTGATAATGTTGACCTGACGCAGCAGGCAGAACACATTGACAGAATGAAGAAAATAGCAGGACTTAGTGAAGGTAAGAGCTTAAAGACAGAGAAGGAACAGAACATTCAGAAACAGCAGGAGCAGTTGGAAAACAATGTAAATGAAAATGTGACAGAGAAGATAAATGATGGAAGGGTTGTTGAAAATGGAAGAGCAAGCCTTATTTCTGATGAAGACACAAAGTTTAACATTTTATCACTTGCTGTTGGAATAGACGGAAGAACAAAGGTAAATACTGACACAAGACAGACATACGACATTGACGACGTTATTGTTGACAGGAAGACAGCAGAGTTAAGCGAGTTTGCTAATCAGTACGAAGGAAAGGACAGACAGAAATTTTTCAGATCATACGAGGAAAACAGAAATCTTTCACCGGCAAAGTTTGCAATGTACTACAATGAGGCTTACAGATATGGAAGTGAAAACCTTGGAATCGAATCAGCACTTAAAAATAACAGATTGACAAACGTTTTGAATACAGATGCCATTGCTCGTGCATTTGACAGTGGAAAAGCCGAATATAAGCAGAAAATTGAGCAGAGCAGAGTTATCACAAACAATAATAACAAGGGAAAAGTTGTATTTGATAATGTTGCCCCTGAAATGCTTAACGATACACAGAGAGCAGCAGTTGATTTGGCAAACACTTTGTCGGACGTAACAGGTGTAACTTATGAGTTCTTTGAAAGTAAAAAGAACGAAAACGGAAAGTATCAGGGAGAAAACGGAAGTTATAACAGAAAAGAGAACAAAATAAGAATAGACATAAATGCAGGAATGATTAGCTCTACAGAAGGAAACAATTTAATGGTTGTCACATTGGCACACGAATTAACTCATTATGCAGAAAACCTTGCACCGGCAGAATATGCAAACCTACAGGAATTTGTATTTAATAAACTTTCAAAGGAATCAGGAAAGAACATAGAACAACTTATTGCAGAGGAAATCAGGAAAAATGGTGGAAAAATCAGCGAGGATGTTGCAAAAAGTGAACTTGTGGCAAGAGGATGTGAAGCAATGCTAACAGATGGCGAGAGCATAAAGGCACTTGCAAAACAGGATGCGGGACTATTTGCAAAAATCAAAACAAAAATAGACCAGTTCTGCAACAAGATAATAAAGGCATGTAAGGAAATCCTGAACTCTGACGGAAGCATAAAGGACAGTGCCATCTCAAAGGAAGCACAAATGCTACAGAATTATGCAGAGGAGTTAAGAAGCCTTTGGAGTGAAGCAGTGAAAAGTGCCGGAGAAAGTAATGCAGCTAATTTAAAAAACATAGACACACAGAAAATGATAAGAGAAATGCCAGATGGCACAAAGTATGTAGAAATCACTTCTGAAAAGAAAAAATTTGAGGGACGTGATAGAAAGGACTTTCCAAAGATTGCAAAGGAAATAATAACTGAAAAATTCCAAGGAAAAGTAATTGGGGTACCAGGTAAAAATGCTTATGTGAACTCCGAAGGTAAGGGCGAATATATACATCCAAGAAAACCCATAAAAGAAGATTATATATACGACAGTAAAATGAAAGCATCGTCAGAATTAGATAATATGCTAAAAATAAGTGAATATTTAGGTAATTATCCAGACGGAAGGGATGGACATATACATCCGGATAATAAAGGAGGGTTTGATTATTATAAGACATTATTTAAAGTGGATAATTTTATGTTTGAGGGAGTAATAAATATTCCAATAACAAAAAATGGAAGACTATTTAAAGATATAACACAAATAAAAGATGTTACAGAGGGATATTTGGATCAGTTGAGAAAAACTCAAAAGTCCAATGCCTCTGCAACATCTCTTAAAGAAAGTATATCTCAAAACAATAAAAATGACAATGAAATTTTAAAGCAGGACAGAGATGCAGGCAATGATGTAAAGGAACAATCAACCCCATTTGAATTTAAAGCAAAAACACATAATGATGGAAGTCAATACAAATGGCTTGAATTCAATTCCTTACCATCTTTTACAGAAGCTCAATGGAATGAATTGTTTAATTTAAGTTCAAATTATTTACCTATAAACTATTTAAAAAATGGAACTGGCTTAAAACAATATATAATGGATAATCTGAATAAAAGGGGTAAAGCAGAATTTGATTTTGAAAAAGAGGATTATTCAGCTTTGTTAAAGGTTTTAGACATTCAACCATCTATGGATAGTGAAGGTAAACAATTATCAAAAGAACAGATAAAATATTTTGAGAAAAGCCTAATTAGAACAAATGAGGGAAATCTTAAAAGAGTATATCATGGAAGCCCTAATGATTTTACGATATTCGACCACTCAAAAATAGGAACTGTAGGTAGCGCAGAGGGTTACGGATTTTACTTTACTGACTCAGAAAGCAAAGCAATGGGATATAGCCATAAAAATGGCAATATCCTTTCTGGTTATGTTAATATCGAGAAACCGTTATCGTTAGATAAAAGAACTCTTAAGAAGAGTGAAATAAAGAAACTTCTAAAAAAATTAGATCCGTCAGGTGATGATATATTATCAAATTATGATACTACAGGAGTTGGTTATCCATCAAAACAATGGTATAACAATGCACTTAGAGATACAATAAATGCGGTATTTGAGAATGATAATGATGCTGACCTTATTGCGGAAATATCAAATGCATATGGAGATAAAAGTATATTAGGAACAGTAAGAAAAGTTCTTGGTTATGACGGATTCATAGCAAAAGATAAGTATAATGATGGAGAAGTGTATGTAACATTTGAATCAAATCAGTTTAAAAATGCAGATAATATTAATCCTACCAGCAATGAAGATATTCGTTATCAGGTTAGACAGGATGCTGATGGAAGAGATTATGTTGAAATTAACGAAGATATATTGGAAGGGGTGAATGAAGATGCTTATGAGGCTGTAACAAAAAAAGTTCTTACAAGCATATTTAAAAGTGGAATAGAAAACAAAAATAATATTTTCACTATGAATAAAAATGACAAGAATGAGTTTGTAAGAAACAAAACAATGACATACTATCTGCATAATGATAATAAGATGCGATTAGATAAATTAAGATTAAGCAAGAATGCATTGGAAATAATAGACAATGCAAAAAACTGGAAAAACGTTGAAAAAAAGTATACAAATACTAATAACAAACATTTAGTTGATTTTGCATATGGTTATTTGAATGTGTCAGTTCTTGGAAATGATTATAAAGTGAAAGTTGTAATGGGGGCAGATAAGTTTGGAAATATTCATTTGTATGATATAGCTGATATGACACCAACAAAAATAAATGGAAGAACCAATACTACCGTTCACTCAATTAAGGGAGCCAGTATGTTTAATGGTTCTTCCGAGGACAATATATCAAAAAGTGAAATGGATGTCAATAAAATCTTAAAGCAGGACCGAAATACAGATTCAAGCAGGGAAATCCTTGCAACAGCATTGGAAAGCACCATTAAGAATGACACAGAGAGACAATACATTAAGAATTATAGAGACAACATAGACAAGCTCTATGACCTTGATAAAAAACTTGATATTGTAAATGGTGCCTTAAAGGAAATGTACTTTGCACCGGGAAATAAACCTACTTCAACCATAAAGGAATTGCAACAGCAGGCAAATGGTATCAGGAAGCAGATGAAGAGATATGAAAATAATCTTTTGAAACTTGAATCAACAAAAACATTAAAGAACTTTGTTGAGAGAGAGAATAAAGCAGCAGCTACAAAGCAGAGACAGATAGATGCACAGAGACTTAAAGAGTATCGAACAAAACAGAATGAACGTTTTGACAGAATGCAGAAACGCTATCAGGATGCTGCAAAGCAGAAAGTTGAAAACCGTAAGAGAATTGAAGCAAGAAACAAAGTTATTAAGAGAGTAGACAAGCTCAACAAATGGCTTGAAAAACCAAATAATAAGAAATACATACCTGCTAAGTTTATGAATGGTACGGTTCATTTGTTACAGGGACTTAATCAGGATGTAATGAATGTTGCACAGAGACTTGATGAAGTAAGGGCAGAAATGGCAGGTTATACAGAAGTTCCACAAAATTTGGTAAATAAGTACACCACATTACTTGAAAAGAATAAACAGTTAAAGGAAAGAACGGAAGCACTTTCAAAGTTTTACAAGGCAATAGAAACAGATCCTGATTATGCAGGTAACTATAGCCAAACAGTAATGGAACAAATTGACAAGATGAAGGAAACCGTAAAGGACAAGCCTATTGGTGCAATGAATGTACAGGAACTCAATGTGGTAAAAGATACCATTGATTTACTTACTAATGAAATAACCAAGTGGAATGAAACCCTTGATACAAAGTTCATTGACGGCGAAGAAAATGAAATGAACATTAAGGAAATATCTGACAAGGCATATAAGGAGCTTGTGCAGAGACAAAAGGTTAGCGACAACGTTGTACAGTCGTTCATTAATTCGCAGTTATCACCAACAAGATTCTTTAAGAGAATTGGAGGATATGCAAAGAATGGAGTTTGGGAACAGCTTGGAGAAATGCTTAATGACGGTCAGAGAGACAAGTTAAGATATGAGCAGGGTGCAGCAACCATTTTTGATAAGGTTACATCAAACAGAACGGACAAGAACAACCAGAAGAATTTGGCAAGACTTAAAAAGGAAAAGGTAGACATTGGACTTGTGGACGAGAACGGAAAGCCTGTAGAAATAACAAAGGGAATGATGTTATCAGTGTACAAGAATCTGCTCAATGAAGAGAACTTAAGACATGCAATGTATGGTGGCTTTACAATTCCTGAATTTAAGGATTACTACAAGGGAGAAAGAAGTAAGTCATACGCACAGAATAAGACAAGAGCGCTTGGTGTATCAGTAGAACTTGCACAGCTTGGTCAGAAGATTCAAAAGGCTTATGATCAGGGAGCAACGGATGTTGAAATTGCAGAACTTGAAAACGGACATGAAGAAATCATTGAGCGTGGGAAAATGCAGATGGCTAAAATCAAAAACACCATTGAAGAAATCATACAGGGTGATGAATATCTTAAAAAGTGGATTGATTGTAGCAGTGAATACTTTGACAAATATTCAAAGGATGCCATTAATGAAGTTACAATGAAGAGATATTCAATGAAAAAGGCAGGAGTAGACAATTATTTTCCAATCCACACAGACAGCAATTACCTGGCAAAAGGTAAGGAAGGAAAGGGAAGCAGAGCGGTAAATCTTGAAAATTCAGGGTTTATGCAGGACAGAGTTAAATCAACTAAGCCTATTTACCTTGAAGACATTACAAATGTTGTTAATGATTCAATATCAGGAACAGGAACTTATGTAGGTTTCCTTATCCCACAGTACAACTACAACAGAATTTTGGGATATACAACGGAAGGATATAAGACAAACATTAAAACAGCACTGGATATGAGATTAGGACAGCAGGCTACAGATTATTTGTCAAATCTTGAAAAGGACCTGTTTGGCGGTAGAAATGGCGAAGGCAAGTCTAAGTTCATGTCGAAGATGAGAGGCAAGGTTGCACAGGGAGCATTAACTCTTAACATTCCTGTAACAGCAGGTCAGGCAGCTTCTTATTTCACCGCTGCACCTACAGTCGGCTGGAAGAATCTGGCGAAGGCTTTTGCCAAGGGTGGAAAACATGGACTTGTTATCTCATCAGCAGACAGAGAGTTAATTAATAAATATAGTCCGCTCCTATGGTATAGAAATTTAGGAAATGTGTCACAGGACATTCACGACGCAAAGAACGCAGACGGGGTGTATAACAAGATTAACGATAAGACAAACGGTTATCTTTTCGGTTGGATTCAAAAAGCAGATGTGGCAACAGTAGGAAGATTGTGGTATGCTGCACAATACTATGTAAGTGACAACTTTAAGGATTTAGAAAAAGGCAGTGATGAATACTATAAGCAGACAGCAAAAGTATTTAACAAGATTGTTGAAGAAACACAGCCAAACTACACAGTAATGCAACGACCGGGTGTATTAAGGTCAAATAATGAGATAATTAAATCATTTACAATGTTCTCTACACAGAGAATGCAGAACTATAACATACTGTTTGATTCAATAGCCACAGCAAGAAGATACAGACAGGATTTTAAGAATGGACTTAATTCCGTAACAGCAGAGGATGTTAAGCTGGCAAACAGAACAGCAAGAAGGGCAGTTACATCACAGATAGTGTCCGCAGCAGTTCTTGGAATAATGAAGACCGCAGCAGCTCTAATGTTACTACAGTGGAAGAATTTTGGTGATGATGAAAATGAGTTTAGAAAGGAAAACGTATTAAAGTACGGATTAGACCAGTTCTATTCCAACATTGCAGGAACAATAGTGGGAGGTACTGATTTATATTCCTTTGTTTCATCAATCATTAATGATGATGCTTATTACGGAATATCCTTAACAGGCTTTGATGCTGTTACGGATTTTGTGTCAGAAATAGAAGATTATGCATCAAAGGTTAAGAATGGTGAAGTATCTGCAAAAGATAACGGCAAACTTATTAAGAACTTTAGTACATTTATGGGAATACCTTATGCACAGGCGAAGAAAATTTATGAAGGTACTACAGGCTGGACCAAATACACAGTATCAAAGTTGCAGGGAGAAAACAGGGACTTAACCGAATTTGCACAGACAAATGAAGTTACAATGACTAATAGTGTGAAAAAGATTATTAAGCAGACTGATTTCGACAAGAAAACATTTGATAAAATAATGAAACAGCAGGAAGAAAGTGTTAAGATTAAAAATCCTGAATACAGCAAGAAAGAGGTGGATAAAACAACAAGGTCAAGAATGCGTAGCAGATTCACGAAAGAATTAAAGGAAAAGTATAAGGCAAATGAAATGTCTAAGGCAGAAGTCATAAGACAGCTGAAAAGAACGGGCCTTTATACCGGACAGAGCAGTCCATACAAAACTCTTAAGAGGTGGAATAAAGAATAGCTGGTTTCAAGGGGGGTGTAATAACCCTCCTTTGCTATGCTATTCTTTTTTTATGGAGGTAAAAAAATATGGACGTAATAATTTATGATATTCTGCTAGACACCCAGTATGCAGGGTGCAGACGGCAGATTGAATTAAAAAAAGGGGAAGCCAATTCAAAAATTTTCAGAATTGAACTTTGTAAGGGAACAGAACCCATAGAAATTGACCCTAAAGAAGCAATGGCAATTATCAGAGGATGTAAGGAAGACGGAACAGTTATTGTCAATCCTGCAAAAATTACAAATGAGAGCAAGATTGAGTACGAGGTGGGAAGTCAGGACACTGCAGCAGTTGGAACAACATGGTATGAAGTACAGGTTGTGGCAAAAGATGGAGAAAGCTATAAAATACTCTATTCTGCACAGTTTAAGGCAGTAGTCAAAGATACACTTGTGGAAGATGGAAAAATCACATCATCAGATGAATTTGGACTTCTAGTTGACACAATCACAGAAAATAAGGAATGGAAGGAAAACAAGGACAAGGAACTTGCCTCCTGGATGGAAGAACGTAAAAAGGAAATAGATACTAAGGAAAAGGAACACGAGACTAAGATTACAGAAAATGAAAAAGCACATGTGGAATTGATTTATGATAATACATTAGTCTTTAAAGAAACAAAAATATTTACTAAGGCAGAAGATACAACTCCGGAAATTTTAGATTTCAATTCGGAATATATAGAAAAAGATTGTGATGCAATAGAAGTCATAAACAACGATAACAGTAGAGTTAAGATAAAAATTGATGATTATAACACAATTAAAACCATAGGCCCGGGGCAAACTGCAAGAGTAGTTTTAGGTGACATTGAAAAATATAAAATTAATGCCACAAATTTATTTCCGGGACAGGAAAGTATTGATATTACAAAAGTAACATTAAAAAAATATATTTTTGTAAATAAAATTGGAAGTTTCTTTTCAAATTATGCCGAGAATGAATTAGTACAAAATGATTTGTTTGTTGAAAGATTAGCAAAAAATACAGCATCATATTTACCAAGTTTTATGGCATCTTATTGCGCATCAGATCCAATGTTTATGAGTAGCATGACAGAAGCATTACCAAAGGATGATGGCTTTATGTCAAAAGTAGGAAAGAGAATAGAAAGTTTTATAGATCAAACATTGCCAAAAAATGATGAATTCATGACAGGAGTAGGAAAGAGAATAGGAAGTTTTTGGGATGGAAATTGTGCATCACAAACAGCATATGCGTTAGCAAGTAATACAGCGTCGTATTTACCAAGTTTTATGGCATCTTATTGCGCATCAGATCCAATGTTTATGAGTAGCATAACAGAAGCATTACCATCAGATTCAACATTTATAAATTCAGTTGGAAGAAAAATGGCGAAAGCAGATTCATTTTGTAACGAACTTGCAA
>QWCE01005273.1_pt1 | contig 11971 bp, 7 predicted proteins | sample 1972531 | NCBI WGS metagenome assembly QWCE01 (sample SAMN09866716, study PRJNA288562) | Human gut metagenome isolate term4_stool, whole genome shotgun sequencing... | reverse complement strand
TAGTTACAGACGCCTTCCCAGCCCTTGCCCTAGGAGTAGAACCAGCAGAGCCAGGACTAATGGAAGAACCACCAAGAGATCCAAAAGAATCAATTATCTCTGGTGATGTTAGATTAAATCTAATCCTACAATCAATTTATATAACACTAGCTGTCCTTGCAGCTTATGTTGTCGGACTAAAATGGATTTTCCCTAACTCAATCGAAGGCGCCCACACAATGGTATTTGCAACCCTAATCACCTCAGAACTACTTCGTGCCTTCTCTGTAAGAAGCACAAAATATACCCTAAAAGAATTAGGATTTGCATCAAACTCTTACCTAATAAAGGCAGTAATATTATCATTTGCCCTCTTATTAGTAGTAATGTACGTGCCAGTATTAAGAGACCTCTTTGAAGTAGTCTCCCTAACATGGCAATGGGTTCCAGTCCTAATACTAGCACTAATTCCACTAGTATTTGGTGAGATAGGAAAAGTAATTAGAAGAAAAAAATAAATAATTTCTGAAAGCTTAAATGCCGGTCCAATTAATATTTGGGCTGGTATTTTTTCGTCTTTACAAGTTAGTCTACCTTTACAATAAAACCTTTTCTTGCTAGAATTATTATAACAAAGGAGATCAAAATTTGTTTTTAGTATTAGCTGAAAGGGGAAAATATGAAGATAATAGATGAGATTTTAAATGATATTAGATATACCGATACTAGGATAGGAACTGCCTCTACTAGGGAATTTTCAAGTGGCAACACCCTTCCCCTTTGTGGCATGCCTCACGGAAATAATTACCTAACTTTGATGACAAGGGAGGATGATAGTTTTTTCTTTCATCCAGAAGATGATAGACTCATCTCTCTTCGTCTGACTCATCAGCCTAGTCCTTGGATGGGAGATTTTTCTCACTTTGAGCTTTCTCCAATTTTTGATGATGGGAATAATTTATACGACAGAGACGAATCAATTTTTAGGCCAAATTTTCTAGAAATTTCTTATAAAAATGGCTCAAAAATAAGAGCGTCTTTAAGCGATACAGCTGGATTGATTGGTTTTAGTAAAATAGACTCACTTAAAATTTATGCAAAAGGACTAAAACTTGTGAAAAAGGATGATTTTTTGGAAGGATATGTAATAAATTATGCTGGGTGTGAAGATAAAAATCTAAAGATGTACATAAAAATTAGCCTAGATGTAAATTTTAACCTTGAGCAAAGCGAAAACACCTACTATGTAAAACCAAGTAGCGATAATTTTTCCCTCAAATTTGCCACTTCCTTTATTTCACGCTATCAAACAAATTTAAATTTCAATAAAAATCCACAATCACTTGAGGATTTCTTAATTTATTCTAAAAAGTCTTGGGATAAGTATTTTGACAAATTTGTGATAAAACACTACGACTATAGGGATAATTTCTCAAAATTTACACCTTACAAGAAGATCGACCAGGTGAAGTTTTTCTACCACTCAGTCTACAGAGCTTTTCTTTTCCCAATGAAGTTTTATGAAATAAATGAAAAGAAAAATCCTGTATATTATGATACAAGCTCTAAAAAGGTCAAAGCTGGCAGATTTTATACAAATATTGGCTTTTGGGACGGGCAAAAAACCCTCTTCCCTCTCCTTAGCCTAGTTGCCCAGGATGATTTAGAAGAAATTCTCGAAGGCATTTTAAATTTCTATAAGGATACTGGCTTTTTGCCTAAACGGCTTTCTCCAGATGAAAGAGGACTCATGCCTGGAACTCTCGTTGATAATGTTATTTGCGATAGCCTGTCAAAAGGAGTCGGATGTGAATTTAAGGAAGATTTTCTAAAGGCAATGATAGATTCAGCCGAAAAAGATTCTAAGGATAGCAAATACGGTCGCTACCAAGCTAGGCTTTATAGGAAGCTAGGTTATATTCCAAGCTCTTTTCACGAGTCTGTAAACCAAAGTCTTGATAATTCTCTGGCAGATTATTCTATAGCAAGAGTCGCGGAAATTTGTGGTAAGGAAGATTTGGCGGAAAAGTATTACTCTTACAGTCGAAATTGGGAAAATCTCTTTGATCCAGAGACAAAATTTCTAAGGGCAAAAGACGCTGATGGAAATTTCATCAAAGACTTTGACCCTCTTGATTGGGGTTCTCCCTATACAGAAGGATCAGCCTACCAAAATTCCTACAATATTTACCACGATTTCCCAAGACTTATAGAACTTTTTGGCTCAAAGGAAAACTTTGAAAAAAGACTAGATGAAATTTCTAACATTGATTCATCCTACAAAGTCGGAGCTTATGGCTATGACATCCACGAAATGGTAGAAATGCACGATGCCCACCTTGGACAAATTGCCATTTCCAACCAGCCTTCCTTCCATTTGCCCTATCTATACAACCTAGTGGGAAAATCCTACAAAAGCGAACTCATTATAAAGACAATTATGAGGGATTTTTTCTCCTATACTTTTAGAGGATTTCCGGGAGATGAGGATAATGGTTCAATGTCAGCTTGGTTCATCCTCTCAGCCATGGGTATCTATCCCCTCCTGCCAGGGTCAGGTTTTTATGAAATGGGAATAAGTTTTTATGATAAAATGGCAGTTAAATTGTCAGCAGGATCTATCCTTGAAATCGAAACTAAGGAAAATTATCCCCACAAAAATTTTGTAAACAAAATCGAAATTGATGGGAAAATCCTAAGGGGCAAAAAAATTAGCCATGAGGATTTTATAAAGGCTGAGAAAATAACCTTTAGCCTGAACCTCCTTCCAAAAGAGGAAAATTATGAAAACTAAACATTTTATAGAAAAAATCGACACAAAAAATAGACTTTACAAATTAGATAAGAATTGGAGATTTTGTTTGGGGAATAATCCAGGTTTTTATAAAGTTTTCTTCGATGACTCAAACTGGGATATAATTGATATCCCTCACGATTATTCAATTGATAGGGAATATTCAAGGGCAGGTGAGGCTCAATCCGCCTACAAACTTGGAGGAATCGGACTTTATAGGAAGAGTTTTTTAATAGAAAAACCAAAAAGAGCCATCCTTTCCTTTGACGGGATTTATTGCGACTCAGAAATTTACCTCAATGGTAAAAAGCTTTGCGACCACCATCACGGCTACGCCCCTTTTAAAATAGATATCTCAGATTATTTATACTTCGATAGGGAAAATATCCTTGCGGTAAAGACTGATAATCCAGTCCCAACCAGCCGTTGGTATACAGGTTCTGGGATTTTTAGAGATGTAGAATTAATATTAACAGATGATACTTTCTTTGAAAACATAAAAATTAGCGATTTTAATTTAGAAAAAAGGGAAGATGAAATTTCCCTAGAAATAAGGGCAAGTATTTCAAATAAAAGTCAAAAAGAAGAAATAGTAAATGTGATTCATAATATTTACTATAAAGATAAGCTTATTAAAAATTATGAAAAAAGGAATTTAATTCTAAATCCTGTAGAAAACACAGAAATAATTAGCAAATTTCCTATAAAATACCCAATTCTTTGGCATCCAGATAGGCCAAATCTTTATAAAATAGAATCTATAATAGAAAAAAATTACCAAATCCTTGATAAAATAACAACCGATTATGGTTTCAGATACCTAGAAGCATCTTGCAATACAGGTCTTAAATTAAATAACAAGCCAATCAAGCTCAAGGCGGTCTGCCTCCACCACGATCAGGGATCCTTGGGAGCTAGAGATTATTACAGATCTATCTTAAGGCAAGTCCTTATCATGAAAGACATGGGAGCAAATGCCATCAGAGTCACCCACAACCCAGCAAGCAAAAATCTAATTGATATAGCGAATAAATATGGCATCCTTCTTATCGAAGAAATCTTCGATGGCTGGATTATGGATAAGAATAATAATTACAATGATTATTCAAAGTTTTTTGACCAAAATATCGGAAAAAGCAAGCTTTCAAATTCGAAAGAAGAGATGACTTGGGCAGAATATGACCTTAAAGAAACTCTAAAAAGAGATTACAATGCTCCTTCAATAATAGCTTACTCACTAGGAAATGAACTAATGTGCGGGACCAACCAAGCAAAGCGAAAAAAATATCCCATCCTTGCCAAAAATCTCATAAAATGGGCAAGGGATATAGATGAAGAGAGATTTCTCACAATAGGAGACAATTCTTTAAGAGACGGCTATGACCCCATCCTTATAGAAATAGAAGATGAAATCATGAAAAACAAGGGTTTTGTCGGGTTAAATTATTGCGACGGGGAAAAATACGATAGGATCCACAAAGACCACCCTTCCTGGATCCTTTGGCAATCCGAATCAGCCTCAGCAGTTAATTCCAGGGCTTGTTATGATAGACTTTCCGATGATTTAAGAGATGATTTTAGACTTACTTCCTTTGATAAATCCAAAGTAGCCTGGGGAGATTATGCAAGTAGGGCCTGGTATGACGTGATAAAACGTGATTTTATCTTTGGAGAAGCTGTGTGGACTGGTTTTGATTACCTAGGAGAACCAACCCCTTACAACTCCATAGAAAGAGGTTTCCCTTATGGAGCTGATGCACCAAGATCGTCCTACTTTGGCATCGTTGATACAGCTGGTTTTCCCAAAGATTCCTATTATTTCTACAGGTCTCAGTGGAATGATACCGATACAACCACCCACCTTTTTCCATCACGGAACGAAAAAGAATTAGGGAGTTTAGCCAAAAACGTCCCCCTTACAGTATATACAAATGCTTGGGCAGTTGAGCTTATATTCACAAATCCTGAAGGAAAGAAAAAGTCACTAGGCAAAAAATTCATGGAAGAAATAAAAACGCCCGTAGGATTTTCCTATAAAAAAGTCCAAGGAAAAGAAGGCCACGAGTCCCTTTACATGACATGGAAAATCCCTTATAAAAAAGGGACTATAGAGGCAATCTCCTACGATAAAAATGGAAATATCATAAAAAACACAAGGGGTAATTCGAAAATATCAACTCCTGGCGAAGACACCTTTATAAAATTAAAAGCATTTTATAAAACTTTAGGAGATGGAAATAAAAAAATAAATTATATAACAATTGACCTAGTAGATGAAAATGGACAGATAAAAACCGATGCTAATGACGAAATATTTATAGAAATATCGGAAAACGCAGAGATTCTCGCCCTTGATTCTGGTCTTCAAACTGACCACTCCCCTTTTAAAGCAAAATCCAAAAAAGCCTACGGAGGAAGACTCCTTGCCATAATAGAAGCAAAAGATCCTGGTCCAATCAAAATCGAAGCAAGGGGAGAAAATATAAAAAAAGAAGGAATCAGTCTTGAAAATCGTGGGAATTTCCCAAAACCACTAAGTCTCACTTACCAAAAATACCTCTTATCTTTTGATAAGAAAACTTATCCTAAAAACCTTATTCAAGATTCAAAAAAATGGGACTTGCTTGATGTAAACAAAGAAGATGACTTTGCTACTTATAAAACTTTCATAAAGTCAATCCCTGTAACTTGCTACATGAAAAATATAGCAAAAAACGCAAAAATAATGGACTTTGAAATGGGAATTTTTGAAGAAAAAGAGATAGTCTTTCCAACATCTCTTCCTTTAATAGATAATAACGAAAATATTTACTACCACGGAAAAGAGATAAGCTACAATAATTTTAACGAAGATAATTTCAAAAAAAATAATTATTCTATCATCAAAACCAGCCTAGACCTTGAGGGAAATAAATATCATGGGCAAATAAAGATAACAAAACTTGTGGAAAAATACAGGAAAGATGCCTATATAGAGGACTTTTCCCTAAGAAGTTTTAAAAGTGAGAATAAGGCAGAGTTTGTCTTTGACACTCAACAGATTTTTGGAGAAATAGAGATTTTATCAAAAAATCCTCCAGCAAAACTAACATTTCTCATAGGAGAAAATGAAGACGAAGCTAGTTTCGTTAGCATTATCCCGAGAAAAATCACCAAAGAGAATAATAAAACAAGCTATGATTTTGGAAAATTTACAGCCACCTTTATAAAAATAACAGGTAATTTAAAAAACATAGATAAAATCCGCCTCAGATCTATAAAAATAAAATTATAAATCAAAAGCCCCAGCAAGTAAATAGATGCTGAGATTTTGCTTATTTTTAGTAAATATCAATTAAGTTATTAATTAAATCTCTAAGTAAAAGAGTAGTCATATAGTGGTCTTGGGCGTGGATACTCAAAAAGTCTAAGCTTTCCTTATTTCCGCCAGCCTCACTTTCTAGAAATTCTTTTTGAGCAAGGCTTGCGAGCTCTAGATTTTCCTTAGACTTTGTAATAAATTGATCAGACTCAGCAAATTTCTGAGCTTTGGCAAGGTCTAAAGCCTACAAAAAATCACTTCTAGCATTACCCGAAAAAGCCACCACCTTCAAAGCAGCATTAGTCAAATCTTCACTTCTATTATCAGTCATAAATCTCTCCTTATGAAAGTTCTTATAAGTAAAATACCGAAATCAGCCGAATATGCAAGAGTCTTTAACTCATAATATAGATTTTCACATTTTTTAATAAATCATTTATAATATAAATAAGGTTAAATCAACTTTGCCGCTAATACAACGGAAAAAATAGAAATTACCTGGAATACGTTTTCTAGTATAATGGTAGTAAGGAGAAGTATGATATCCAATAGAGAAATTAGAATTATAAAATATCTATATAAAAATAAAGACCAATACTGCACAAGTACGGAAATAGGTGATAATGTTGGTTTTTCTGAAAGAACTATAAGGACCAATATAAACTACATTTCAGAAAATGTTCCTAAGGATACTTTTGAAATTGTTGCGAAAAAAGGCTGTGGATTTAAGCTTAAAATAAAGGATCAGGACAAGTACATAGACTATATTTATAAGTCTAGAGCCAATATGTCAAGCATAGACCAGGCTTACGATAAAAAGGGTAGGGAAAAGTATATATTAGAAAATATTCTATTAGAAAACAAAAAACTCACTTTTGAAGACTTACTTGACATCCTTTTTATTAGCGAATCAACCTTGCAGAGAGATGTTTATAGTTTAAAAGCCAAACTAAATGAATACAAGCTTGATTTAGTCAAGACTGATAAATCCTACCTAGAAATTGTCGGTAAAGAAATTGACAAAAGACACTTTATCCTTGATTATTTCTTTTCAAGCATATATGCTAATTCCTTCATAAATGAATTAGATGAACTAGACCTTTTTGACAGGTCCACAATTTCACAGCTCCTAATAATTCTACTAGATTGCATTAGGGAATATAATATTTCAGTCAATGACTACACCATTCAAAACTTGGTCATTCACTTCGCCCTAGTTCTTGAAAGAGTTAATAAAAACTTTTTAATAGATAAACCTATTAAGGACATCTCTAAGGATAGGGATCAGTACTTTGATGACTTTGCAGGAGCCATCACAAATAGAATTTCTAAAAGTTTTAACCTAGAATTGCCAGTTGAGGAAAAAACCTATATATACTTGCAGCTTTTATCAAAAACTAAACCATCATATAACAAAGCCCATGAATCTTTTGAATCCTATAACCAAGTTATAGATATGTTAAGATACTTATCGAAGAAATTAGACCTTAACTTATTAGAAGATAGTTTATTTATGAATAATTTTATTGAACATCTAAGGTCTCTAGAAAATAGGATTGGATCTGGTCTTTTCATATCAAATCCGTTGACAGATAAGATCAAAAGTCAATATGAAGAATATTTTGACTTAGTTATTGAAAGCTTTAGGAAATTTTCCATTTTTTACAAAGTTGATATAAGCGATGACGAGTGGTCTTATCTGGTAATTTATATCCTGTCAGCCCTAGAAAGAAATAAATTCAATAAGAAGATAAATGTCCTTGTTGTTTGTGCTTCAGGATATAGCACAGGACTTATGTTAAAAAACAGGATACAAAACGAATACGCCAATACAATCAATATAAAAAATGTAGTTGGATATTATGAAATTACTCCAAAAAATCTAGAAGATGTGGATTTGATCATATCCAGTGTGGATTTAGATGGTTTGGTAATAGCTCTTCCATCTGTAAAAGTGAGCGTCTTTCTTGACCAGGAAGACTGTGCCCTAATCGATAAAGAAATAGAGGGTCTTATAAAGACTTATAAGACAAACAAGTTCGAAGAAAAAGACCCTGACTTTGATAATATAAACCTATTCGAAAAGTATTTTACAGAAGAAAACTTCCTTATAAACAAAACTTATACTAATAAAGAAGAAATCTTACCAATCATTTACCAAGCTTTGGCAGAAGATAAAAAGACAAAAAAAAGTTTTGAAGTAAAAACACTGATGAGGGAAAATTTTGGCTCAATTGTTTTTAAAGATTTGATTGCTATCCCCCACCCTATAAGCCCTGTAAAAATAGAAGCTGAAGTATTTACTGTAATTTCAAAAAAAGATATTAAATGGGGAAAAGACTCAGATAAGGTAAAAATGATTTTTTATATCTCTCCACCTGAGAAAAAAGATTCTGATTTTGAAAAAATCATTAGAATCTTTACAAAGCTCTTAAAAGATGATTCATCAATCGAAAATTTGACTAAAATCGATAATTTTAAGGATTTTAAGAAAATCATCTTGAAACTAATATAAAAAGAAAGGAGGTATCCATGGAATTAGGCGATTTAGAAGAAGTGTGCATGCAACTAATAACCTTTGCTGGCGTGACCAAGTCTGCCTATGTTGAAGCAATGGCCGAAAGAAGAGCAGGAAATAAAGACAAAGCCCTGAAATTGTTAAAAGAAGGCAAGGAAAGCTTTGCTCAGTGCCATAAAATTCACCAGCAAATGTTCACCAGGGACTTTAAAATAGAAAAGCCCATGCAAAATATCTTGCTAATGCATGCTGAAGATCAGATGATGGCGTGTGAAATAATTTATATTTTGGCAACAGAACTTATGGAGTCTTATGCCAGAATAGAAAACTTAGAAAATAAGAGGTAATAAAATGGAAAAACAAAGTTTTATGGACAAATTAGAAGAAAAACTTATGCCAATGGCAGCAAAAATAAGTGGTAATGTTCATCTTCAATCAATCAGAGATGGTTTTGCTATCGCGATGCCTTTGTTGATTATTGGCTCAATGTTTATGTTGATTTCAAACTTTCCAATTCAATCTTGGATGGACTTATTAAGAAATACAGAGGTAAACGGAAATACTATAGCTTCGTATTTCTCAGCTGCTACAAATGCAACATTCACAATAATGTCAATATTTGTAGTTATAGGTATCGGACATGCTTACGGCAGTAAGTTAAAAGTAAATCCATTATTCAGCGGAATAGTTTCTTTAGTAGCATGGTTTATATTAATGCCATTTTCTTTTGAATTCACTCCAGAAGGAAGCGAAGAAGCACTTACAGTAAGTGGTCTTTCTTTTGATTGGCTTGGCTCTAAAGGTGTATTTATTGGTATAATTTCTGCATTTCTAGCAGTGAGAATTTATAAAACTATTATTGACAAAGGCCTTGTTATCAAGATGCCTGCAGGTGTTCCTCCTACAGTAGGTCAATCATTTGCAGCACTACTACCGTCAGCTTTTGTAATGACAGCTTTTGTATTAATAAGATTTATTTTTACCCTTACACCTTGGGACAATGCTTTTAACTTTGTATACAGCGTCCTTCAACTTCCACTCCAACATATAGGTGGAACTCTAACTGCTATGGTTTTAGTTTACTTGTTTGCTCATATATTATGGTTCTTAGGTATTCACGGTACAAATATTACTGACTCAATGTTTATGCCAATACTATATGCTCTTTCTGCAGAAAACTTAGCTAAAGTAAACGCAGGACAACTACCTGAAAATATCATAAATGTACAATTTCAAAACTTATTTGCTACCTATGGTGGAGCAGGTTCCACCTTATCATTGCTAATAGTTGCTGTTATGATTGCTAAATCAAAAAGATTAAAACAACTATCAAAACTATCTATCCTACCTGCTATATTTGGTATAAATGAACCTGTTATATACGGACTGCCAATTGTTTTAAACCCACTATTAATAGTTCCATTTATCCTTGTACCAACTATAAATATTATAATCAGTTATATCACAATGAATATAGGCTTAGTACCTATACCTAATGGTGTAATAATGCCTTGGACAACTCCACCAATAGTTTCTGGATTCCTATCAAGCAATTGGCAAGGTGCAGTTTTACAAATATTCCTAATAGCCTTAGGTTGTTTAATATATTATCCATTTGTAGCTGCAATTGATAAAAATAACTTAATCCAAGAAAAAGAACTAGCAAATGAAAGCGAAGAAATCTAATGCGTAAACTAGGTATTTCTATATATCCAGAACACTCTACCCCAGAAAAAGATCTAGCTTATATGAAACTAGCCTCAAAGCTCGGATTTTCAAGGATCTTTACATGCCTTCTATCAGTAGAAGAAAACAAGGAAGACTTAATTAAAAATTTCACAAGCTTTATAAAAAAGGCCCATAACCTAGACTTTGAAGTGGCTGTTGATACAAATATAGACGTCTTTAACAAGATTGGAGCGAGAGCAGATGATATCTCGATTTTTGCTGAAATAGGTGTCGATATAATTAGGCTTGACTGGCCACTTTCAGATAGGGAAAATATTTTAATCACAAATAATCCTTACAATATCACTATAGAATTTAATGCAAGCTCAGATATGGCCTTAGATCTATTGATCAAAAAAGGTGCAAATAGAAATATGATGTCCACTTGTCACAACTTTTATCCTCAAGAATACACTGGTCTAAGTAAGGACAGGTTTGATTATTTTACCCAAAAATACTACGATATGGCCCTTGACGTCCACGCTTTCATTTCAAGCAACAACGACTCTACCTTTGGTCCATGGCCTGTTTATAAAGGTCTTTGCACCTTGGAAGACCATAGGTATAAGGACATAGGCTACCAACTTAGGTATTTGCTAGCTGACAGGAGAATTAAGGATGTAATTATCGGCAACACTTATGCTTCTGAATCCGAGCTTAGACAATTAAGCGAGATTGACCTATCCATTCCAAGCTTAAAAATTGAAGAAATAAGTGATATAATGGAAGTAGAAAAAGAAATCCTTTATGATTTTGTTCACGCTGATAGGATCGACTCCTCAGAATACTTTATTAGAAGTAGCATAAGCAGGGCTTTCGGAAAAGATAAAGACATTCCTCAAAGAAAATCTGAAAAAGAATATTTTGAAAAAGGTGAAGTCTTAATAATTAACAACAATCTAGCCCACTACAAGGGAGAGCTTGAGATTGTAAAGAAAAAAATCAAAAATACTGGCGAAAGAAACCTAGTAGGTCATTTTAACGAAGATGAGCAAAAAATCGTCCATATGTTAGCCGAGCAAAATCCTTTCAAAATCATTTAAGGAGATTAATATGAGTGAGAAATTAGACATAGTTCTTTGCTGTTCAGCAGGGATGAGCACAAGTTTAGTAGTAGAAAAAATGCAAGATGCCGCTAAAGAAAAGGGAATAAATGCGGAAATTAAGGCTGTTCCTGTTTCAAGCGTAGAAGATTTAGACAGTTCACACAAGATAGACATACTTCTTTTAGGACCTCAAGTGAAGTTCAAACTAAACGAGCTAAAGGAAGTCTATAAAGACCAAAACACCCTTGTAGATGTCATAAATATGATGGACTACGGAATGATTAACGGCGAAAAAATCCTTACAGATGCCCTAAAGGCCTACGAGGATAGATAATCTTTACTAATCCCCCCTTATTGGTATACCAAATAAGGGGGTTTTTATGTTCACTTAAGTGAGTTGAGCGAACGAAAGAGAGCGAAACAATAATCCACCTGCTATGCAGGTGGAGGAATTTAGCTTTAGCTTCAAGCACCAAGAAAACCTCCTTAAAGTATAATTGTGATAGTCACATGCACAATTAAACAAGGAGGCTAAACTTGGATAAGAATAGTTTATCACATACCAAATGGAGATGCAAATACCATATAGTATTTGCGCCAAAATA
>QWCE01005271.1_pt1 | contig 11973 bp, 8 predicted proteins | sample 1972531 | NCBI WGS metagenome assembly QWCE01 (sample SAMN09866716, study PRJNA288562) | Human gut metagenome isolate term4_stool, whole genome shotgun sequencing... | reverse complement strand
TTGTACCATAAGTAGGATACAGAATTATAATTATTTAATCTAATAATTTCTCTCAAAATTTACAATCATGTTGTAGAAATAGTGTAGTGTTTCTTCCACTGTCAAATTGTCTCCGAAATTCCTGTCCTTGTCATTAAACATTCCTAAGCCGTAGGCGTAGTAAACATAGGGCAGGTCGTCCTTATTTATACTTGAAACATTTTTAAACAAGTCCTTGTTGTAAATTTCCGTGTTTAAATTTTTCGGCACGCCTATGTTGTAGGAATGTAAAATCGCCTTCATGCCTTCGTCGGCTCTGACTTTTTTGTCCGGATTTTTTGCATCTAATCCCAAGTTACCGAAGATCCACTTATAGTCTTCCAATGGTATTGGAGAAGAGTTTAAAAGATCCGCCAAATCTTTTTGGGTCACTTCGGCCTTTAAGTCCTTATTTGTAATGCCAATGCCGTAGTCTCTTAAAATTTTGATTTCGTCCTTGTACTTTGAGTTGTCCAAGTTGTCATAGTCAAAGTCTTTTTTAAATTCTGCAAAATACTTTGTGCCGTCCGTGTTGTAGAGAGGTTTGCCATCTACAAATGTATAGGCGCAGATAATTTTGCCATCTTGATACAGGAAGACTTTTTTAAAGTTGTCCTCGCTGTAAACTTCCTTTTCAATCTTTTCCATGTCGGCTTCAATGTCCGTCGAAGGAGCCTTTGCCGTGGAGAAGTTCTTGTAAAAACTTTCAACTGCTTTTGTCGCATTGTTTACGGACAAAGTTACGGATTCGTTAAATACAGGCTTTCCTGCCGCAATTCTCACGAATGTCAGAGCACTTTGATACTCGTCGGATCTTACATAGCCGTCGTAATTTACTTCTTCACCGATTTCAGGAGCTTTTTCAGTTACAAATTTCTTGCCGATTTCTAAGGCTTCCTTGGGATCAAGAGTGCCTTTCTTGTCGCTGTTTATAAAGTTTGCATACTGTACCAAGTCCAAATTTTTTCCGTCAAAGGCCGCACTTGGATAATTGTCCCCAATTTTGTAGTCGAAGCTCAGGACATACTTATCAAATCTTTGGGAGTTTAGGTTTTCGTTTGAAATGTTTTCAGGTTTAAAGCCGAAAAGTTTTTCCGCCTTTTCTTTTCCTTCTTCAAAGGTTTTAAGTCCGTCCACCTTTTTTATTGCGGCAAGTTCCGTCTTTGTAAGTCCCGCCTCTGCATTTTTTGCCATGTCAGAAGCGCCTTCCGACTTGTAATAGTTGTAGGTCTTTTCAAAAAATTCCCCTGTCTCACCGTTTAAATATAGGTCGGGTTTTACAATGGATACTACTTCCTTAAACTCTTCTTTTTCCAAATCGCTTACACTGTAGTATCCCTTTGCCAAGGGTCTGTTTTCTTTAAAAGCTTTAACGGCTTCATCGCGAGTCATTTTACAGTCTTTAAAAGCATCGTCTTTATTTATGACAGAAGTCCTCGGTCTATCAAAGTTAACTAATTTTAAAGTGCTGTCAAATCTCATTGTAATGTCGTCGCCCATTACAGGTATGTCACTAACATATCTTTTAAAGCCCACGTTGTAGTGTTTGTTATTCGTCTCAAGGTTAATGTCTGAAAGCTTATATGTAACTTTGTCCGTGACAAGTTTTTTAAGATACTCTTCCGCTTTTTTTGTAACTTCACTTTCTGTATAAAGCTTTTTAGACACACCTTCAACGGCTTCTCCGTCGCTATAGTACAGCACGGGGATATCTCCCATGGCATAGACCGTCTCATACTTGTATGGCTCAGTAGTGTTTTCCCATCTGTATTGATCTGTCGTTACGCCCTCTTCATTTGAGGTGTCGTAGTAAAAGTTTTCGTAGTCGTCCCCTATGTTAAAGAGTTCTTTCATCTTTACCACATTTTCTTTGTTCACCTTTTCTATGCTCGCTTCTTTCGTTTCCGCTTGAGTAGCTCCTCCGCAATTTATTAGGCAAAGTGCCACTACTATAATAAGCACTGCCGATATTATTCTTTTCATATTCTCCCCTCCTCTTTGGTTTAAGTATATCAAATTAAATTAGTGAATATGTAACAAATTTATTAAAATTATGTGATAATAGTAGTTAATTAAGATTTATATAATAAGGAGTAAGAGATGATTAGTGTTAACGATATAAGTGTTATATTTCCCGACAAGGTTTTGTTTGACGATGTAAACTTACAATTCACGCCGGGCAACTGCTACGGCATTATCGGCGCAAACGGCGCGGGAAAGTCCACTTTTTTAAAAATTTTATCAGGTGAGAGAGAGCCTTCCACAGGCACTGTCTCCATTTCAACTAACAGTCGTATGTCAAAGCTTGCCCAAGACCACTACGCCTATGACAACTACAGCGTAATTGACACGGTAATTATGGGAAACAAAAGGCTTTACGACATTGGCAAAGAAAAAGACGCCATTTACATGAAGGAGGATTTTACAAATGAAGACGGCATGAGAGCCGCTGAATTGGAACAGGAGTTTCAAGAGCTTGGCGGTTGGGAAGCTGAAAGTGAAGCCTCAGCCCTCTTACAAGGCTTGGGCATACCCACGGAAGTTCACAACGACCTTACAGGTTCTTTAACCGAGTCGGCAAAGGTCAAGGTGCTATTGGCACAGGCCCTCTTCGGAAGCCCTGACATACTTCTACTTGACGAACCTACAAACGGTTTGGACTTAAAGGCTGTGAGATGGCTTGAAGATTTCTTGCTTGAATTTGAAAAAATTACAATTATCGTAAGCCACGACAGGTATTTCTTAAACGAAGTATGTACTCACATGGTGGACATTGACTTCGGCAAAATAAATATGTTTGTGGGTAACTACGACTTCTGGTACGAGTCATCACAACTTGCGCTGCAAATGGCAAAGGACCAAAACAAGAAGAAGGAAGAAAAGATTAAAGAGCTGCAAGCCTTTATTCAAAAGTTCTCCGCCAACAAATCCAAGTCCCGTCAAGCCACTTCACGTAAAAAACTTTTGGACAAGATAACTTTAGACGACATTAAGCCTTCCACCAGAAGGTATCCCTTTGTGGGATTTACATTGTCCCGTGAACCGGGCAACGAAATTTTGGAAGTGGAAGACCTAAGCGTTTCAAAAGACGGCAAAAAAATTATCGACTCATTAAGTTTCAGAGTGAGCAAGGGCGATAAGATTGCCTTTATCGGAAATGAAATTGCAATTTCAACTCTGTTTGAAATACTTGTGGGAAATGATGAGGACTACGACGGCAAGTTTAAGTGGGGACAAACAATAACCTATGACTACTTCCCCAAGGACAACAACAGCTACTTCCAAGACAAGAAAATAAACTTAATTGATTGGCTGAGACAGTTCTCCGAAGAGCAAAGTGAAATTTTTATAAGAGGCTTCCTTGGCAAAATGCTTTTCTCAGGAGATGAGACTGCAAAAAGCGCAGACGTACTCTCCGGTGGTGAAAGAGTGAGGATGATGTTCTCAAAGATGATGGTAAGCCCCACCAACCTTTTGATCTTCGACCAACCCACAAACCACCTTGACTTGGAATCAATTACTTCAGTGAACAACGGCTTAACTGCATACAAGGGCAACATTCTCTTTACGTCCCACGACCATCAACTTATAGACACCGTTGCAAATCGCATAATAGACATTGCGGACGACGGAACATACATGGACTTCCCGGGCACTTACGAAGAGTACTTGGAAAAATATAAAATGTAAAAAAATAAATCTCACCTACTTATTCAGGTGAGATTTTTTATTGTCATTATTTTATTGTCTTTCCGGTGCTACCAGGGCAAGGAGAGTGAAGAACTCAAGTCTTCCAAGTAGCATGAAGAATGAAAACATAAGCTTGTATCCGCCGCTGAAAAACAAAAAGTTTTGCGTTGGACCGACTTTCCCAAAGCCAGGTCCTACGTTTGAAAGCATAGTCATAACAGAAGATGTGGCGCTTACAAAATCAAGGCCGCTTAGAGATACAATAGCTGAGCCCAAGACAAGAACTATAATATAAACGCCCATAAAGGCGGCTATTCCGAATACAACTTCGTCACTTAAATTTCTCCCGTTTATTTTAATCGGCTCAACGGCATTGGGGTGTATAACTTTTATAATTTCTCTTCTTATAAGCTTTGCCATAACCACAATTCTTATTACCTTCATGCCTCCTGCAGTAGAACCTGCACAGGATCCTATGAAAAATAAAATATACAAAATAAATTTTGAAAAAACAGGCCACAGTTCATAGTCGGCGCTGGCAAATCCGGATGTGGAACTAATAGATGTAACTTGAAAAGCGGAATCTAAAAAAGATTTTCCGAAACTGCCGTAGCCGCTCACAAATAAATCAACGCCGATTAAAATTATTGCTGTGGCTATTATCGAGTAGTAGCATCTAAACTCTTCATCTATAAAAATATTTTTAAATTTGCCCTTTAGCAAGTAATAATACATTGTAAAGTTGGTTCCGCAAAGAACCATAAATATAATCATTACAATTGGAATATAAACTCCATTTACGCTCATTAAACTGTCTTTGTAAGATGAGAAACCTCCCGTGCCCACTACTCCGAAAGTGTGGACAACGGAATCAAATAAAGTCATTCCTCCGATTTTAAGCAAAGTTATTAAAATAACCGTTATGCCCATGTAAATTATATAGAGCCTTTTTGCCGTTTCACTCATCTTAGGTTCAATTTTACCTGCCACAGGTCCCGGAGTTTCCGCTTTAAATATTTGAAAACCTCCTACGCCTAATTTAGGCAAAAGAGATAGAGTAAAGACAAGTATACCCATGCCGCCCATCCAGTGCGTTACGCTTCTCCAAAAAACTATGGACTTTGGCAGTATACTTATATCAGGTATAATACTTGCTCCCGTTGTGGTAAAGCCTGAGACAATTTCAAAAAAAGCATCGATATAAGTAGGCACACTATTTGACAAGTATAGCGGCAACGCTCCGAAAAGGGCTGCAAAAATCCAACCCAATGATACAATCAAAAGTCCATCTTTAGGGCTGAGCCTTCTGCTTTTTGCCGTTATAAATCTTGTGAACACTGCAAAAACCAGCATAATTCCAATAGTAATTAGAAAGGAAGTAAGAGAGGCCTCGTTATTAAAATATGCAATAAGTAGAGAAGGAATCATAAAAATTGTTTCGATTCCCACCAGAAAACCTATTATTCTAATTGCCACCGAATAATTCATTTAAAAAATCCCTCTTCTTTTTCTTTTCATTGTAAAATATGGACTTTAAAGTTTGGATATTTTCATGAGTGCAAAATACAACAACTCGATCCCCCGGCATTAAGACAGTATTGCCGTTGGGGATAAAAGCTTTGCCGGATCTTACAACGGAAATTAAAAGTATTCCCTTTGGAAGATTTAAGTCCATAATTTTTTTGTTTAAAATTTTAACTCCTTCTTTAACTAAAATTTCAGTAAATTCAGCATCTCCGTCAAGCATAAGGTTTACAGACAACGACCCTGAACCTCTTATTATCCTTAAAATCTCACTTGCAGTAATAAACGATGTGTTAAAAGCACCGTCAAGAGACAGTTTTTCAAGAATTTGATTAAAGTTGGGGCTGGAAATCTTGGCAACGGATTTGTAAATACCCATCTGCTTAGCGGAAAGAGCCATGAGCAAATTAGATTCATCAATACCTGTTGCAGCAACAAAGGCGTCGTTGGTGTCCATCATCTCTTCTTGAAGAAGTGTGAAGTTGGTGCCGTCGCCGTGAATAATAGTCGCATTGGGCAGGCGTTCTTTTAATTTCATACATCTGTCCTTGTCACGTTCTATTATCGTCGTGTCAATTTTATCTTCCTTTAGCAAAAGGCCAAGATATAGGCCTAACTTTCCGCCGCCTAAAATCATAACCTTTTGAACCGTTCTTGACTTTCTTATGCCGGAATGTTCCGCGTCAAATAAATCAATGTCTTCCCTTCGGCCGCAAATGAGTACAACATCGTTTTCTTCTAGGACCGTTGAACCATAGGGAATAATAGTCTTGCCGTTTCGAGAAACCGCCGCAATTAAAAGATCGTCAAAATCTTCCAAGTTTTTTATTTCTCTGCCTACAAAATTTTCGTCTGTTTGAATATTAAATTCAGCAAGCTTTACCTTGCCCCCTGCAAACTCATCTGTCATTAGAAGATATTTTTTAAGCAAGTATTTTTCAATATTGACAGCAGTTGCATAGTAGGGGTTGATGATGTGATCTATCCCCAACTCGTCAATGATAAATCCAACCTGTTTGTGATATTCCGGGTTTGTTACCCTTGCTATGCATTTGTCGCAGCCTAATTTTTTTGCAACGGTACAAATCAGTACATTGGCTTCATCTGAAGTTGTGGTTGCAATTAACAAATCATAACTTGAAATTTCAAGCTCTTTTAAGACATCAAAGTCCAGACCGTTTGCATGAACAGTCAAAACATCTAAGTATGAGCTGATGTCGTCAATTACTTTTTCCGATTTATCAACTACCGTAACATCATAATTTTCCATGGAAAGGGCGGAGGACAATCTTGAACCTAATTTCCCCGCACCTACAATTATAGCTTTCATAAGTACCTCGTCTTTATTTCAATATTAAAAGTATTCTTTAAATTTTCCATTAGTTTATTGTACCACAAGCTCCTTCCTTTTACCTTTAAATCCTTCGTCAAAAAATTTTCATTAAAAAACCCCGACCTCCATGTTCCGGATTTCGAGGTTCATCATTTATTAAAAACTCTTGTGAATTGTCTTATTGGTATTGTAATCGTAATAGGTGAGCATATTATTTGAAACACTTGCTGACTTTACATCAATGTTGCCCTTTCCTTTTGCAACTATATTTTGATTTTCGTCAAAGACCAAGAGATTATCTCCCTTGTCAAATGTTGCAAATACATATCCACCTTCTCTCTTAAGCCCTGTAAGACCTCCTGCTTTGTTCAGCTTTTTGCCCTGTCCGTTAAACAAAGCTCCTCCTTCAGCTGAAGTCTTGTAGTAAATATTGTTTCCCAAAACAGTGAAGAGCATCGGATCCCATTTGCCGGCAGGTACTTCCAAAATTTTTAAATTTTCTCCCGAAAGTACATCTAGTACATTGAGATTTTTTTTATCTTCAAAGGTCAAAGTGTAATAGAGCTTATTTCCGTCAAATACATAGTCGCTGCTGTTTCCAATTGTATCAATGTTCGCAACTTCAAAAAGTTTTCCATTTTCTAATTTTGACACCGCTATGTGAGAGTTTGCTCTGTTATTCCCTGCCAAGTAATAAGTGTCTCCCACTTTTGCCTTAATGTGATATTCTACTACTCCTTGGCTGTAGTCGTTTAAATTTATTTCATTCGCCTGTGATTTGACCTTTGAATTTATTTCCAGGCCTCCGATTCTTGTAAATTTGTATTCCCAATTAAACTCGTCCCGGCAAAATCTCCATGTCAAAGGAAAGTAGGTGATGTCTCTAAAAAGCAATAGAGGATATTCTTCCCTTTGATTGTCTATTGCTTTGTTATTTACCACAACTTTGTAGTTCATAACAGTTGCTGTGCCCTGATCTCCGTTCCTTTTACCTTCATAGTGGTAATAATCTCCCGTTGCCTTATTATTATCTACAAATAACGTCTTGGAACTATTGTCCCAATTAGCAGAAATCCCAAGAAATCTTGAATTTTTGTATGTCATGGGAAAATATGTTATGTCCTTGTATACAATGGGTGGATACTTGTTGTATTCTTTTTCCATTTCAATATTGTTAAGTGCCACTCTGAACTTGGGTATTGTGACATTTACATCTTTTGCTTCAACTTTATTCATCATAAGAAACGTAAGTACCAAGGTTAAAATTATATATCTCTTCTTCATTTGTTCCTCCTTTAACTTATTATATAAAATTTCAATTAATATGTGTCTTTATAAAACAAAAAAACCGCGGTTTCCCACGGCTTTTGTGTGTATAGATATATAGGTTACATATTTCTAAGTTTTCTAAGCATCATCTTTTGTTCAACGGACGCTACAAGTCTTCTGGTGTATGCCACCGTGTCCGGGTTGACACTTATTGATGTGATGCCCGCTTCTACCAAAAATTCTGCAAATTCAGGATATTGGCTCGGTCCTTGGCCGCAAATTGAGCAGGTAATACCTTCTTCATTTGCAGCATTTATTAATATTCTGATTGCTGATTTAACAGCTTCATTTCTTTCGTCAAAGTAGCCCATGTTGTTTAGAACTTCGTTGTCTCTGTCTGCGCCCATTACAAGTTGTGTAAGGTCGTTGGAGCCGATTGAGAAGCCGTCTACTTCTTTTGCAAATTCTTTTGCTTCAAATACTACTGAAGGTACTTCAGCCATTATCCAAATCTTAAAGTTCTTGCTTCTTACAAGTCCTTCATCTGCCATTATGCCTTTTACGGTGCGAAGTTCTTCAACTGTTCTTACAAATGGAAGCATTACAACTACATTTGTAAGTCCGTATTCTTCTCTTACTTTTTTAATTGCCTTGCATTCAAGTCTGAAGCCTTCTTCGTATTCAGGTGAAATATAACGTGATACGCCTCTCCATCCGATCATCGGGTTTTCTTCGTGAGGTTCCACTTCATCTCCGCCTACCAAGTCTCTAAATTCATTTGTTCTGAAGTCGCTCATTCTAACTACTAATTGACGAGGATATACTGTTTGAGCTACTTCTGAAATGCCTTGTGCAAGTTTTTCAATCATAAGGTCCCCTTGGCCTGTCTTTAATAGATACATGGGGTGAGAACCGATCATGTTTGTAAATATAAATTCAGTTCTCATAAGGCCTATGCCGTCAAAGGGAAGGTCTTTGTATTTCTTTGCAAGGTCGGGTTGACCTAAGTTCATGTAAATTTTAGTTGCTGTAATAGGAGCCGATTCCTGTACGGATACGGTAGCTGTACTTTGTGATGCAGTTTCAGCAGGTTTTTCTTCTTCAAGTACGGAGCCTTCATATACAACGCCTCTTGTTGCGTCAACCGTTACTTCCATACCGTTTTTCAAAACCGATGTTCCGTTTTTAGATCCTACTATACATGGAATTCCAAGTTCTCTTGATACAATTGCGGCGTGACAAGTTCTGCCGCCTTCGTCTGTTACAACGCCTGCGCATTTTCTCATAGCAGGTACCATTGCAGGGAATGTCATTGTAGTAACTAAAATGTCCCCTTCTTCAACTGAGTCGATTTCTTCCATGTCTATAATGTTTCTGACTTTTCCTCTGCCGATTCCCGGTGCTGCGGGAAGTCCCTTTGCAATTTGTTTTAACAATTTACTGTCTCCTTTTGGCATTTCAACTTTTTTCGGTGCTTCTTCTTTTGTTTCTTCTATTTTTTCAACTGTTGTGTCTTTAATTGTTGTAATAGGTCTTGATTGTAAAAAGTAAAATTTCTTTGTATCTCTGTCAAAGCCCCATTCAGTGTCTTGAACTTTGCCATACATTTGTTCTACTTTCATTCCCATTTCAATAAGCTTTTGAAGTTCTTCAGGCTTCAAACATTCTTTAGAAACATATTCTTCGCCTAAAACTTCAGCCACAGGTTTTTCTTCCGTGCCTACGCCTTCGGCCTTGTCAACTACCATTGTGTTCTTTTCAGCAATGTGTCTTTCCACAACTTTTTTTGTTCTCTTGTCCACAATGTATTCATCAGGTGTAACCGTACCTGAGACAACGGCTTCGCCAAGTCCCCATGATGCGTTGATCATAAGTTCCTTTTTGTTGCCTGTAATTGGATTTGCTGTAAACATAACTCCGGACTTTTCACTTCTCACCATCATTTGAACTACAACGGAAAGAGCTACGTCAAAGTGATTGAAGTTTTGTTTTTCTCTGTAGTAAATTGCCCTTGCTGTCCAAAGACTTGCCCAGCACATGCGAGCATGCTTTACAAGTTCTTCTTCCCCTTTAATGTGAAGGTATGTATCTTGTTGACCAGCAAAAGACGCATCGGGAAGGTCCTCCGCTGTTGCCGATGAACGTACGGCAACTTCCAAGTCTTCCACTCCTACTTTTTCTTTAAATTCTCTATAAGCCCTTATAATTTCTTCTTCGATTTCCGGTTTAATCTTGGCATTTGTAAGTTTGCCTCTAATTTGTTCTCCGGCTTCCGTCAGTTTTTTTGTATCGTCAACATTTAGTGTCGACATAATATTTTTTACTTCATTTTGCAAATCGGCATATTCGACAAATTCATTATATGCTTGTGCCGTGACACAAAATCCCGGCGGCACCGGCAGCCCGAAGGATGTAAGTTCGCCAAGGTTTGCGCCTTTGCCCCCTACCATTCCCACATCGTCTTTAGAAATTTCTTCAAACCATTTAATATACTTATAACTTGACATATATCCTCCTTGTTTCGTAATTATTATAGCACATAGTTTTAATTAGCTACACTATTTTTTAATTCTTTTATAGAAAGTGTTGTAATTTTATTTACATCAAGTTTAAGCTCTTTAATCACATCTATAATTTCTTCTTCAGATCTCCCTTCAATCTCGGCGTAGGATATCCAACCTTGCCACCTGTCTATGTCGAAGCGCAGGCCTTTGTATGAATATGAAGTGCGATGCTTCTTAAACCTCTCCACCTTGTCAAAGCCCATGAGTTTTAAAATATTAATAAGCTCCTCAACGTTGTCTATAGTGACGGTGTGCTCCAAATTTTCTCGCACGCATTTACGATTCACTCTCTCTTTAAAAGTAAAATAATTTTTTTCTTCACCGGTCACTTTGTCCTTAGTCTTTCTAATGCGAAGGTATCCCATCTCCTCAGGTATTGGTAGAGCGCTTGAGTCGATTAAAATATTTTCCTGCTCTTCTTCTGATATAAATTCCCCTTTTGATTTTAAAATCTCTTCAACCTTCTCCACGTCTTCCAAAAGTTTTACTTCAATTTCTCTTTCCATAATTCCTCCTAAAAAAAATAATCCCGCAGAGGGACTATTTATATATGAGCACAGGTTTAAAGTCGATAAAGTCACTTGCCACACACCTGTACTCCACATTATTTATTTTTTCATTTACTGCAAACTTATGGCCTTCCGCATGTAGATGACCGTAAATGCAGAGATCAATATTGTTTTCTTCCAACACCTTTGCAAATTCGTTGGGACTTTTGTCTTGATTAAAGGGGGGATAGTGAAGCATAAAAATTCTGTATTTACATTCACCTTTAAAAGATTTAATAGAATTTTCCATGCGAAGTATCTCCCTTTTAAATATTAATTCATCGGACTCGTCAAATCCCGAAACGTCCTTTGAGGTCCAACCTCTCGTGCCGAATATGGCCACATCGTCGTAAAGATATGAGGAGTTGTTTAAAAAAGTAATGGTCTTTAAATTTAAATCTGTGAGTTTTTTAATGCTGCTCCACCAATAGTCGTGATTGCCCTTGGTAATAACTTTTTTGCCGGGCAGGTTGTCAATGCGTTCCAAGTCTTCTCTCGCATCACTTAACTTTAAAGCCCAGCTCACATCACCGGGTATTAAGACCAAGTCCTCTTCTGTTACTATTTCTCTCCAATTATTAAAAATTGTAAAGTCGTGATTTATCCAATTGTCTCCGAAGACGTCCATAGGTTTTGTGCCTAAGGAATCTAAGTGAAGATCTCCAACTGCAAAAATCATACTCCCTCCAAATTCACCAAGTTATAGGGGATGTTTTCCCTGTCTAAAATTTCCCTTTCTCTATTGCCGTGAGTAAAGATAATAAACTGTCTGTCTTCCTTTGCGAGATACTTTAAGACTTCTCTCAGCCTCTTCTCATCATACTCTACAAATCCGTCATCTAAAATCATGGGAATATTTTTTTCGAAAGGCTTTAAAAGTGCCAGTCTGAAGGCAAAGTATAGTTGATAGAAGGTGCCCTTTGAAAGGTCCATGCTCCTCACATACTTGTCTTTTCCCCTGTCATAGACTGTCAAATTAAATTCCTCGTCCATAAATACTTTTTCATACTGCCCACAGATTTTATCC
>QWCE01006579.1_pt1 | contig 12015 bp, 8 predicted proteins | sample 1972531 | NCBI WGS metagenome assembly QWCE01 (sample SAMN09866716, study PRJNA288562) | Human gut metagenome isolate term4_stool, whole genome shotgun sequencing... | reverse complement strand
TTTAAACTTATTTTTGGTGAAACATTTCAAACAGAGGGTTTTCGATATTGCTCAAAATTGAATGTTTTTGTTAAAATGCTCAACGAAGATTTGATGGCTTTTTTTGGAGTAAAAACAGCTCCGGCATGGAATAAAGGGGCAAAAGGATTTTTCCTTACTGCAGGAATTATTTCTACCTATCATTCTTCTATCGATAAAAAATCAATATTGTATGCTGGACAGGATTTAAATTCATTCCTTCCACGAAATGAAGCAAGAGTAAGTTTTGAATATACCGAAGATACAATGGAAGAGATTATTTCAGCGACGGCTTTATATGTGAAGGAACGTTTGATGCCTATATTCAATCGAGTTTATGATTTAGATTCTTTTATTGATTTTTTAAAGGAATATTCGATTAATAAATTGCGCGCATGTGATACTTTTGAAGGGGAATCTCTTGTCTTGATTAAAACAGATAACCATGATGATTTTCAAACGTATTTCCAGCAGCATCTGGATGAATTATACGCACAAATTGATGCAGGAAATGTTGGTGATGGCTATACGAAAGAAATGGCTTATGATGATTTGTTTCATGGTATTATCGAAAGTATTGTATATCCTCGGGATAAAGTATATTCTGACAAGAGTTTATATAATGAGGCGCTGGAAGAGGCTGAGAGAAGAAAAAGTGAAAATATGAAAAAATTATATAGCTATCAAATATTGAAGAGCTGATTACTATAGCAATTAATCAAATTGATTTCAATAATGGAAGTTTAGTGTGATTTCTTGATGATGAGTGTTCTGAACTTCATTTTTGAAAAAATTAAGCAATGAAATTGAGGGGCGATTATCTCGCCCCTTTATCTTTGCTTTGATAAGGTCGATTGGCGTTCTGGTTGTCAGACTTTTCCTGATACCTTTTTATTTTGTCGTGTATGGTTTCGAACTTTGGAGTAACTTTCTCTCCGTATGCTTCTTCCCACTTAGAACGTTCTTTCTGATATGCGTCAAAGGCACGCTGTGCAGTATAGAATGCTGTGTAGAAGTCTTGTACTGTTGCAAATTCATGCTGTCTGACGATATTGGATAATCTGGCTTTGAGAGTTCGGATCTCTTCCTCTTTGGTGGCAATCTTGCTTTCAAGCTCTTTTTTCTTAGTAAGTAAATCGTTTTCAGTATGGAGAACTTTATCAGCGGAATTTTTACAGAGAGGTAATGGAAAAGAATCGGGTGCATTACGAGTATTACCATTTGGGAATGACAGAAAATGTGCCGGAGCAGGACACTCAGACGTGAGTACCACCATGAATGTCTATGCCCATGCTACAAGGGAAGCAAAGCGGACTTCCGCAAGACTTCTTGATAAAGTGGCAGGCAATGATTAAACAACTATTGACATTTTGTTACTGGAGTAGTGGAAAATACTTCAATGTAAGCAGATTTTAACACACTTTCAGATGGAAGAATCGCATGAATATAGCGAAAGAGTAAGAAAAAGCGACCGGCACATGGGGATTGGCCCGCCCGGCAGAGGTGCTCCCGAAAGAGCGACTAGCGCAGTACCTTAGCTGCGTAGCGTTAGCTCGTCGGGAGCACCTCTGCCGGGCGGGCCAATATTATTAATTATTGTGCAGCATCAGGAGCCACATACGAGTATGCATTGGACATCTTTGCAGCATTGTTTGTCAGAGTGACAGCCTCTCTGTAGTAGGCAACAACAGGAGTGCCCTTATCCACAGCATTGAACAGCTGCTCTGCAAAAGCAGGAGGCACATTGATACATCCGTGTGAGCCGGAGGTTTTGTAAATGGTTCCTCCGAAGGTATCACGCCAGCTGGCATCATGGATACCTATATTGTAGGCAAACGGCATGAAATAGCTGACAGGAGAAGAGTAGCCCTCGCCGACAAGAGTAGCATTTCTCTGCTTGTATACAATCTTGTATACACCATCTACTGAGCCATTCTGACGGGCAAGATTACCTGATACGAAATCAGACTCCATCTGGAGAGCACCATCCTTGTAATACCACATGTGCTGCTTGGTGTAGTCAATCTCTATGTATGTATTGCCGATGTCGTCAGCACCCCGGTGGAGTGCGGTCTGCTCATAAACAGGCTCTCTTTCCACTGGCTTGCCTCCCTCTAAATCTGAAAGGAGCTGGGCTTTCTCATTTTTCTTGCTGACTACCCATCCGTAGTCTCCACCACCTATTTCAATAGTGTCACCGGACGATGTCTTGAATGAGCGTTTGCGGCCGAAGGTATTGTACTTGGAAGCAAGCTGCTGGACATATTTAGTGACCTTGGCATCATCTATGCTCACGCTGCCGTCATCTGAGATGCTTAGCATATCAAGGATTTTGGCTGAGTCAAGCTTCTCGTCGGCACCTTCAATTTTGTAAGTGACGGTTGAAGCAGTGTATTTGTCGAGGGCTTCTTTTTCATTTTTGATAGTATCACTGTTTTTTGTGATTTTTGGAGCTTCATAACAGTCATCACTTAAGGTAAGCTTTGGGAGCTCGTTGTCCAGGGCGTCCTTTACCTCGGCAAGGATGCTGTCATATATCGGTTTGCAGCCATTTTTCTCTTCAATCACATCGTATTTGCCGTCTTTTATCTCGATGTGGGCATCCTCCGGATTTTCAATGTAGTCATCACTGAAAATATCAAGAGCCTTGAGCTTTTCAGCCAAAGTGGCATCGTCATATTTGGACGAACCCTTTAGAGTATAGTTTTGAGCTTTGAAGAGACTGACAGGCCATGTAAAAGCATTCTGGCTTTTTAGGATTTGCTCCTCGTCACCGTTTGAGACATATTCATAGGAAAAATCAGGTCCCTTAAGTGAAAAGCTGTTGCCTTTTCTATCAGTGATTGTGAGCAGATAGTCGCGGCTTAGGGCTGTATTTTTTTCTAATGCCTCTTTTGCAGTTTTACCTGCGTATTTTACAGAGTTAATCTTTGTGTTGAACAGATAGTGGCTGCTAAAATAAAAGGCAAAGCCAAGATAAACAGCCAAAAGCACACCAAGCACAACGGCACAGGTTATAAGCACTTTTTTCTTCATGTAAATCGACCTCCTTGGAGATATGCTGTTGCTGCTCACACCGGGGTGTAGGCGGCAGCTAAAATCAGTTACATTTGTGAAGATGTGACACATCCATATAGTCAGGCAGACCATTCTTGTAGGCTACAGAGGTTTCTCCCTGAATAAGTGGTTTTAAGTATTCGATAAGCTCAGGCTTCACATCATTGCCCGCATCATTGATCCACTCTCTTGGAACAGACTTGGCCTCGTTTGCGATATCCTTGATAGCAGAATATGTGTATTCCACCTGATAAGGATCATTTGAGATGCGCTTCAAGCATACCATTGATGCGGTCACACCCTCTGCTGCAATAGTGACACCCTTTTTACCCTGAGCAAAAGATTCCTCGATATCGGTTAATGATGCAAGGTGTGAGGCACAGCGCTGGAGCACATTTACCTCTACAGAGCGCACCTTGACACCGATGTTTTCCTTTACGATGAACTCAAGAGCTTTTCCGGCACCGCTTAGCTGCTGGTGTCCGAACTGGTCACATGCGGCCTTTGATGATGTAATGTATGAGCCGTCTGCGTCATGTATTCCTTCGGATACGGCAACTATTACATTGTTAGTGTGCGTAAGGGCTTCTTTTATATCGGCAACAAATTTGTCCTTGTCAAAATCCACCTCAGGCAGATATATGAACTGAGGCGCTGTATTGTACTCATTACGTGCGAGAGCGGAAGCAGCAGTGAGCCATCCTGCGTCACGTCCCATGATTTCAACGATTGTCACACTCTTAACAGCATAGATAAAGGTATCATGGGCTATCTCAAGCATGCTTGATGCGATATATTTGGCGGCAGAGCCAAAGCCCGGAGTGTGGTCTGTCATGCACAGATCATTGTCGATGGTCTTTGGAATCCCTATAATTTTCACATCACTGTTGATTTTTTTTGCATAATCGGATAACTTTAATACGGTATCCATCGAATCATTTCCACCGATGTAAAAGAAAGCTTTTATAGAAAGCTTATCGAACTGGTGGAAGATGTATACATATGGTGAATCATCATCCTTGTAATCAGGGAGCTTGTGGCGGCATGAGCCAAGATACATGGCAGGTGTGGTCTTAAGCTTTTCAAGATTAGCATCATCTGCAAAAATATCTGATAGATTGAGATAATTCTCATTTAATATGCCGAGTATTCCGTTTACGGCGCCATAGCAGATATCGTATTTCTCAGAGCTTTTTACTCCTGCGATGACTCCTGCAAGGCTTGCGTTGATTGCAACAGTTGGGCCGCCTGACTGGGCGACGATACAGTTTGACTGATTCATTGTAATCTCCTTATTGTGTATTTTAACTATTCTCTTCTGTAAGAATAGTTATGATATAATTTGAAAATGACTACTGAAGGCGCATGGCATATGCACCGCATAATCATATAGATTGTAGTATCAAACATTATTTTTAGCAAGGGTTAAAATGAAAAATATGAATAAATACGAGAATTGCTTATTGTGTCCAAGAAAATGTGGCATAAACAGAAGAACCGGACAAACAGGTGTATGTGGCGTTTCATCTGAAATAAAGGTGGCGCGAGCAGCGCTTCATTACTGGGAGGAGCCGTGCATATCAGGAAAAAGAGGAAGCGGGGCAGTCTTTTTCTCAGGCTGCAGCCTGCACTGCGTGTTCTGCCAGAACAGGGAGATTTCTGACGGAAAAGAGGGAAAGGTGATCAGTAAAGAGCGGCTGAGTGATATCTTTATGGAACTTGCTGACAAAGGCGCAAATAATATCAATCTGGTCACACCGGGGCAGTATATCCCTGATATAGTGTGGGCGGTAAACGATGCAAAAAGCCGCGGCATGAAGCTTCCTATTATATACAATACGAGCGGATATGAAAATGTGACAGAGCTAAAGCTGCTTGAGGGCATAGTGGATGTGTATCTTCCGGATTTTAAATATATGGACAGTACGCTTTCGGCAAGGTATTCAAGGGCAAAGGATTATCCGTCTGTCGCAAAGCAGGCGCTTTCAGAGATGGTCAGGCAGCAGCCGGATGTCGTGATTGACGATGCGACAGGACTCATACAAAAGGGAGTTATTGTGCGACAGCTTCTACTGCCGGGACATGTGAATGATGCAAAGGCTGTACTTAAGTACCTGTATGATACATATCATGATCACGTATATATAAGCATGATGAGCCAGTTTACGCCGATTGCACTAAAGGATTATCCTGAGATAAACCGCACAGTGACAAGGAGAGAGTATGAAAGGCTTGTTGACTATGCCATCGAAATAGGAATCACGAATGCATTTATACAGGAGGGGGACGTGGCAAAGGACAGCTTCATTCCGGCATTTGACTGTGAGGGAGTATGATATTTACCGTTTTTCTTAATAAAATAGTAAGAATTGGCAGGCAAAAATGACTGGATTTTGTGACGCCGGTGTAGTACTATGGTTATGTGATATTTTTTAACTGTGAAGGTACTGAACAGTTACGATATTTTGTTATTACTCACATCCCGGTGTGACAGATGATAATGTTTTTAATCACACAGGATACATTATTCAATAGAGGATACAGTGATGAAAAATATAGAAGAACAGCAGATAATAATTGAATGTCCGAATACTATCTTTCATCTATACATTGACAGTGAGGATGAGCTTTCAAAGGTTAAGGTGTTTATGAACAATATGAAGCATGTTGATTCGATAAGTCTGCATGATATATACAACTGGTGTAACAGACAGCATGTGCAGTACACGACTACATTTAATTATGACAGTAAAATGACCTTGACAGAAATGATAAAATCCTACATATTTTACTTCAGACAGAAGCTTAGATATGTAAATAATAGTGATAGGATGATAGAAACATGAGATACCCTGAATTTCTAAAGGATGGAGGAACAATAGGCTTTGTGGCGCCTTCGATGGGCTGTACAACAGAGCCGTACAGGAGTGCCTTTGACAATGCCATTAAAAGGTTTCACAGCATGGGTTATAAGACGATAGAGGGACCTAACTGCAGGTGCGACAGTGGCATAGGTATCAGCAATACACCTAAGAAGTGCGCAGAAGAACTGAACGAGAGCTATGCTTCTGCTGACAGTGATGTGCTTATATCCTGTGGTGGTGGCGAGCTGATGTGCGAGGTAGTGCCTTATATTGATTTTGAGCGCGTGAAGCAGTCAAAGCCGAAATGGTACATGGGCTATTCTGACAATACGAATTTCACATTTTTGGAGGCTACTATTGCAGATACAGCAGGTATTTACGGGCCGTGTGCGGGCAGCTTTGGCATGGAGGTGTGGCATGAGTCACTTACCGATGCATTTAATCTGCTTTGTGGCAGGAAGCTTTCATTTACCAATTACCCTATGTGGGAGAAGGAATCGATAAAGGATGAGAATGCTCCGTTTGTGGGCTACAACCTGACTGAAAAGTCGTGTATCAGCTCTATTCCTGCGGTGGCAAAGGAAAGCAGGCTTACCATGAGAGGCAGGCTGCTTGGTGGCTGCATGGATTGTCTTATCAATCTGCTTGGTACATCGTTTGACCATGTAAGGGAATTTAATGAGCGCTACAGTGATGATGGTATCATATGGTTCCTTGAGGCTTGTGACCTTAATGTGATGGGCATGAGAAGGGCTATGTGGCAGATGAAAAATGCAGGATGGTTTTCAAATGTAAAGGGCTTTCTTATCGGACGACCGGCGCACTTCGGAGAGGAAATGTTTGGCATAGACCACAGACAGGCGCTTTCATCACTGCTTAGAGAGTTTAATGTGCCAATCATCATGGACCTGGATATAGGTCATATGTCGCCGATGATGCCTGTGGTATGCGGAAGCATGGCAGATGTCAGCTTCGACGGAAGCAGCTTTACAATTTCGTATGATATAGAGCAGTAGATTGGAGGAAAAATGATTAGATTAATAAAGAAAAAAGCAAAGAGTATTGTATGTAGCGTGCTTGCTGCGGTGACACTGTTTACAATGAATCCGGCTGTATTTGCAACAGAGACAGCTACGCAGACTGATACAGTTTCAAGCGTTGATGTATCAGGCAGTGACTCAGCTGATAAGAGTAACACAGACAGTACTGCAGACAGCACAACGACAGCCGGCAGTGAGGCAAACGACAAGGTGACCATCAGCAAAAATGATAAGCCATACTTAAGTCTTGGAGCAGACCTTACACCGGATCAGAGAGCGACAGTGCTTGGATTTATGGGAATCGAGCTCACTGATCTGGACAATTACGATGTGGTCTATGTAAATAATGATGAGGAGCACAAGTACCTCGATTCATACATCAGCAAGAGCGAGATTGGCACAAGGTCACTTTCCTCAGTACTCATTACAGAGGATAAAAAGGGTGCGGGTCTTAGTGTTTCCACACACAATATCAATTACTGTACGGTAGGAATGTACAAGAATGCGCTTGCCACAGCAGGCATAGCTGATGCTAAAATCATAGTCGCAGGCCCTTTCCCTATTTCCGGAACGGCAGCACTTGTAGGCACACTAAAGGCATACGAGGAGATGACAGGCAAGAAGCTTGACGACAAGGTGACAGACGCAGCGATGGATGAGCTTGTCACAACAGGAGAGCTCAACAAGAGCATTGACGGCGATTCGCAGGATATCGAGGCAATGATTGCAGACCTAAAGAAGCAGCTTGCCGATGGAGGGCTCAAGGATGAGAGCCAGATAAAGGATGCGATAAAGGAGGCTGCAAAGGATTACGACCTGAAGCTTTCTGACGATGATATTGCAAAGCTGACATCGCTTCTTATGAAGCTTAAGGATGCCAATATCGACTGGGATTCAGTAATTAACCAGGCACAGGACTGGGCATCAAAGCTTGGCGATAAGATAAATGACCCGGGCTTCTGGGAAAAGATTGGTAACTTTTTCATGGATTTATGGGATAAGATAAAATCCCTGTTCAGCTAGAAAAGCTACAGGAGACAGTAAGAATAAGCAGAATATGAATCAGACAACTCCCTGAAACGTAAGCATTAGCTGCACGTTGAAGGGAGTTTTTTTATCATTAATAAAAAAATAATAAATTTCTGCCGAATACATTGATACAAAGGTCATATTCTATTATAATTAAATGGATAATGGATTAATGTAAACAATGCACATAAGAAAGATGGGATTTGATGATAAAGATAAATAAATTTCTGGCAGCCTCTGTCGTTACATTGTCATTAGCCGCATGTGACCTGGCACCATACAGCAGCATAGCAGTCTATGCGGATCAGGCGGCTAAGGTTGTGTGTGATGAGAGATACTGGGTAGCGGCGAGAAGCGGACCGGGCACAGAGTATGAGCTGGAGCACAAGCTTTCAAACGGCAAGGATATCACTATTCTTGAGCAGACCACAGGTGCAGACGGCAAGGTGTGGTACAAGGCGAAGTACAATCTGGCAGCAAATAACGAGGAGTGTGTCAGCTATATAAGGTCTGATTTTGTATCAGCAGGTACCGGCACAGCTGCATCAGACAATGCGCAGACAGGGGATGCTTCGGCAGACACCGGCAATGCGGATGCCATACAGCAGAATAATGAGGAGCAGCTTGCCCTTGCAACCGCATCGGGAGCATATGCTACAGGTACGATTACAGGTGGCAATGTGTATGTCCGCAATGCAGCAGGCACATCCGGCACTACCAAGGTTGTCTCACTCAACTGGAACCATCAGGTTGACATAATTGGAGAGACCAGGGTAAACGGTGTGGTCTGGTACAATGTCAAGGGTACTTTAAACGGCAAGGCATTTACGGGCTGGACTATCAGTACATACATAAAGGTGACATACAATAATAGCGGAGACAATACTGATTTTGTCACGGCTATGAAGAATGCAGGCTTTCCTGACAGCTATATTCCAAACCTTACAGCTCTTCACAATAAGTATCCAAGCTGGACATTTGAGGCTGTAAATACAGGTTTGAATTGGGATACGGTGATTGAAAATGAAAGTGTAAACGGACTTAATCTGGTATCCAAATCAGCAGACAATGCCAAGAAATCCACAGCTGCCGGAGCATATAACTGGTCAACAAATACGTGGGTTGAGTACGAACCGGGATGGGTGTCAGCAAGCAGTGCCTATATTGCTTATCTCATGGATCCAAGGAATTTTCTTGATGAGACCAATATTTTTCAGTTTCAGAGTCTGGCATACAGTCCGAATGAGGCACTTGAAGGTGTCAAGTCCATAGTAAAAGGCACATTTATGGAGGGAACAAAGACCTATTCCAACAATGGCGAGAAAATCAATTATGCAAGCACATTCATGGATGTGGCAAAGAGCAGTGGAGTAAGTGCATACCATATAGCATCGCGTATAAAGCAGGAGCAGGGACAAAAGGGAACGAGCCCTCTTATTTCGGGTACATATTCCGGATATGAAGGATATTATAATTATTTTAATTTTAGTGCAACCGGAAACACGAAGGATAAGATTTATAAAAATGGTCTGGCTTTTGCCAAGAAGCAGGGCTGGAATACAAGAGCAAAGTCCATAAGCGGCGGAGCTGTAAAGGTGGGCAGCAATTATATAAATAAGGGTCAAAATACACTGTATTTTGAGAAGTTTAATGTAGTAAATACAAGCTCGCTGTATTTCCATCAGTACATGGGCAATGCCACAGCGGCTCTTACTGAGGGACAGAGTCTGGCTAAAGGATATTCAGACAGGAATCAGGCTTTTGTATTTAAAATACCTGTATACAACAATATGCCATCGTCAGCAGTGGGCTTCGATAAAGCTGGCGATACCAATAACTATCTGCAGTCGCTTGCGATAAGTGGTGTAACACTCACACCGGCCTTCAATGGAGCGACAACAAGCTATTCAGCAGTTGTTTCAAATGCTATAAGCTCAGTGACTGTTTCGGCAGATGCAGTTTCAGGAAACAGTGGTGTTTCAGGCACAGGAAGCTATTCGCTTGCTGTCGGAAATAATACAATTAAGGTAAAATGCAAGTCGCAAAGCGGTGATACAAGAACATACACTATCAATATAAACAGGCAGGCGGCATCTGCAAATAATGCAGGTGGCAATAATAATCAGAACAATAATAACCAAAATAATACAGATGTAAACATAACATCAGGTAAATACAGTATAGGTACTTATATTACAGGCATTGAGCCTGGAACCGGTGCAGCTGATTTTGTGAAGAATATAGCAGTATCAGCATCAGGTACTGTAAAGCTTCTGACAAGCTCAGGCTCAGAAAATAGCGGAAAGATTGCAACAGGCAATAAAGTGGCTGTTTATGATGCTTCAGGTAATCTGAAAAAGACATACGATATTGTTATATATGGAGATATCAATGGTGATGGTGCTGTAAATGCTCTTGATATGATTAAGCTCAACAGACATATCTTAGGAAAGGGAACACTTACAGGTGCTTATCTGGAGGCAGCTGATGCTAACAGAAAGGGTGATGGTGGAAATGCCCTTGATATGATAATCATGAACAGACACATACTGGGCAAATCAAAGATATCGCAGAATTAGAAATGTGAGGAAAGATATGAAGAAATTATTTGGATGTATATTATCACTTGTTGTGGCAGTGATGCTTGTTTTCACACCTGCCGAGCATGTATATGCGCAGGGACTTGGTCTCAGTGTCAGCTCAAGCTCTGTAGCTGTTGGAAAAACAGTTAAGGTGACTGTTTCCATGCCGTCCGGATATTTTGGTACTGTAGTTATCTCAAGCTCTGACGAGGGAGTACTGAGTAACGGAGGAGATGGTGTGGCCAATATTGGTGACGCCGCAGGATATCCCACATCGCAGTCATTTTCATTTACGGCGAAGGCTGCAGGAAGCTGCACTATAAAGGCATATTGTACAGTTGTAGGAGATGCAGAGGGTAACGATGCCGGAGGTACAATTACCGGTGCCAGCACGCTTCATCAAACAATGATTCAAACAGCAACAAGGATAACAAGGACAATTCCGGCAGCAATACCGGCAATGACAACAATGCGAATAAAGATAATGAAAACAAAGAGGAAAAGAAATCCTCAAACGCATCTCTTGGTTCGCTTGTTATCTCAGCAGGTACGCTTTCCCCTGAGTTTTCTGCTGCGACAAAGGATTACACAGCTACAGTAGATTACAGCTGTTCAAGTCTTGCGGTTACAGCAAATCCGGCTGATTCAAAGGCGAGTGTGACATCCGTCACAGGCAATGATTCACTTGAGGTTGGAGAGAATACGGTCAGCGTTGTTGTGACAGCAGAGGATGGCAGCACAAGCACATACAATATAGTTGTTACCAGAAGAGCCGAGGATGATCCGGAGAATGCAGATAAGCAGGATAACTGGAAGAAGTTCGATATAAATGGCACAGAGTGGACTATGGTAAATGACATTCCGGAGGATGTTGTTCCTGAAGGCTTTGAGCACTCAAAGACAGTGATTGACGGACTTGAATACAATACCCTTCATGGCACCTTTGGTGATATCACGCTTGTGTATTTACAGTCGGAAAGCGGCAATGGACTTTTTGTATATGATGCAGCACAGAATGCAGCATATGAGTTTGTCCGTATCAATTCAGAGTCGCATTTTATAGTGGTTTTACTGCCTAAGGTGGATGATGTGCCTGAGGGATATAATGAGATATCGCTCTCTATAGAGGGCAAGGGTGTGGCAACAGCCTACCAGACCGAAGTCGAAAAAACCGATGATCAGACAAAGGATTTTTACCTCGTATACGCTATGAATGACAATGGTGAGAGTGGCTGGTACACATATGATAGCGTAGATGGCACATATATGAGAACCGAGCTTGGTACACCTACAGTGGCACAGGAGGAAAACGATACAACAAAGAGTGAGCTTGTCCCGGGAATTGCCAATAAATATCTTGTTTTAGCTGCAATACTGGTTCTTATTATCATTATTCTGTTACTGTTGCTTATTGTATCAGCTGTG
>QWCE01005252.1_pt1 | contig 12017 bp, 9 predicted proteins | sample 1972531 | NCBI WGS metagenome assembly QWCE01 (sample SAMN09866716, study PRJNA288562) | Human gut metagenome isolate term4_stool, whole genome shotgun sequencing... | reverse complement strand
GGGCTTGCCGCCTGCAATTCACAGACAACAAGCCCTTTCGGCTGCTTGAACAATTTTTACTTCAAAATATTGTCTAACTTTTCGGGGTCACTTCAGGACCATGAAAAAAGGACTTTCAGAACTTTTGATAGGACTTTTTCTGAAAGGGGTGATTTGCATAGATTTCGCTCATTTTTGCAGGGGTATATACAACTCTACAGAAGGCGTACCAAATCAAGATGCGTTTGTAATTGACGTCTTTAAAGCTGCAGGCAGTAGCTACTCCTTTACAAAGAAAGGTGCCTATAGCAACTCAAATTACGGGGTAAAACTGTTCAATGGCGGCAAGCTTCTTTCGAGGAACCACAGAAGCTCTTTTCCAAATCCGATAAATACTACCGGTCTTGCGAAGTACCTGTCGGAGCATATAAAAAAAGCGTCCGTCAGAACCGTGATGAACTACTTCACGATCCCAACGGACGCAGATATAAATGCTTCGGCTTTGACAAAAGCCCTCGCTGACCAGCTTCAGATAATCATACACGAGCCGGATTCCGATGCTGATGTCGTAGCGACGAACTATCAGCAGTATTTGTCCCAGCCGGAAACGGACGAGCCGTCATTCCATAAGCCGCTCTATGATGGAGATGCTTTCTGGATTGAAACAGCATCTGCCGACCGGCGACATGTCGTTGATTTTTACGAGCACTTCACCCACACATGGAAACTACTTAACTCTGGTAAGGTCGCATGGACGGGCCGAAGGCTTATCTGCATAAACGAGGATTCTATCACTCCATGTGCCATGCAGCTGTCAATTGACATACCGGATACGGCTCCAAATGGACGAGCTGTTGTGTCGGTTGAATTCGATGCCCGTGGCGATGAGGACGCTTTTGAAAGTCATTGGGTTATGGTTGATAAAAACAATAAAGAGTGCTACCCAAACTATTCAAGCCCATTCAATGTAACGATTGTAGTAGAGAACAAGACATTTAAGAGATCTGGAGGTAACTAAATTGGGTAACGAGAACATTGAAAAATGGTCAACATTGAAAGAAGTCCAAGCATACCTTGGCGTTGGCAGAGAAACCATTTTGCAGTGGATCGCTAAAAGAAATATGCCAGCCTATAAAGTGGGTAAGCTGTGGAAATTCAAGCTGTCAGAGGTGGATGATTGGATTCGTTCCGGCGGCGCTGCCGATGATAGCAAAGCTGAAGATTAAGACCGTTTTAGGGGACAGTATTTGTTGTATGATAAAAGTAGCTTGATAGCCAACATAAATGAGGCAAGAAAGGAATTAGAACATGGACAATCAAGTTCATAATCAAATAGTAAGTTTTATATGGGGCATCGCAGATGACTGCCTGCGCGATATTTATGTGCGCGGCAAATACCGCGATGTCATTCTGCCGATGACGGTTATCCGTCGTCTGGACGCCCTTTTGGAAGATACCAAGCCTGCTGTGCTCGAAATGAAGGAAAAGTTAGACGCCGCAGGTATTGACAACCAGTGGCCGGCACTGTGCAATGCCGCAGGACAGGCTTTTTGCAATGCATCGCCGTTCCGTCTGCGTGACCTTACCAGCCGTGCGAAAAAGCAGACCTTGAAAACGGATTTTGAAGCATATCTTGACGGATTCTCTCCGAATGTACAGGAGATTCTGGAGAAGTTCAAGTTCCGCAATCAGATCGATACCATGATTGAGGCGGACATTCTCGGTGCGGTGATTGAAAAGTTCGTGTCCTCGGATATTAACCTCAGTCCCAATCCGATTTATAAGGATGAAGAGAAAACCATCCTCAAGCATCCCGGCCTGGACAACCACGGCATGGGTACGATTTTCGAGGAACTGATCCGTAAGTTCAACGAGGAGAACAACGAGGAAGCCGGCGAACACTGGACGCCCCGTGATGTTGTGGAACTGATGGCCGACCTTATCTTTATGCCGATTGCGGATCAAATCAAGGACGCTACTTACTCCTGCTATGATGGGGCCTGCGGAACGGGTGGTATGCTCACCGTTGCACAGGATCGGCTTATGACACTGGCGGCACGGCGCGGCAAAAATGTTTCTATCCACCTTTTCGGGCAGGAGATCAACCCGGAAACCTATGCCATTTGCAAGGCGGATATGCTGCTCAAGGGCGACGGCGACCAGGCAGAACATATCAGCTACGGCTCAACGCTGTCCTTGGACGGCAATGCCACCCGGCAGTTTGACTTCATGCTCTCAAATCCGCCTTATGGCAAGAGCTGGAAAACAGATGCAGAAAAGATGGGGGGCAAGAAGGAAATCCTCGACCGCCGTTTCAATGCTTATCTGGACGGCTGTGAGCAGCTTACAATGATCCCGCGCACGAGCGACGGTCAGCTTCTGTTCCTGTTGAACAATGTGGCGAAGATGAAGAAAGATACGCCCCTCGGCAGCCGCATTGCAGAGGTACATAACGGTTCGTCCATCTTCACGGGCGATGCGGGAAGCGGCGAGAGTAATGCCCGACGTTATATGATCGAGAACGATCTGGTGGAGGCCATTATCGCCGTGCCGGAGAATATGTTCTACAATACGGGCATCGGCACATTCATTTGGGTGCTTTCCAATAAGAAGGAGGATCGCCGCAAGGGTAAAATTCAGCTCATCGACGCAACGGCAATGAAATCTGCACTGCGCAAGAACATGGGCAAGAAAAACTGCGAATTTACCGAAGAAATCCGCAAGGAGATCGTCCGCATTTTCCTTGCAATGGAGGAAAGCGAAGTCAGCATGATCTTGAACAACGAGAACTTCGGCTATTGGAGCGTGACGGTGGAGCGGCCGCTGCGCTTGCGCATGTACCCCGGCAAACCGATTCCGGCGGATACATTCAAGAAGTCAGACGAATATGACAGCGTGATGGCGGCTGTTGAAAAGGCTGCAAAAACTGCTCCATTGGACGATTGGACTGCTTTTGCCAAGGCTACCAAGCTGAAAGCCGCCGCGTTGAAAAAGATACGCCCCTTTATCACGGAGAAAGATCCGACTGCACAGCCCATCGAGGGCGAGCCGGATGTTGACCTGCGCGACACGGAGAACATCCCCTTCACCTATGAGGGTGGCATTGATGCATTTATGAAAAACGAGGTGCTAACCTACGCATCGGACGCATGGGTGGACGAAAAGAAAATACAGATTGGCTATGAAATCAGCTTTACGAAGTATTTTTATAAGCCGGTGGAACTGCGGGACATGAGAGCTATTATTTCGGAACTTCAAAACCTGGAACGTAAATCTGATGGTATGCTCAGCAAAATCACGGGAGAAATGCTATGAGTACAAATTTATTTAACCCCGCTGACAAGCGAAGCTATCCAGCGCGATGGCCGCTAATCCGTGGAAAGCAACTATTTCAAGAGATGGATGAGCGTTCGAAGGATGGAACGGAAGAACTGCTCTCTGTTTCTCATATCACCGGAATAACACCACGTAGCCAGAAAAATGTAACGATGTTTCAAGCCGAATCCTTGGTCGGATATAAGCTTTGCAAAACCGGAGATATCGTAGCAAACACTATGTGGACATGGCAAGGAGCTATCGGAGTATCAAAATTTGCGGGTGTAGTCAGTCCGGCATACAATGTGTATCGGCAGAAATCGGATATATTTAATCCGCGATATCTTGATATGCTCTTAAGGGAACGGCAGCTGGTAGATGTTTATCATTCGCTTTCAACTGGAATTAGACCGTCCAGATTAAGGCTCTATCCGGATGTGTTTTTAACCATTAAACTTCCCGTCCCGCCCCGTGAGGAGCAGGATCAGATTGTGCGTTTTCTGGACTGGAAGGTTTCGAGCATCAATAAGATGATAGCAATAAAGGAGAAGCGCCGTTCCCTCATTTTTGACCTAATTCAGCTATATTTATTCTCTGATGATGCTTCTCAATTTTCTATAGGGAGAATTGAAAATGCTTTTCCAAAGAATTGGGAGTCTATAAAGGCAAAGCATATTTTCAGTGAGCGCAAAGAGAAAGGGCATGCAGAAGAGGAACTTTTAGCTGTTACTCAAGATAAGGGAGTCGTTTTTAAGAAAGACTGCGACAACCATTATGTGCAGCCGAGTAATTTGGAGGATCAAAAGCTCGTTTGCCCCGGTGATTTTATTATTAGCTTGAGGTCATTTCAAGGAGGCATTGAGCATTCGAGAATAAAAGGGCTTGTCTCTGCGGCCTACACTGTTATGGAGCTCAGTCCGGCGTATTCACATATTCAAGAGTATTACGGTTTTTTGTTTAAATCAAAGCCGTTTATTCAGTACTTGAATTCCTGCGTTAATGATATACGGGATGGAAAGAAAATCGATTATAAAGACTTTCGAGACTGCTCTTTGCCAATTCCACCCATAAGTACATTAGAAAAAATTAACGCATTGAGGAAAGAGTACGATAATGCTACAGAAGAACTTAATAGATATGCGACATTGCTTCGCGAGCTACGTATGTGCATTATCTCCGACACCGTCACCGGCAAAATCGATGTTCGCGGCATTGAAATCCCCGAATACGAATTTGTGGATATAGATATAGACAATGCAGATGAAAATCTGAAACAAGGTGCGGACGAGCCTCCTGAGGAGGAATAAGTATGATAGAGATAAAAGAATGGACATGGGAGCCAATTCGAAAAAGGGATATGGCTTCAAAAACAATCACCTGTCCATATTGCGGAGTGCGTGTGCAGGCAGGTTCTACCACCAGAATTGTCGATACAGCTACCGGTGCCATTAAGTATCAAATTCACAAATGTCCGGAATGCTTCATGCCGGTCATCATTGGGCTTGACGGGAAAATAATACCGCAGTCACAGTTGCTGCCCTACGAAGATGTGCGTTTTCTCCCTGCAAATGTAGAAAAACTGTATAACGAATGTCGAAAGTGCTTTTTGAACGAATGCTATCACTCCGTCATTATGGTCTCGCGGACATTGTTGATGTATATTGCAGTGGACAAAGGTGCTGATGTAGGGAAAACATTTGCCGAATACATAAACTATCTGGAGGCCAATGGTTATATCGGTAGTCAAAACAAAGCATGGGTCGATAAAATAAGGAAGATTGGAAACAAATATACGCACGAAATGGGAATGGCAACCCAAGAAGATGCCGATAAGGTTATTGTATTTATAAAACAGCTATTGGGCAACTTATATGAGATGCCTCATTTAGCAGAAGAGGAGGAAGCGTAATGCCGACCAATACCAAGGAAAGCGGATTCGAAGCTCTCATTGTAAACTGGCTTGTTGAGCACAACGGATATGAAGAAGGCTCCAACACCGACTACAACAAAGAATACGCCATTGATGAGACTCGGCTTTTTCGGTTCCTGCAGGATACGCAACCGGGGCAATTAGAGAAGCTGGGCATCCGGAAAAGTCATCAAAAATACGCACAGTTTCTCAACCGTTTACAGGGCGAGATTTCTAAGCGCGGCATAGTTGACGTGCTGCGAAACGGCATCAAAGTATACCCCGCCGACCTGATCATGTTTTACCTGACCCCCTCTGAGGGCAACGCAAAAGCGAAGGAGCTGTTCCAAAAGAATGTTTTCAGCGTCACACGACAACTCCGCTATTCACAGGATGCAGCCAAACTGGCATTGGATCTGTGCGTATTTATCAATGGCCTCCCGTTTATTACATTTGAGCTCAAGAATCAGATTACAAAGCAAAATGTTGATGATGCCGTTCAGCAGTACAAGGATGACCGTGACCCGCGCGAGATGCTTTTTCAGTTCAAGCGCTGCATGGTGCATTTTGCCGTAGACGATGCCCGTATCAAGTTCTGCACGAAACTTGCCGGACAAGACAGCTGGTTTCTGCCCTTTGACAAGGGATATAGTGATGGTGCAGGAAATCCACCAAATCCCAATGGCATCATGACTGATTATCTTTGGAAGGATATTCTCACCAAGGAAAAGCTGACGCTGATCATAGAAAACTACGCGCAGGTCATCGTCGAGGTGGACGAGGACACCAAGAAGAAAAAGGAAAAGCAGATTTTCCCCCGCTACCATCAGTTCGATGTTGTAACGAAGCTGCTTGCCGATGTGAAGGCAAACGGCGTTGGGAAGAAGTATCTCATTCAGCACAGCGCAGGCAGCGGAAAATCCAACTCGATCGCTTGGCTTGCTCACCAGCTTATCGGGCTGGAACAGGACGGTCGCCCGATGCTGGATTCCGTTATCGTAGTCACTGACCGCCGGATTCTCGACAAGCAGATTCGGGATACGATCAAGCAGTTCATGCAGGTCGGCAACACGGTCGCATGGGCGGAGCACTCCGGCGATCTTACGAAAGCCATTACAGATGGAAAGCGTATTATCGTGACCACGATTGAGAAGTTCCCGTACATCGTTCCGCAAATTGGAGTAGAACACAAGGATAACCGTTTCGCCATTATCATCGATGAGGCACATTCCGGACAGAACGGAAGAAACTCCGCGCAGATGAACCTTGCACTTTCAGGGCTTGCTTCCGATGACGAGATGGATAACGAGGATAAGATCAACGCCATGATGGAAGGGCGTAAACTGCTGAACAATGCCAGCTACTTTGCGTTTACCGCAACCCCGAAAAACAAAACACTGGAAACCTTCGGCGTTCCGTATCAGGACGGCGACGATATCAAGCATAGACCCTTCCATGTTTATACGATGAAGCAGGCGATCCAGGAAGGATTCATTCTGGATGTGCTGCAATACTACACGCCTATCGACAGCTTCTATAAGCTGATGAAGACCGTCGAGGATGACCCGATGTTCGATAAGAAGCGGGCGCAGAAGAAGCTGCGCAGCTTTGTGGAAAGCGACAGCTATACCATTGCCAAGAAAGCGGCTATGATGGTAGATCATTTTCACGAACAAGTCATTGCCAAAGGAAAAATAGGTGGGCAAGCTCGCGCTATGGTTGTGACCTCCAGCATCCCCCGCTGTATCGAATATTATTACGCCATCAATAAATGCCTTGCGGACAGGCGCAGTCCATATAAAACGATTATCGCCTTTTCCGGGGAGAACAAATACCAGGGGCAAGAACCGCCGCTTACATCTGCCGGATTGAACGGTTTTCCTGATGCTAAGATACCGAAAGAATTCAAAAAGGACCCGTATCGCATTCTCATCGTTGCGGATATGTTTCAGACGGGCTTTGACGAGCCGCTGCTCCACACCATGTATGTGGATAAGATGCTCTATGATATCAAGGCTGTGCAGACGCTTTCCCGACTTAACCGCTGCTGCCCGAAAAAGTATGACACTTTTGTCCTGGACTTTGCAAACAAGCCGGAGATGATTCAGGAGTCTTTCTCTCGGTATTATCGCACGACGATTTTGTCCGGCGAAACCGACCCGAACAAGCTGTATGACCTCGTTGCAATTATGGATGAGTATCAGATATTCACCAATGAGGATGTGGAGCGACTGGTAAATCTGTATCTTGACGGTGCAGACCGTGATAAACTCGACCCGACCCTCGATGCCTGCACTGCCATCTATAAACAGCTTGATACAGATGATCAAATCAAATTTAAGAGTGCAGCAAAGTCATTTGTGCGCACCTATGGCTTTCTCGGAGCAATTTTGCCGTATGGCAATGCCGACTGGGAGAGGCTATCCATCTTCCTCAATCTGCTGATACCGAAGCTGCCGTCACCACGAGAGGACGATCTTTCGCAGGGTATTCTTGAAACGATAGACCTTGAAAGCTATCGCAACGAGGCGCGTGAGGTTATGTCCATCAAGCTGGAAGATTCAGATACAGAAGTTGATCCGGTACCGGCAGGAAAAGTAGGTCATATTGTTGAGCCGGAGATGGATTTGCTTTCAGTCATTCTGTCGAATTTCAACGATATGTTCGGCAATATCAGCTGGAATGATGCAGATAATGTGCGCAGACAGATTCTTGAAATTCCTGCGATGGTATCGAGGGATGAAAAATATCAGAACGCCATGAAGAACTCCGATGAGCAGAGTGCGCGGCTTGAAAGCGAGAGGGCTTTGCAGCAGGTCATCTTTGCAATCATGGCTGACAATATGGAGCTGTTCAAACAGTTCCAAGACAATCCTTCGTTCAAAAAATGGCTGTCCGACCTTGTATTTAATCTGACCTATAATAAGGATGGAAAGCCATATGAGCCGCCACAGCAGGAGCATAATCAGGGAAATCAGGATACCGCGCAACAACCATAATTATCGACATAACAATGAAACTGTTTAACAATACAGCTTAGGAGAAAAAGAATAGATACCGAAAGGTGGGAGGGCAATGAGCGATTCTTTTGACAAAACATTGAGAGGAAAACACTTCGACGAGGTTTTTACCGAAGTGACTCATACTGAGACGTTAGGACTTAAAAACCCAGAACAACTGCGCTTATTTCACCTGAATGTCAACAATAATGCTTTTTCATCCGATAAGCTGGAGCAGTTTTTGAGAAGAAATATCGGACTATATGTATTTTCCCGCGCACAGATCGAGGAATACGATATTGAGGGTGATGCATATAGCGTTGGTATGGATGCCCTTGATATTATGAAACGCTTCTCTGGTTTCGTTCCTTCTGATGTTTGAAAGAATAAACCGGGAAATCCCCTTTGAGCGAAAGCAGCAAACCATCGTTTATTGCAACGGTAGAAGTAAGGCGATTGAAAATGCGCTTGCTTTTGCAGATCAGCTTTCGGAAATTCAGGATAATGACCTGAATGCACTGGCAAGGGATATCACGAATGAAGTTCACGGCGACTATTATTTGGCCCAGATTATAAAAAAGGGCGTCGCATATCACATTGGGTACCTACCAGCTGCCATCAGAATGCGTATCGAGGACATGTTCCGTCGTGGCAAAATCACGACTATATTCTGTACCAGCACCTTACTTGAGGGTGTCAACCTCCCAGCGGATAATCTGTTCATTACCGATAACAAGATTTTCCGAAAGGTGATGACGCCGGTTGACTTCCGAAACCTGATAGGTCGTGTCGGACGCATCCGTTTCAACCTTTACGGGAATGTATTCTTCGTCTCGCAGGGTGAAAAGCTGAAACAGGAAGACTATGTGGACCTTTTGAAGAAAGAGGTCCCGAAGCAAACGCTTTCTATCGAGGCTGGACCGAAGAGCCTAACAAACGCCGAAAAGAAATATGTCGTCGAGGCACTACTGCAGGGCAATATTGAACTCGTAAAAAGAAATGACGCACAGTCAGAGGAAGCCTATGTAATGATGCGTAAGTTTGCCCTCATTCTTTTACGGGATATTATGCAGGACAACGACAGCCTTGTAAAGCGTGAGTTCTCTAATCTGCTGACACCCAAGGACGAAGCGAAAATACGAGAAGCCTTTACTGATCCGTTCACAGAACCGGATGATGATATCAACACCTCGGTGGATCAGACGAAAAACCTACGTGCCGCTATCGCAATGGGCTTGAAATACCCTGACCGTGTAGATGGCAGGTTCAACTATGACGATGTTTTGGCTTTCCTTGAAAAGCTGAGTCGGATCTTCAAATGGGAAAAGTATGAAGCCTCCACACTCGGAAAGCCGACGCTCCTGCGCTGGTATGCGGTTGTTCTTATTCAATGGATGGAAGGTACTGGCCTTAGCAATATCATGAAAAAGGCACTGGAGTACCGGCAGCAGCACCGGGATAACTTCTGGGTGAACCGAGGCCAGAAAGAATACTATGACGATGGACTCCGGCACCGCAATATCGTGTTTGCCGACACCTTGGAGGTCATTGATAACATTGTGCTGTTCAGTATTTCAAACTACTTCCTTCGCTTCTCGAATGAGTATAAGACGGTCCATCAGCTGAAGGAGTTTGATAACAACTGGTACGAATTTGTAGAATACGGAACGACGAATCCAATAACAATCCTTCTTCAGCGGAACGGATTCTCTCGTGAGGTATCCACATATATCCGGAACAACAAGGATGAGTTTATTATCGAAGGGCCGGATGGAAAATGGCATCTGAGCACGGCATTGCTTGAATGCTCAAATACTAACGCTCGAACAGAGGCGTCGAGTGTACTATACAACATGCCGGAGCTGTTTATAGCTGAAAGCGGTAATGTGTAAAAGTAAGATAGACTACACGATATCCCGAACTTATTCGTAGATTAAGCAGGAGGAACGGTGAATGCAACAGATATTTAGCAACACGACTTTAACAGTCAATCAGTTGATCGAAAAGATCGATACAGGAGAACTTGGCCTTCCGGAACTTCAGAGGCCGTTTATCTGGAAGGATTCAAAGGTGCGTGATTTGTTCGATTCCATGATGTGCGGGTACCCCATCGGTTATTTGATGCTGTGGGAGTGTCCTACGCTTGAAAAGAAGAAAACCATCGGAACAGACACCCACAACTATGAATCTCCGAAGCAGGTAATCATTGATGGCCAGCAGAGACTGACCTCCCTTTATGCCGTTATGAAAGGGAAAAAGGTCATCAATTCAAAATACGACGAGAAGTCTATCGTGATTTCCTACTGCCCGGTGAAGAATAAGTTCGAGGTTGGTTATCAGGCGACGAAAAAAGGCCCTGAATGGATCTACAACATCAGCGAAGTGTTCACTACATCGAATATTACAAAGCTGATCATCAACTTTACCAAGAGGCTGGATGAATATCGGTCCTCCAAAGGTGAAACGCTGAGCGACGAGGAACAAGATCTGATTTCCGAAAACATCACTGCGCTTTCAAATTTGAAACAACACACGCTTCCGGTATTTGATATCAAGGCCAACGCTGAGGAAGAGGATGTTTCAGAGATCTTTGTTCGTGTCAATTCCGGCGGTGTTGCTTTGAAGCAGAATGACTTTATTCTGACGCTCCTCTCGCTCTATTGGGATAAGGGCCGAAAAGAGATCGAGCAGTTCAGCATGGAGTCAACATACCCATCCAAAGACAAGATCACATCGTACAATCAGCTTACCGAGGTTACAGCGCAGGATGTCATCCGTGTGGTCATGGCTTATGCATTTGACAGAGCCCGTTTGAAATATGGGTATAAACTGCTTCGTGGAGCTGACTTTGATAAAAAAGGTGCTGTTGATGAAACTCTGCGTGATCAGCGTTTCGATGTGCTTAAGGCAAAGCTCCCAGACGTTCTAAACATCCACAACTGGCACGAGTTCTTGAAATCTATCATGAATGCCGGTTATCTGTCCGGTGATCTGATCCTTTCGGGAAACGCAATCTACTACACCTATGCATTCTACCTCATCGCAAAGTATAGGTTTAATGTGTCGTACAACGAGAATTTGCATTTAACATCGCTGTGGTTTTTCTATGCGTCTCTTGTCTCGCTCTATACTGGATCATTTGAATCCACGGTCGAAAACCACCTGAACTCTATCAAGGAACTAACATCGCTGGAAGAATACAAGCGGTTCATTTTGTCGAGGGTTGAGGAGCGGCTTACAAACGACTACTTCGATATTACTCTTATCGGTTCCGAGGGCTTGGCAGTATCGGGCCGAGGCAATAATGCTTGGAACGCTTATGTAGCCGCCTTGAACATTCTGAATGCTAAAATCCTGTTCTCGAAGAGTAATCTGCTCGTCAGCAAACTATTCGAGCCCGGTACCGACGGTAAGAGAAAGTCACTGGAGAAGCATCACCTTTTCCCGAAGGCTTATCTGAAGACGCTGGGATATAACGACGCTAAGATCAACCAGATGGCTAACTACGCCTTCATCGATTGGAAGGATAATATGGAGATACTCGATGAGGCTCCCTCGATTTATTATCCTGTTGTTTGTGAGGGCCGCAGCCCTGAAGAAATCCAGCGTATGGAAGAAGAAAACGCACTTCCGTACGGTTGGGAGAATATGCCTTATGAGGACTTCCTGATTGAGCGCAGAAAGCTGATGGCGGCAAAAATTAAAGCTGCATTTGAACAGCTGAAGAAGAATGTTGAGTGATCACGAATGAAAATCGGACGAAATGACCCATGCCCATGTGGTAGCGGAAAGAAATATAAGCATTGCTGTCTTTT
>QWCE01005251.1_pt1 | contig 12018 bp, 15 predicted proteins | sample 1972531 | NCBI WGS metagenome assembly QWCE01 (sample SAMN09866716, study PRJNA288562) | Human gut metagenome isolate term4_stool, whole genome shotgun sequencing... | reverse complement strand
TGATTTTTTGGTATAACCTATTGTTGCCTACCCGCATAGCGGGTAGTTTTTTGTTTCGCACGCGTTGCGTGCTCAACTGACTAAAGTCATAAAATAAAAGCAAGGTTTCCCTTGCCTTAGTTTTCAGAATTTTCACATTTTTGATTTCCAACTGTACAGCTAGTTTTACAAGCTGATTGACAAGATGTTTGACATTCTCCACATCCGCCTTTTTCATAAGTTTTCTTAAGGTTTTTATTTGTAAGTGTTTTAATGTGTTTCATAATATCTCCTATTCTTCTTCAGCATCTTTAAGGTCTGCGTTCTTTTTATAAGTACTATTAACTCCCCACTTCATGATTTCAATTTTTGTGTTGTCAGTTGAAGTTTCGATAACTAAGTAATCTTCCTTTACAAGGACAATTTTACCTATAATACCACCAATTGTTATTATTTTATCTCCCACTTTTAAGTTTTCACGCATATCGTGAATTTCATTTGCTTTTTTCTTTTGTGGTCTTATTAAGAAAAAATAAAAAATAACAAACATCAATATTAAAGGAATAAAATTTAACATTGCGTTTTGATTCATTATTAACCCCTTTCTTCTTATAATCGATAATTATATTATACATTTAATCTCATAACTTAACAAGAATATTATTTAATGCTTATTTATAACCATATTTTTTATAAAAATCATTTTTATATTCTAAGAAATAGTCGCCCTTTATTGACTCTCTTATATTTTCCATCATATCAATTAAAAAATAAAGATTGTGAATAGTTGCAAGTCTCATTCCAAGAATTTCATCAACATTAAATAAATGTCTCAAGTAAGCTTTAGAAAAGTTTCTACAAGTGTAACAATCACATTCGTCATCTAGTCTAGAAAAATCATCTTTATAAACTGCATTTTTTATTGCCATTCTTCCCTTATGAGTTAGGACAGTGCCATTTCTAGCAATTCTTGTAGGAAGAACGCAATCTGCCATGTCTACTCCTCTTTCCACAGCTTCAAACAAATAATCTGGACTTCCAACACCCATTAAATATCTCGGTTTATTTTCTGGCATAAAATATGTTGTAAAATCTAAAATATCAGTCATTAATTCAACTGGCTCTCCTACAGAAAGTCCACCAATAGAATAACCTTTGAAATCCATATCTACCATTTCTCTTGCAGAAATTTCTCTTAAATCTTTATACATTCCACCTTGAATGATTCCAAAAAGAGTTTGATTATCTACATTTTTGTGATGATCCTTACACCTCTTAGCCCATCTAAGAGTTCTTTTCATAGAATTTTCAATGTATTCATGACTTGCAGGATAGGGTGCACATTCATCAAATGCCATAATTATATCTGAACCTAAAATGTTTTGTATATCTATAGATTTTTCTGGAGATATGAACATTTTACTCCCATCAATGTGACTTCTAAAGTGAACTCCTTCTTCAGTTATTTTTCTATTGTCTGAAAGAGAGAAAACTTGAAATCCGCCAGAATCTGTTAAGATTGGCTTGTCCCAATTCATAAATTTATGAAGACCACCAGCCTTCTCGATAATTTCAGTACCTGGTCTTAAAAATAAATGATAGGTATTCGATAAAATTATTTGAGCGCCAATTTTCTTTAACTCATCTGGAGTCATAGTCTTAACTGTGGCTCTTGTTCCAACTGGCATAAAAATTGGAGTCTCAATTTCTCCGTGATTTGTAGTTATCTTTCCAAGTCTTGCTTTTGAATCCTTAGATGTCTTTAATAATTCAAATTTAAACATAAAACCTACCTTATAAACATGGCATCACCAAAGCTAAAGAATCTATATCTCTCTTTAACAGCTTCTTCGTATGCCTTTAAAATAATCTCTCTACTTGAAAGTGAAGAAACAAGCATTAAAAGTGTTGACTCTGGCAAGTGAAAATTTGTTATCAAAGCGTCTATACACTTGAATTTGTAAGGTGGATAAATAAATATATTAGTAAATCCACTTTTTTCACAAACTCTTCCATTTTCATCAGCAATGGACTCCACAGTTCTAACACTTGTTGTTCCAACAGCTATAACTCTGCTTCCTCTTTCCTTAGCTGCATTTATTTTATCTGCAACTTCCTTTGTCATAACATAAAACTCTGAGTGCATTTCGTGTTCATCAACATTTTCAACCTTAACTGGCCTAAATGTTCCTAAACCAACATGAAGAGTTATATAACAAATTTCTACTCCCATATCACTTAATTCTTGAAGCAATTCTTTTGTAAAATGAAGTCCTGCAGTTGGAGCTGCAGCAGATCCTTCTTCTCTTGCATAAACTGTTTGATATCTATTTTTATCTTCAAGTTTTTCAGTGATATAAGGTGGAAGTGGCATTTCTCCAAGTTCATCTAATATTTCTTCAAAAATTCCTTCATATTCAAATTTTAAAAATCTTGATCCATCGTCTGATATATCTACAACTTCAGCTGAAAGTTTGTCACTAAAAATTATTTTTGTGCCAATTTTTGCTTTTTTACCAGGTTTGGATAAACATTCCCAAACATCATCTTTTCTATTTAAAAGAAGAAACTCGATTTTTTCTTCTTTTCCTTCTCTATGTCCATAAATTCTTGCAGGCATTACCTTGGTGTCATTTAATACTAACAAATCACCCTTTTTAAGATAATTTTTTATGTCATAAAAATGTTTATGTTCCATTTCTCCAGTTTTCTTATCCAAAACTAAAAGTCTAGAGTGGTCTCTTTTTTCTTCAGGATGTTGTGCTATTAATTCCTTTGGTAAGTCGTAATAAAAATCTTTTGTTTTCATTTTTGCCTTTCTATTATTTTATTTTTTCAATATTTGTTCCTGGAAAATAAAAATCAATAATATCCTTGTAATTATTTCCCTTTTTAGCCATTTCAACGGCACCATATTGGCTCATGCCAACACCATGTCCATATCCCTTTCCAATTACAGTGACTTTGTTAGCTGCCACATTTACATCAAATAAAGTTGACTTTACAATAGTATTTCCAATTTTGTTTCTAAAATCATTGGCACTTACTTTAACATCTCCCTTTGATGTAGAAAAAGTTAGGTTGTTAACTCTATTTGAATCTTTTAAATCAAGTTTTACATCTTTTATGTCGGCTAAATTTAATTTTTTTAAATCCCTATCTTTTAATTCATATTTCCAAGGATGAGTTGAATATGGATCTTCTTTAGAGATAAGATAAGGAACACTATTTCCACCCCAAGCTTCACTAGATGCAACAGTGTATCCTCCTGAAGATGCACAAAAAATAGTTTCTGCTACTTTTCCTTTATACTTTATAACTTGACCTAAAGTAGATTCTACAGCTTCATTTGTGGATTTTTCTTCAACATCTTTTCCATAATAAACTTGAGATCTTGTAGTATCATCTAAATTGTATCCATTTTTTATAAATTTATTATAGTTATTTATTGCAAAAGATCTAGAACAAAGTGCTTGTGCCTTCAATGATTCCATTGGAAATTCTGGACTCATTTCTTTAGGTAAAACGCCTTTTAAGTACTCGTCAATATTAATTCTATTTACAATATCTAATTTTTTATTGTTAACTCTAAAAGATATAGATCCACCATAGTTTCTCTTAATTTTATCAACGTATATTGGAGAATCAGAAGTAATCAAAAATGCTCCATCTTGTGGAAAATTTTGTAACTTAAAATTATTTCCCCCTATATCAATTTTATTTCCATCAAAATTAATATTTATTTCTTTGTTATTAGTATTGTTTATTATTTGATTATCTGAAGTTATAATTTTAAAATTACTTTTTGATTTTAATTTTACATTTTCTTTTGCAGATATAGATTTACCGATTTTAATGTCAATCATATCATAATCTTCTTTTGCGAAGATATTAAGTGGTAGTAGTATCAAAAAAACAGCTAACAATATAATCTTTTTCATTTTAATCACCCTTATATTCTATACCAAAATGGTCATAAGCCATCTTAGTGGCCATTCTTCCTCTAGGCGTCCTAATTATAAAGCCTATTTGCATTAAATATGGCTCATAAACATCTTCTACTGTTCCCTTATCTTCACCAATGGCTGCAGAAATTGCATCTATACCCACTGGTCTTCCATCAAATTTTTCTATCATTGTGAGAATTATTCTTCTATCAATATTATCAAGTCCATACTTATCTATTTCAAGAAGATTAAGACCCTTTATAGCAACCTTAGTTGTAATTACTCCGGCTTCTTTTACCTCTGCATAGTCCCTAACTCTTTTTAAAAGTCTATTTGCAATTCTAGGAGTACCTCTAGATCTTCTTGCTATCTCAAGTGCCCCTGCTTCTTCTATAGGTACATTTAAAATTTTTGCTGATCTCATTATTATCTCAACTAAAGACTTTGTATCATAGAGATCCAACTTTAACATTACACCAAATCTATCTCTTAATGGAGATGTCAGCATTCCTGCTCTAGTGGTTGCTCCTATTAGTGTAAAAGGAGCAAGATCAAGCCTTATTGATCTAGCAGAAGGTCCCTTTCCTATTATTATATCCAGTGCATGGTCTTCCATAGCAGGATATAAAATTTCTTCTACAGATTTATTTAATCTGTGAATTTCATCAATGAAAAGAACATCGTCATTATTTAAATTTGTAAGAATACTAGCAAGGTCACCTTGTTTTTCAATTGCAGGCCCAGAAGTTACTTTTAAACTAACACCCATTTCATTAGCTATTATTCCCGCAAGTGTCGTCTTCCCAAGTCCTGGTGGACCACTAAGCAAAGTATGATCAAGAGGCTCCGACCTATTTTTTGCAGCTTCAATAAATATTTTTAAATTCTCAACTACCTTATCTTGACCAATATATTCGTCTAACCACTTAGGTCTCAGGCTTATTTCCTTTGTATCACCATCAATAAGTTCCGGCTCTACTAATCTGTTTTTATCCATTTTATCAACCCATCAACTTCAAAGCTTCTCTTATTCTTTCAGATATATCTAGAGAAGGATCAATCTTTTCCAACGATTTTTTTGCATCATATACATTATAACCTAAGGAAATAAGAGCCTCAACTGCTGGATCATCCTTTTCTTCAAATATTGTTTCTTCTTTATTAACGTGACTCAAATCAAGGTTTAATTTTTCAATTTTATCCTTCAGTTCAAGGATAATTCTTTGAGCTGTCTTTTTTCCAACTCCAGGCAATTTTGTAAGAGATTTCTCATCTTTAGAAATTATGTATTTCGCTATATTAGTAACATCATCGCCATCTAATATTCCCATGGCAAGTTTTGGACCAATACCAGATACTGTAGTCAAAAGATCAAAGGCATCTCTAGTTTCACTATCTCTAAATCCATATAAAATTGCAGCGTCTTCTCTGAGAACTAGCCTTATATTTATAAATACTTCTTCATTTTCATAAAAAGTATGAAGCTCTCGCTCCACCATATTTACAATATATCCAATTCCATTAGATTCAAGCACTAAATATCCCCTGTCAGTTGAATGGACTTTTCCTTTTAAAAATTCTATCATTATATCATCCTAAAACTTTCCTTAAACTTTATCGAACTTCCGTGCGTTATAGCAACTGCAAGTGCATCAGCAACATCATCAGGTTTAGGTACTTTTTCTAAATTTAAAATTATTTTAACCATTTCTTGAATCTGACTTTTTGTTGCTCTTCCATAACCAACTATTGCTTGTTTAACTTGCAAAGGTGTGTATTCATAAAGTCCAGCTCCAGATTTTTTCGCAGCAAGAACTTCTACACCACGAGCCTCGGCAACAGTAATGGCAGTTTTAACATTTTTGTTGAAAAATAATTCTTCAAAAGCTATATCATTGGGTTTATACTTTTCTATTAAATCATTCATTTCTTCGTAAATGGAGTTTAACCTATCTGGAAGAGGAACTTTTGCCTCTGTAGTTATTGCTCCATAATCTAAAACCTTATAAGAATTACCTTTAAGTTCTAAAAATCCATAACCAACTATTGCAATTCCTGGGTCAATTCCCAATATTACCAATTTATCACCACTTTAAAAAGGATAGTATAAAAACTATCCTTACTTGTATCTCTTTAAAACTCTATCGTTAACTCCATCCCAAAAAGCATTCCTAAAAATTCTAAAACAATCTATGTAAAGAAATTTAGAAATTTTATTGTCTAATGTTTCAATTTCAGAATCTGTTAAGTAGGAGTCTACTTCTTTAATTTGTACATCGTCATCTTGACTCTTAAAAATAAGTTGAAGATCTAAGTGCTCATTAATGCTCTTAATCTTGTTGTTTAGAAGTTTTTTCCTAACATCAGTAAGAGTGTTTTTTATGAAAATCCTAATTTGCCTATCTTTTCTTATTTCTTTAAAAACTAACTTCTTGAAAGCTAAAACTTCTTCATTTTTAAATTCATATTGAAAAAGCTTTTTTCTATTATAAAGTTCATCAATACTTAAGTATTTCAAGGTTATAATTTCAAGCATATTTATATGTTTTTTTGAATTAAAACCAAGTCTGTATCCTTCTAAATATAAGTAAAGTTCTAATCTATTTATATCATCATGAATAAGATTCGAAAGGTTTCTAGCTATAAGCTCAATACCTTCTTTTTGCTTATAAATTTTAACTATGTCTTTTCTAAGATTCTCAAGAGTTACATATCTAGGATATATATTTTCGATGGATTCATAAACATTGTAAAGATTAAGTAAAATATTTATGCTGTCCAAATCACCCTTGTATAAGAAGTTTGCTATTAAGTATTTTTTTATATCTTTAAAGGAAAGGCTATTGTATGTCTTCTGATTTAATTTTTGTGCCAAGTCCATAAAAAAATCCTCCGTTAGTTCGTATAAAATAATTATACTACAAGTAACAGAGGATTGAAATCCAATTTGTAAATTTAATGTAATTATAATAATTTAATATTATTATAACAATCTTATTTTATTGTCTTTGCAAAAGTCTAAGCTCTTTTCATCCCACACGCCAACTTGTACTTCTCCAATATGCTTTTTTTCTAAGAAGAACATACAAATTCTTGATTGTCCAATTCCTCCACCAACTGTGTATGGAAGTTCTGCATTTAATACATTTTTGTGGTAAGGAAGTTCAAATCTATCAGTTGTATTTGCAAGTTCACATTGACTCTTTAAAGATTCTTCATCTACACGAATACCCATACTTGAAACTTCTAGAGAATTTTGAAGAACATCATCCCAGAATAAAATATCCCCATTTAAATTCCAATCATCATAATCAGGACTTCTGTGATCATGAGGTTCACCAGAGTTTAAATTGTGACCTATACCCATGATAAATACAGCTCCCTTTTCCTTACATATTAATTTTTCTCTTTCTTTTGAACTTTTCCCTGGATACTTATCTTCTAATTCTTGAGAAGTTATAAAGAAGATTTCTTCAGGAAGTTTATTTGAAAGAATATATGGATAAGTTTGATTGATATATTCTTCAGTTCTTTTAAAAACTGAGAATATTTCCTTAACTATAAGTTTAAGATATTCAACATTTCTATCTGATTTATTTATAATTTTTTCCCAGTCCCATTGATCTACATAGGAAGAGTGAATTTCATCTAATTCTTCTTCAGCTCTTATTGCATTCATGTCGGCGTAAATTCCTTCATACATATTAAAATTATATTCTTTAAGAGCATTTCTCTTCCATTTTGCAAGAGATTGAACAATTTCAACATTTATTCCATATTGTCTTAAGTCGAAATCTACTGCTTTTTCACCATTTAAGTTATCATTAAGTCCTGTTTCAGGTCTTACAAAAAGAGGAGCAGAAACCCTTTGTAAATTTAAAGTATTTGCCAAATCTCTTTGAAAGTAATCCTTAACTGACTTAATTGCAATTTGTGTTTCTCTAAGATCTAATTTAGTAGCATTAGAATTATTTCTCATTTTTCCTCCCTAACTATAAAAAACTTTCACCCATAGTGGGTGAAAGAATTTTCTTTAAATAAATTGTAAATCAAATTCTCCATTATATTGAAGACTTGATTCAATAACCAACATAGAAATATTTGTAGATAAGTTTAAAGCAAAGTTTAAATCATTATCAAAAGAGTGATTTGACTTTTTATATTCATCAATAACATCAACTAAATAATTTTTTATCCTAGCTTCTAGCTTAGTGTCTGAATTTTCTAAAAAGTTTATATCACTTATATTAATTACACTTGAAAAATCACTTTCTAAATATTTATTTTCCCTAGCATATACTGCCAAGTCTTGTTCATATTTTACGTGTTTTCTCAAATTTTCTACAAAAGTCATTCTGTAAGCATGAGGGTAGCAGACAAAATCACAAAGATAGTGCATTATTATGCCAAGCCTCTTGCTCATATAATTAATTAATAGCTTGCTTTCATTTCCTTCAGAAAAAGAAAACCTTGAGAAGAAAATTAATTTTGTAATTTCCTTTGCAATAAAGTCTCCTGATTCGTCGAAATAATGTCTCTTCGTTTTATAATAAGGAAGAACATCAGGAGCAACTGAGCCCCAAAGCATTTTTTCCGAATTTAGATTAACATTATATTTATCTCTTATTCTATCGTGGACAATTTTTGCCACTATTTTATGTGTATCTGGTAAAATTTTTAAACACATCCTATTAAATTAAAATATTATATAATTAATTTTATAACTTAAAGTCAGAATTGTCAATTTTTAGTTAGTTTTATCTAATTCTTCAGATATTACATCCCAAATATTTGATGTTTCAAATCCCAATCTCCAGCTTCCAACTCCAGCTAAATTATATTTGTTTACAAGAGAAACTTTTTTCTCAATAGAATTTGCATCTTCAATCCAGATTTTATATTGAGCTCCATTTTCTTCATATTCTACATAATTTTGTTGAGATTCTTTATCCCATACTGGTTTTAAGCTCTTGGCAGCAATTATTCTTGCAACTTCGTCCATAGAAATTGTCTTTGAAGTTACTTTACCACCAGCTTCTTTCCAAAGTCTAGTGTATAATGGAACTCCCAAAATCATTTTTCTGTTTGGAATATTTCTAAATAAAACATTAACGCTTCCTTCAACCCATTTATATTGAGCTACTGATCCCGCCTTATCAGATGAGCCCCAATGTTGATCATATGCCATTACAACCATATAATCTGCTAATTCAGAAAGTGTCTTTCTGTCATAAGGTTCTTTTGTAACATCTGATGAAATTTGTGGAGTGACATCAACTGTCAATATAAAATCTTCTCCTGCAGCTTCTCTAAATTCTCTTACAAAATCTGTTATATAATCTCTGTCATCAACTTTAGTATGTTCAAAGTCAATATTTATTCCCTTCATTCCATACTTTCTACAAAGTTCAAGAGTCTTATCAATTATTTTTTTACGAGTTGCTTCATTTGATAGTGCTTCATGTGTAATATCAGGATCAAAGGAGTTGTCTAGATATGCCCAAACTTCTATTCCTAGATCATTATATCTTTTAATATAATTTTGATTTCCCCTGTCAATCATGTCTCCATTGCCATTTTTAATTGAGAACCAAGTTGGAATTATTACATCAAGTCCATAAATATCCTTTATTTGGTTTACCTTGTCATCAGAATGTTCTGCATAAGTGTAATCCCAAGTTAAATTTATTGGACCTTCAGAAATACTTTTTGAAGATGATTTAAGACTTACTTTTTGGAAATTTTCATCTAAATCACTTTTTAAAACATAACCAGCATAACCTTCAGGCATTCTCACTTTACAATATTTACCCTTTTCTTCGTAAACGTAAAGTTCTTCACCAGCTGGAAGCTTTTTAATTATTGGACTTCTCTTAGATCCAGACTCTCTTAAAAGAGTTTCTGAATTTGTTTTAGTTAAGTCGTAATCTTTATCTCTATAATCTAACAAAAGAAGTCTAATATCTTTGTTATATCTAAGACTAACATCATAATCATAGATAAAAGCCTCAATTGGCAACATAATTTTGTCATTTTTTTCAATTACTGGAGCTCTTAAATCTATAGTTCCACTATTAAATTTAGCTTCATATTCATTTAACTTTAAAATCTTATCTGCATGATCATTATGAATTTCTACTTCTTCTGTTGACTTGTCATAAGAAATATCATCGTCAAGATATTTTTTTATGTAGTCAAGAGAAAGATAAATCATACCATCTTCTATGCAAAAATCTTCTTTGTCTATATCTTTTTCTTCTGTCAAAAAGTTGAATTCATCGTACTTAGTTGAAATTTTACTAGTTCCTCTATTTTCAACAAATAAAAAAGCACCTGCGGCTAGGACAACTAATAAAAATAAGCTCATAAAAAGTTTTTTCATTCTACATCACACCTTTATCAATTTATTTTATTTGCTCAAAATAAAAGATACTAAAAATAGGACATAAAGTCCCACTCTTAGTAATTAGTCTTTTCTTTAACTTTTGCAGCCTTACCTTGTCTATCTCTAAGATAGTTAAGTTTAGCACGTCTAACTCTACCTTTTCTTGTAACTACTAGTTCAGCAATTCTTGGAGAGTTAAGTAGGAAAGTTCTTTCTACTCCAATACCATAAGAAATTCTTCTTACTGTGAAAGTTTTTCTTGAACTTTTACCTTGAATTTTTATAACAGTTCCATCAAAAACTTGGATTCTTTGTCTTTCGCCTTCGATTATTCTGTAGTGAACACTAACATTATCCCCAACATTAATTTCAGGTAAATCATTATTTAATTGTTCATCTTCAATAGCTTTAATATAATCCATTGTCTTTACCTCCTTCCAGTAAATCATTTAATATATCTTTTTCTTCATCATTTAAAATTTTATCTTTTAATAGATCTGGCCTTTTCTGTAAAGTGTTTTTTATAGATTCTCTTAGTCTATATTTTCTAATTTTTTCATGATCACCACTTAAAAGAATATCTGGAACTTCAAGTCCCCTAAATGCTCTTGGTCTAGTGTATTGCGGATGTTCCAAAAGCCCATTATAATGTGACTCATCTTCAAAAGACTCTTCACTTGCAAGAACACCATCAAGTAATCTTGATACTCCATCTATTATAACCATAGATGCTAATTCTCCACCAGTCAAAACATAATCTCCAATAGAAATTTCTTCATCTACATAATTTTCGATGACTCTATTGTCAATTCCTTCATAATGACCATTTAAAAGAATTATGTGTTCTTCATCTTTAAGCTCTTTTAACTTCTCTTGTGTAAGCACCTTACCTTGCGGAGACATATAGTAAACCTTAGAATTTTCTGTCTTTACAGATTCTATTGCCTCTACTATTGGTTTGATTTGCATTAGCATTCCAGGTCCACCGCCATAAGGATAATCATCAACTTGTAGATATTTATTGATTGCAAAATCTCTTATATCCACAGTCTCAAGATCTAATTTTCCTTCACCGATTGCCCTTCCAACAATAGAAAAATCTCTAATATTATTTATGAATTCGGGAAATAATGTTAAAACACTTATTTTCACAAAATCATTCCTTCAATTAATTTTATAGTTATTGTTGAATCTATTTTTTTGATAAATTCTTTTACTCCTGGTATTTGATAAATCTCTTTATCTTTACCTTCAACTATAAAGATATCATTAGCAGGATATTCCAATATATCTTTCACAAGACCAATATAATTATTTTCAGTGTCGTAAACTTCTTTTCCAATTAAATCGGAAATATAGTACTGATTTTCTTTTAGTTCTAATCTGTCTTCATCTTTTATATAGATTTCACTACCCTTTAAATAAAGGATATCATTAATATTTTCATGACCCTCAAAAGTCAAAAATACGAAATCATTAACTCGAACTTTTTTTATAAAAAATTCTTCTAAATCATCACCGACAAAGACACTCTTTAGTTTAGAAAATCTATTTTTGTCGAAAGTATAGGGCTCAACTTTTACTTCGCCCTTAATACCGTGAGTATTTATAATTTTACCAATGCAAGTAATTGAATCTTTAATATTCTTCAATTTCCAAATTAACCTTTACATCTTCTTTTAGTGAAACAGCTTTTAAAATTGCTCT
>QWCE01005963.1_pt1 | contig 12020 bp, 3 predicted proteins | sample 1972531 | NCBI WGS metagenome assembly QWCE01 (sample SAMN09866716, study PRJNA288562) | Human gut metagenome isolate term4_stool, whole genome shotgun sequencing... | reverse complement strand
GTCTCATGCCATAACTTTTAAGAGCCCCCTAATAGTCCAAGACGCCAAGCTTGAAGGTCTTGAAGGCGTAAGAAGCCTATGCGTCTATGGGACGCCAGCTGACTGCGTAAGAGCAGCTGTGCATTTACTTGACGAAAAATTTGATTACTGCTTCTCTGGAATAAACTCTGGCTACAACACTGCCACAAATGTATTGTATTCAGGCACAGTTTCAGCTGCCATTGAAGCAAATTTATTTAACATACCAGCAATTGCAGTATCAGCCCAATGGGTGAAGGGTCACTCCAAGTTTGACTCAGCGGCAAAAGTTGCCATGGATGTCTTTAATAAACTTGAGGACTTTAAAAAGCTTCAGGTCCTAAATATAAATGTTCCCTACCTTGACTACCAAGACTTAAAGGGAATAGAAGTCTGCAAGGTTGGCGCCGATGTCATGTCCATCTACGACATATCAGAAGACGGCGAAGGCTATAACATGAAGCTAAAGGGCTTCCCTAAGGAGAACAACGGCAAGGACTCAGACATTTATTATCTGGGACAAGATTATGCAACAGTTAGCCCCCTTCTTTACGATGTGACAAACCTAACTCTAATCAATGAGTTAAAGGAAATTTTAAAATAAGTTTGGAGAGAAAAACGTGAACTACAAATTTACTTTGATCTTTTTAATAATTTTAATTTTTGGAATATTTTTTAGAACTATAATGTAATGTGTAAAAACATTGTAAGTTGCGAAAAATAATAGGTGAAGACTAATATAAAAAGAGATTTAAAAAGTCCTGGCGACTTTTTATTTTTTTGCTATAATTTAGTAAAGAGGTGATAGCGTGAAAAAATTTATACCTATAATTTTTGCTCTTATCTTAATATTTTCTTCTTGCAATAAAAAAGAAAAGAGCCTATATGATTTCAAGACAGATTTTGTGGGCGACAACACCAAGGTCTCACAAATAGTTTCTAAAGAGGCCTATCCAAAAAATTTCAAGACGGGAGAGATAAAGATCCTATCAGAAAAAGAACCCTATGGCTTAAAGGTCTTCTGCAAAAATTTTGAAGATGTAGAAAAAGAAGACTTATTTAAAAACGCAGCCACGACCTTTGCCCTAATAAAAAACTTAGGCAATTTATCTTATGTAGATGCTGACGAAAAAGAAATCTTTAGCTTTAGTCGAGCTGAGGTAGAAGAAGAACTTCAAAAAAATGATACAAGTCTTGACAAAATATCGGAAAGCCAAGAAAGCCTAGAAAATTTTATAAATAAATAAAAGAACTCTCTCAGAAAACTGGGAGAGTTTAATTTTGCAAATCTTTAGAAATTTATTTAGAAAATTATTTAGAAGCTAATAAAAAAATGGGGGAGACCTAAAAATTTTCTCCTGCCAAAAATTTCCAATTAAGAAAAAATTCACAGAGGCAAAAATTTTGTCAGCAAAAATTTTTTGAAGAAAATTTAAAAAGTGCAAAAATTTTCATCCCTTAAAAATTTTTTAAATAAAAATATCTGTTAGAGATTTACTCCCCAACAGATATTATAAAGCAAAAAAGAGAAGGATCACTCCTTCTCTAATTTTTTTCTATCTAGGATTTCTTTGAAACTTAGCTTTAACAATTTCAAATCCATCTGTGTTGATGTTAAATTGATTGTTGTCTTCCTTAATCCAGTGTGCCCTGTAAAGGTCCTTCTTGTATAAGAAAGTGTTGCTTGCACAAAGAATATCTTCGTAAGACCACATATCCTTCTTGACATCTTTGTAAGTTATTAGATTCTTGTCATTGTTTACAATATAAGTCTTGTCTAAAACCCTATTGAAGGCCTTGTTAGAAACTGCAGCAACTTCTTCTCTTGGGATGAACTTGTCGCCTTCATAAGTTGCAAGTCCGTCGGAGTAAATCTTTAGCCAGCCTTCCTTGTAAGCTGCTTCGATTTCCGCCATTGCCCAGTGATCATCTTTAAGTTTCATGTGGTTGCCACTAACATCTCCAAGTTCTTGGAATCTCTTAAGAGTAGCAATCCATTCATTTCTTGTAATCTTATCTTGTGGTTTGAAGTTGCCATCATCATAACCAGCAAATACCTTAGCTTCAGTTACAATCTTGACAGCTCTAGTGTACCAAGCTTCTCCAATGTCCTTATAAGGAAGTTTGAAGTCTTTGTTGTACTTGTAGCCGTCTTCAACAAGAGCGTTGGCAAGAATTTGCGCTGCTTCAGCACGAGTTAAACCATCCCTAGGTCTAAAGTCTCCCATATAACCTTGCATATACCTTACCTCTTTGACATAAGCATTGTCAGCAATTGGTACAGGAACCTTAACAATCTTTTCTTGAACTATAGTCTCGTACCTAACTTCAGGATACCTTGGAATATAAGGTAAATCAGGATAGTTTGGATTCCATGGATTTGGATAATCTGGGTTCCATGGCTTTGGATCCCATGGATTTGGCTTGTCAGGATTTGGCTTATCAGGGTCTGGTGTTGGTGGAGTAGTAGTCTTTTCCCATTGAGCTGTCAATGTCACATCACCTGTTACATTAATTGTAGCTCCTGGTTGAACTATTTTTGGACCATTATCTAACTTCCAACCCTTGAAAGTATATCCAGGGTTTGTAAATCCATTTTCCTTTACAGTATAAGCTCCTCTTATATCTGTATCAGCCGCCATTGTACCTGTTGCAGTTGAGCTACCTGGAAGATAAGTTACAGTGAATTTAACTTCAGGTGCATGATAAGTGTTAGTTACAGTTAAATTATCATCACTATAACTTGCTGTATAGTTTGCAGGTACATTTACTTCTTCTGCATAGTAAGTGAAATCTCGTCCGCTTGGGTCTTGTTTTGCAAGATCTTTAAACTCATGAGTTTCTTCATTTGCAGTATTATTAGCTGCAGTAGTAAATTCGCCTACTTTTTGTTCGTATTCCTTATCGTTTAAGTCGTATCCTTTTCTCCAAAGTTCAATCTTAACTTGAGGTGTAGTTGTTCCTTGAGGAACATTTTCCCAAACTTTTTTAACAGTTACATCAATAACTTGTCCACTTGGAATATTTGGATTTTGTGGGTCAGTTGACTTAACATTCTTATTAGTAACAGTAATATAACCCTTTGGACTATCTTTAGTTAAAGTTTCTTTAGCCTTTGAATATTCAGGTGTATAACCCTTAGAGTCAGTTTCTTCAACTGTATAATCACCATAAGCAAGATTTTCTAAAGTCTTTGATTCACCTGCAGCTAATTCAAATTCTTCACTTACATAGCCATAAGGTCCTGTAACCTTAAATTTAAACTTCGTTGGCTCAGGTACTGCCATTCTCGTCATTGTTCCTGGAGCTTTTGCTTGTGCAGGTTCATTTGCAAGAATTTTTGTGATGGTTAATTTACCTGTGAAGTTTTTGCTATCATCTGGATTTTCGCCTGTGCCTGGAACTGTCTTTAACTTGTTAGTGATAGTATTTCCATTAGTATCAGTTACCATTTCTCCAAGAATCCAGTTGTCATTCTTAACATCTTTTTCTGCGAAACTTTCTTTTACAGAATATTCATATTCTGTGCCTTCAGAATCTGTCTTTGCAAGATTGTCCCAAGTTGCAGTTGTAACATCTTTTGTAATTTCTTTTACTTCTGCACCATCAACTTTAGCAGGTTCGTCTTGTGTTCCCTTAACTTTTCTATAAAGAGTGAAGTTCATAGTAGGAACAGGATTAACATCATTTGCCCAAACTTTTGTAACTGTGAAGCTTGTCTTTGCATAGTCATTATCAACTACTGCACTTGCTGTTAAAGTTGTATCTTTTTGAATACCATTAGCTTCATCAATTGCTGGATCTGCTGTCCATTTAATGTCTTTAAATCCATCTTGTGCCTTTGCATCTGGTTTGCCAGGAAGGTCAGCTTCTTTTGTTCCTTTTTTAACCATTACAACTTTGTCTGTGAAACTTACTACGCCATCTCCAGCCTTATAAGTTACTTCAACTTTATCTTTTGGAGTTGGTTGATTTGGATCTTCTGGTTTGTCTGAACCATTGTTGTATACATAAAGTTTCTGTAAAACTGTTAATACTGAACCGTCAGCAAATTTAATCTCTAAAGTTCCCTTTGATGGAGATAAAACTTCATGGTCTGTATTTCTTTCTGAAGCATCAGAAACTGTTGCGTTTTTCAAAGCTTCTCTAATTGCAGCTTTTTCTTCATCTGTAAATGGAGATGTAGCTTTTTCTGTTGACTTAACTCCATCTTTCCAGAAGTCATTAGTAAGTTCATCGCCTACGAATGCTGCAAGATCAATGCCTTCTAGGTCAAATAATTTTTTAACCTTATCAGCTGTTGTATCTTCTTTTTCGAAGATTGCTATATAGGTTGCACTTTCTTTCTTAGTTGGTACAAATTTTGCATCAGTTGATACTTGTTTACCAGTTACATCTGTCCACTTAACAAATTTGTAGCCAGGTTTTGCTATTGCTGTTGAACCCTTTACATTTTCATCTTCCTTTAATTCTTCTGAATTAGGACTTACAGTTCCCATATTCGTATCCATGGAAATGTAATTTATTTCAGCTTTGCCTAAAGAATCGTAGTTTGCAACAAAAATTTTGTCTTCTGTTATAGGATCGGTATCTGCTGCAAGGTCAGGTTTCCAATTAGGATTAGCAACCTTGTATCCATCATTCGCTGTAATTTTAGGAGCAGTGATTTCAGACAACTTCTTACCAGCCTTTGGATTTACATAGTAAACTGTTTCACCAGTTAATGTTCCATTCTTGTTGGTCAAGAATCTTACTGTTACATATCCATCAGGTTTTTCATTGCCAGTTCCTGGAATGATGTCATTTTCTTTTTCGTATTGAGCTTTGTAGGTTAAATCTTTTGTGATCTGTGTTGTCTTATCTAATGCCTTATCCTCAGCATCTTTCCAGCTTGGATCTGATACTTTATAGCCTTGGTTAGCTGTAATAGTTGGTGGAGTAATGTTTTCCATAACTTTTACAGGATCAGCCTTTGGATTTACATAGTAAACAACATCCTTAGTATTGCCATCAATCTTACCATTCTCGCCAGCCTTAAATGTTACTGTTACATAACCTTTTGGTTTGTCAGAATTATCTTCTGGAGTTGGGTCTTTAATGATGTCATCCGATTGATCATATTGAGCTGTGTAGGTTAAGTCTTCTGTGATTTTGGTTTTCTTATCTAAAGCTTGACCCTTATCATCTTTCCATTTTGGCTCTGCTACATTGTATCCAGTATTTGCAGTGATACTTGGCTCTGTTATCTCTGCCATAGTTTTTACAGGATCAGCTTTTGGATTTACATAGTAAACAACATCTTTTGTATCAGCATCAATCTTACCATTAGTTCCTGGTTTAAATGTTACTGTTACATAACCATCTGGTCTGTCAGTTTGATCTTCTGGTGTATCGTCTTTGATGATATCAAAAGTATTGGTAACTGTTAAGCCATCTTCGCTATATGTTGCTGTGTAGCCTGCTGGAACTTTTACTTCTTTGGCATAGTAAACAAATTCTTTGCCACTTGGGTCATGTTTAGCAAGGTCTTTAAATTCCTTACTTTGCGTAACTTCTCCATTTGCTGTGGTTTCAAATGTATCTACTTTTTGTTCAAATTCTTTGCCATTTAAGTCGTAACCCTTTCTCCAAAGTTCGATTGTAGTGGCAGGTTTTTCTCCTCCACCAACCCAAACTTTGTTGACAGTTACTTTTATGATATTTTCATTAGTATCTGATTTTACATTCTTGTTGGTAACTGTTAGGTATCCTTCTGGGCTATCTTTTGTTAAAGTCTCCATTTCCTTTGAATAGCTAGGAGTGTAACCCTTAGAATCAGTTTCTTCAACCTTATATTGACCAAAAGGTAAGTTTTCTAAAGTTTTTGTTTCATTTGCTCCTAGTTCAAATTCTTCACTTTCATAACCATAAGGTCCGGTTACTTTGAATTTAAACTTAATTGGATTAGCCGGTGCTTTCATCGGTCCCTTTGCCATTCTCATCATTGCTGGTACAGGTTTATTTTCAAAAACCTTCTTAACAGTTAACTTACCCATGAAGTTCTTATCAGGATCTGGAGTTTCACCTTGACCTGGGACTGTCTTTAACTTATTAGTAATGGAGTTTGTAGTAACTTCTCCTTCAGTTTTAGTTACCATTTCTCCGGTAATCCAGTTGTCGTTCTTGATGTCAGTATTTTTAAATGTTTCTTTTACAAAGTAAGTGTATTCTTTACCTTCAGAATTTGTCTTTAGAAGATCTTTCCAAGTTGCAGTTACATTGTCTTTTGTAATTTCTTTTACTTCTGCACCATCAACTTTAACAGGATCATCGGTGCTTCCTTCAACCTTTCTGTAAAGAGTGAAGTTCATAGTAGGATATTCATCATCTGCTACTGTAGCTCCTTGAAGGTCCCAAACTTTCTTAGCAGTGAAGTCCATAGTTTTTGCACTGTAATTTGCATAGAAAGTTTCCGGTATATAGCCGTTATCAGGGTCTGCATCCCAATCCCAGCCTTTGAATTTAATTTCGTAATCATCGGCAGGTTTTTTTCCATTTGTCTTAGCATTTTGCCATTCTTTAAAATCAAATCCATCTTTTGTTGGGTTGCTGTATGCTTTTTCAAATTCATCCAAGACTTCTTTAAAGGTTACTTTTTCAACAGTAGCGTCGTTTCCGTCAAAGTATACATAGACAGTTTTTTTATCTTTAGGATCTGATTCAAATTTACCGTCGTTAGCATCAAAGATAACCGGGAAGTAAGCATATTTATTTGTCGGTTCTTCTGTTGTTACTTTTTTATAGTAAGAGTACTTAACAATATCTAGATTATCAGGATCTGCTGGATCATAATAGTGTTTACCCTTAATAGAATCTCTACCACTAAAGATATATCCCTTAAAATCAGGTCCTTTTTGGACAAAGTCACTTTCATTAGCCGCTTTACCAAGGCCACCGGATTTATCTGAAGGGTAATCTTGTCCAGCAATCTGATATTTCGCGTCGATTTCATTGCCGTTTTGGTCAACATAGATAATCTTGATTATTCCAGTTCCATATTGGGCAGTGATTGTTGATGCTTCTGTGAATTGGTGTCTGTCAGTCTTTGTATAGTCAGCACCATTACCACTTGCACTATCTGCCTTCATTGTCCACTTAGAAAACTTATTGTCACCAGCTCCCACTGGATCTTTTACTGGAACATTAACTTTGGCTTTTGGATTTACATAATAGTAGGTCTTATCTGGGTTTTGAGCCTTGTCTGTCGGGTCAATGGTTACCTTAACATAGTTTTCAGGTATATGTGGGTACTTGTTACCCTCATCAGTTCCTCTATAGATATTTTTTAAGACCGTGATAGGTATTTCTACCTCTCTTTCAGTCCCGTCAGAGTATTTGACCTTTGCCTTTACTGTTTCAGTCCTTGAGACTTCATCTGTATCTTTTTCTTTGACCTTTTCATAAATAAATTTCTTTAGGTCAACACTATCTTCAGTGTGTTCTTTTCCCTCATCATCTACTATAGAGAATGTTACGTCCTTAGGTAGGGCTACAAAGTCTCCCTTGGCATTTTTGACCTTAACTTGAGCCTTTAGGTCTTCAAATGTAGGAACAAAGTCATTTGTGAATCTTGGTTCCCCTCTTTTAGGGAATCTTCCTAGTGACTCAGTAGTTTTAAGTTCTTCAACTTGGATGTCTTCGTTGGACCAAATTGCGTAGAAGGTCTTTGCAGCTGTAAGGTTTGCATATTCACTATCAGCTGCAGGTGTCGTTCCACTAGCATCTGTAGCCCATCCCTTAAAAGCTTTACCTTGTTTTGTAGGATTTTCAGCCTTGTCAGTTAAAGTGCCGTCGTATTCAACTTCTTTAACGATTTTAGTTTCAGTATCAGGAGCTGTGAACTTCTCAAACTTACCACCGTTAGCATCAAATGTCACAGGGATAATCTCTGTCATAGTAAGCTTTCCGCCTTCTATGACATCGTAGGTGAAGTCGTATTTAAACTTATGCTGTTTATCTAGAGTAGTAATGGTTTTATTAGCTTCATCAAGATTGTAGGTAGGACTTCCTTCTTCATCATTATCGTCTGCAAATTCAAGACCTTCAGTAACTTTTACCTCAGGTTTTTTTACTAAAGAACTGGAGCCAAATTCAGTATAGCCCGGGTCTTCATAATCTGAATTATTAACAAAATCATTTCTTATAATTATTTGTCCATTATTTTCTAAAGAAAATGGAAAATATCCCGGAAACTCATCAATTTTATTGTCAAATTCTCCCTCTACAGGCGGCCTTGCACCTTCTGCTAATCCAGTGTGCCATTCTGACACAAACTTAGTAGATGCTACTTGTTGAATACTAAGGTCTATTACAATATTCGCAATGTTAAGTCCTGTTTCCGGATCTTTTTCAAAGCCACCTTCGCTGGGGGTTCCTACAATACGATAGGTTAAAAGCTTAACCTTTTCAGAAACATCTTGATCTAAATATACAGAGTAAGTATATGGTTCTAGACTTTTTGAATATAGAGGAATCCTTGCCGGTTCTCCTTGCCAGTCTTTCCAACTATAGGTTCCATCTTTACTTACTTCTAGTTCATAAGATACATTTGTTTCCTTGTTATTTAACCATTGTTGAAAAACAAGTTTGGCCTTGCCCGGATTACCATTGGAGTCTTTACCAAACACGCCTTCCCAGTCAAAGGTCCCGCCATCTAAACCTATTGTTTTAAAATCTGCAAAAACTTTTCCAACAATCCTCGGTTTATCTTCATCAGGTATATCTTGACCGGGTAAATAAGGAGTATTAAAAGGTAAGACCCCTGTCTTATTTTTTATATTCTTTCTGCTATTTAGTGTTGCTTCTTTTTGAATATCTAAAATAACCTTATTTGTTAATTTTGGATAATTTTCAGCACCAGTCTTCCCAACTTCTACAAGTTTATTATCCTCTTTTGGATAATTTTGACCTTCTTTTATTGCCCAGGTTATCTCAGGTGCAAGCACCTGAGCAACCATTATTAGAGCTAAAAGAAATGCTGTAATTCTTTTTTTCATTTTTCCTCCTTATAGAACAATGTACTTATAAACTTCTGAATCTCCATTTTCATTTGTTGCCCAGAAATTTATCAAGTCTCCAGATTTTAATGCTTTTTCAAGTTTAAAACCGTGTACTTTTTGTTCTACTATTTTACGACCTTGTCTTACTTTTGTTGTTATTTGACTATCTTCATAAATTCTAGTGGTACCACCGCTAATAACTTCTAATTTACCTCTAGCACCAGGCGTTATACTTTCTATTTTTATTAGGTCTATACCTGATACTGGCATTTTTACATAAATTTTCGGTTTTTCTAAAAGTTTGTCGGATATTTTAGTATCTTTATCAAAACTACCATTTATTTTCATAGTTACTTGATTGTTAAATATCCAACCTTTGAAGTGGTTGTTTCCAATTTTGTTAAATACTAATGGTGATGGAACATTAACTTCTTTGTTTACTGCAACATAGTATTTTGTAATTCCTTCCATATAAGCTTCGTTTTCATCTACCACAAATTCTACTAATACCATTCCTTCTGGTTTATCTTCTTGAAGTTTATCATCTGGAGTAACTCTTGGGTCTATTGGTATTACGTCTGCTTCTGGTACGTACTGTGCTATGAATGTGATGTCTTGTCCATTTAATGCAAGTGGTTGGTCCCAACCTTCGTTTACATCTACTGCTTTGTAGTACTTAGCAGGATTAATTGATGGTACTGCCATGCCTTTTGCTTGGGCATCTTCAAAGCTTAAGTCTTTTGCAACTTTGTAGATTACTGGACTTGTTTGTTCAGCATCATCAAGTTTTAATTTACCATGAGCACCTTCATTGAAAGTAACTTTGATAAATTGTTCTTCGACAGTTTCGCCATCATTAATCTTTTGAACAGGGTCTTGCCAAATTGCTATTAGAGTCTTGTCTTCATTTATAGCTGAAGTTAGGTCAAAGTAAGCTTCTTCGTTTTCTTTTCCTTGTTCTTTCCAACCCATAAAGACTTTATCTTTTTGTGTTGGTGGTGTAACAGCTTTAAGTGTTGCGCCATGAACTACTTCTTGTTTTGGAACATTGCTGCCACCCATAGTGTTAAATGTCACTGTGTGTTTAGCTGATGTCCACTGAGCTGTTGCTGTTCTTGATTTTTCAAGTTTAACTTGATCGCCTGGTTGGTAGATTGTTTCATCTTCATCTAATTTCCAGCCTGCAAATGTAGCATTTGGTTTTTTAAGATTTCCAGGTCCTGCTAGTCCAACTATTTCTCCATATTTTGCTGTTGCTTTGGCTGGTAAATCTCCAGTAACATCATCTCCGCCTTTATTATAAGTCAATGTTACTTGACCAGTTTGGAACATAGCTACATGGACTTTTTCACTTGTGATTGGAGTATTTTCATCGATGCTTTCTTGCCATTTATCAAATACATAATTTTTTGCAGGAGCTGTTTTTGGAACTGCAAGTTCTTTTTCGCCAGCTGTTTGACCTTCTTCTAAAACTTTTAGCTTAATGCCAGCTTTTGGATTTATATATCTTTTGACTTAACAAAGTTAAATTCGTAAGTTTTTTCTTCTGTAATCTTTTCGGATTTTATTTCTGGTGACCAGCTTCCACCATTTGCTGTGTATCCAACGCCTGGTGTCTTTGTAATTTTATCAGCTGAGTCTGTCATGTCGACTTCTACTTCAGGTGATACATAGTAAACCAAGTCGCCGGATACTGTTCCGCCTGTGCCTGCTTTGAAGATTACTTTCACATAATTATCCAAAGCGTCTTTTGGTCTTTGTCCGCCAAGTGCTTCTGGAATGATGTTTTTGTGAACTTCTACTGGAATTATAACTGGATCTTTGTCTGTTCCTTGGGTTGTTCCGTCTTTGTACTTAACGATAACTTTGGCAGGTTCGTTTCCAACTGTATTGCCATCTGGTTTTGAAATAACTTCTATTGATTCAATTTCTTTGCCTTCTTGTGGTGTAATTTGCTTAATTAAATCATCGTTTGTTATTTCTTTGCCTTGTGGTGTATCAAGTTTTGTAGTCTTTAATGGATCTTCAATTTCTTCTGCTTGAATTGATTTTTTATAAGCAGCTTCAATTACTGTTACCTTATCAGTGTATTGGTTCTTAGCTAAATCAATTTTAGTTGCAGGTGTTACGTCTGTTAAACTATCATCAGCTTCGCCGGTTTGAACTTTTTGCCATTCTTTAAAGATATAGTTTACAGTTTTTTCTCCTAGGCCATCAAAAATAAACTTTTGATTTTCTTTACCTGTCGGATTTGTTACATCAATAGTAACTTCCTTAGTAGGATTAACCCAGAATGTTTTTTCAAATGCTGTTGCATCTGTTGCCTTGTCAGTTGTTTTAACTATAACTTTTACAAAAGTGTCAGGTACTTTCGGTTTATCTTCCCCTTGTTTTTGTTCTACTACATCCTTAGCATCGCTTGGACTAATTACTGTATTTTCATTAAACTTGTGTCGTTTTCCAAAATCAAAGATTCCATTCTCTGCTTGTCCTTCGTTTTGTGCAGCCTTGTCAGCTGTCCAATTGACAAATGTTGATGAGCCTTCCGTTTTAACTTCCGGAATTTCTACCCATGCATTTTTGTTTACATAGTAGATTTTGTCGTCTTTCGCATCAAAGTCTTTGCTTGCTCTTATCGTAACCATGACATAGTCGCCGGTTACGTCTTTCAAGCCGCCGTCTTTTGCGTCTTTACCTTCTGCTTCTTTTAAGAATAGTGGTTTGTCGCCTTCCTTGTTTAGTGCTTCGTAAACATTCTTGTAAACTGTTATTGGTATATCAAGTTCTTGTGGGTCTTTTTTATCAGGGAATGTAACTTTAGCTTTGATATTTACTGTGCGAACGACTTCGTCCTTGTCGGCAGCCTTCTTTTCATTTACTAAATCATATACTTGATCGTCACTTGTTAATTCTTTGCCGGCTTCGTCAAATAATTTTATTGTTGTTCCTGTTGGAAGCGGCTTG
>QWCE01005247.1_pt1 | contig 12025 bp, 20 predicted proteins | sample 1972531 | NCBI WGS metagenome assembly QWCE01 (sample SAMN09866716, study PRJNA288562) | Human gut metagenome isolate term4_stool, whole genome shotgun sequencing... | reverse complement strand
AGTGCATAGTGGTGCCTCATCGGGAATGAGCGCGAACGGTACCGGTCCTGTTTGGCTTGTCTTATGGAAGACGGGATCAGCATGGCGACGAAGCGGCAGGTCACCCTGAGATTCAGGGATGAGTACATGAAGGCATCAAAGAAGGACAAAGGACGCATCCTCGACGAGATGTGCTCCGTGTTGGCAATCGGCAGGAGCACCGCAAGACGCAGGCTCGCGGAAGCCGGACGCGGCAGGCCGTCGCCGCCGCCCGAGGAGCGGCCGAAGCGGTATTCAGAGCAGTCGCGCGACCTGCTGGTGCGGGTGTGGCTGGCCGCTGGCGGCGTGGGCGTCGCCGTGGTGGTCGGCGGCATCGTGTTGGCGGTGGTGTTGTCGAAGCGCGGCAGACGCCGTTCGCGGCATGGCGGCCACGCTTCAGGCAGGGGGCCGTTGCCGCGAACATCAGCTCCGAACTCGGGGCGAGGGCCCTCATAGTGGATCCCGTGGATTCAGCCGCAGCTAGATTCTACGAGAACAACGGTTTCCAGCACATTCCGGAATCAGAACGAATGTTCCTCAAACTCGCGGGCAAGCATCTCGTCTAGCATTCTTGGCTTCCTCCATCCAGCAGATCGCGCAGCACCCACAGGGCGAACCGGGCGCCGTTCAGCGCATCCTCGGGAAGGCCGCACGGATATGAGACCTCGACCCCCGCATGCACGTTCCCGTCCGCATCCACGCCATCCAGCATGGTGACGGCCAGGGTCAGGCATCGCAATCCGCGTTCGGGCGTCGCGTCCCCGCGGACGAGCAGCCAGACTGGCGGCATCGCCATCGGCTTGCCGGGATCGAACGAACGCGCCTCGTCGGCGACGATGCCCGGTCCGAACGGTTCCCGCAGTTCCAGCCCGTACGTGATGTTCCCGGCACGATATTCGAGCTTGATGCGGGCCGTCGTGCCGGACGGTTCGGATGTTTCGGATTCGACGGCGTACAGCCGGTAGCGGATGGAATCAAGCATTATCCCCATGGTAGCCCGGGTGCGCGGTTCCTATTCTCGTGGGGGCCGTCGCGTGCCGTCCGCGTTGAACTGGGCGAGCTGCCCGATTGCATTGCCCGTGTTGTTCAACGCGCCGTTCAGCAGCCGGATCCGCTCCCCCGTATCCGCCGTCTTCAAGGCGAGCCGTAGCTGGTCGATGGCCGCGTTTAATTGGCTGCGGTACGTGTAATCATCATTCGCGTTCTGCTCCGTCATGCCGTTTTCCTTCTTATAGATAATCGCAGACCGATCCGATCGGCCCGTTGATGATCTTCCGTCTGTCCTTCAGCCGTATCCGGTCGTAGTCGCAGACACCGTTTTTCGGCGCGAACAGCAGATACCGTATGCGTTCCGGCGGCTGGTCGCCGTACGAGTCGACGGCCCGTCCGAGCAGTCGGAGCCGGTGTTCCGCGGTCTTCGAGGCACTGTCGCCCGTCTTCCACGAGACGAGCATCCTGACGCTGACGCCCAGCATCCGGGCCACTTGAGTGGAGCTGAGCCCGCTGCGGTTCTGGATGCGTTGCACCTCGGATATCATCAGATCGTCTTCTCCTCCCTGATGCCCAGGCAACCGGGCATGCCGCCCCGCGACGGGTCGGGCATGAACTGCGCCGGCTCATGCCCGATGGCCGTCAGCAATGCGTCCATGTCGAGCGCGTACAGGCCGCTGTTCGACTGTCCGTTCAGTTCAATCACGTGGGGTCGGCCGTCGTCGCCCAGATACAGGTCGATGACGTACGGGCCGGCGGCCTCGTCTCGTATCGCATGCGCGACCTTGTGCGCGAACCGCTCATACAACCGTGCGATGTCGGGATGCGATTCGATGCGCCCGCTGTTGCGCGTCTCCTCCATCCGCGGATCATATCGGTTCCCCTGGTTGTCGGCGGGCGTGAACCGTTCGATGCAGCCGGCGCCGCACGCCGGCCGGCCGCCAATCACCTGAACCCGGTACTCGTATCGCATGCGCGTCTTTTGCTGGACGAGCACCGCGTCCGGCTCGCCCTCGAACAGGGCGAGGTCATAGCCGGCCCAACGCCAGGCGGCGAACGGGATACGCTCCGGCTTCCCGCCATACTCGTCCGACTGTTCGAACGTGCCGTCCGGGTCGATGAACGCGAGCGGCAGGCGTTTCTCCCTGAGCATGAACTTGGCGACCACGCCCGAACCGGGATGACGGTCGAGCATGCCCCGCGCCGCCGCATCGATCATGTCCCCGTCGCAGGCGACGGATCGAACGTCGCGCCCCAGAAACGGGCGCAACGCGGGCATGAGATCCCACCGGTCGACGTTCGAGGCGGGCAACGTCAGCTGATCCATATACGGTCGGAGCATGACCGCACCGTAATGGGCGAGCTTCATCGGGTCAGGCCCCCCGTACGGCCGGCCCGCCACCCTTACATGCGGGTCCGGGAGGATACGTGTCGCGGCCTGTGTTTTAGCAAGTTGGCGTCCGCTTTGTGAGCGGTGTTTTTCCGCAGTGTAGGCAGCGGGTTTTCCGCAGGGTGTGCGGTATCGGCCGCTGCCTGTCTGCGTTGTGTTGGTTATTTGGTCATGAGGGCGTGTTCGCTTCGGTAGGAGCGGCCCTCGAATCTGATGAGCCGTCCGTGGTGGACGGTGCGGTCGATGAGGGCGGCGGCCATGTTCTTGTCGCCGAGCACGCGTCCCCATCCGCTGAATTCGATGTTGGTGGTGTAGATGATGCTCCTTGTCTCGTAGGAATCGGAAATGATCTGGAAGAGGAGCCTGCTGCCCTCCTCGTCTATGGGCAGGTAGCCGAACTCGTCGATGATGAGAAGTCGGGCCTTGCCGATGCTCGCGAGTTCCCGGTCGAGCCGGTTCTCCTGCTGGGCGCGGCGCAGACGCATGAGCAGTCCGGTCGCGGTGAAGAAGCGCACCGGGACGCCCCGCTCGCAGGCGAGCCGTCCGATCGCGATGGCCAGGTGGCTCTTGCCGGTGCCGACGGGCCCGTAGAGCACGAGGTCCTCGCATCCGGCGACGAAGTCGAGGTTCTCGAGCTGCGCGCGCCCCCAGTCGGCGGGCATCTTCAGGTTGGTCCAGTCATAGCCGTCGAGGGTCTTGTCGGCGGGGAAGCCGGCCTGTTTGAGCAGGCGCAGGCGTTTGGATCGCTCGCGCGAGTCGAGTTCGGCCGTGAACCATCGTTCGATGAAGTCGAGCTGGTTGGGCGTGGCCTCGGCGAGCGTGCCCGCGAGCACGCTGCGTGTCAGGGTCAGGCTGCGGCTCATCTTCAGGATGCGTTCGCTTTTCTCGGTCGTGGACGCGCGCCTGCGTCGGGTCTCCGGGATCACCGGATCGGGTCTGACGCTCACCGTTCTTCCCCTCCGTCGTCCGTGCCGGTGATGAACCGGTCGTAGCCGCTCAGGTCGGGCTCCTCGATCCCGCCGGGGTATTCCCACTCGCCGTCGCGCATGCGCAACGCGATAGGGGTGAGCGTGTCCGCGTGCAGGCCCATGTCCCTGTTCGAGCGCAGGATCTCGTCGCACGCCTGCATCGCGGGATCGAACCCGGCCGCCCGGCACGCGTCCCCGATCGCTTTGAGGCTCTCCTTCAACGTCTTTTCGTCCATGGAATCAAGCCACGCGCGTATATCGTCGGGCACGTCCGGGCGGATCGAGCTTTCCCGCCACGCGCGGGGTTTGACCGCGAGCCGGGGAAGCACGAGCGCGGGATCCTCCACATTGCGCGACCGTCCGTACTGTCTGGGATATTCCGCGAGGAGCTCGCCGGTGGCGGGCGAGGTGAGCGTGACCGTGTCCCACCGGATCGCGGCCAATACCCTGGAACGCGCCGAATCGGGGCCGGCGAGGTACCGGTTCGAGTCGATGTCGACCAGCCCGTACTTGTCGGCCGTCCGGCTTTCCCAGCGAACCGGGTCGAATGCCGTGGACGGCAACGGCATCAACGCGGCCTTCTCCTCGTCGAACACCTCGGTCACGGGCACGCCCGGCAACCTCGGGCAATACGAAGAGGCCGCCAGCCCGTCGCACCGTTCAAGCATGAAACGACTGAGCTGCCCGTAGGATTCCGCGTGCATGGGCGGCACCATGAGATTGCGCCGCAAAAACCCGACCGCGTTCTCCACGCTGCCCTTCTCGTTGCCCGAATACGGGTTGCAGAACCGGACCTCGAGCCGGTAATGCGCCACGAACGCGGAGAACACCCCGGTCAACGCGACCTCGCCCTTCGCGTTGCGCCGGCCGGCACCGGTCGCGTTGTCCATCACGATCACGGGAGGAACACCCCCGATATGCTCGAACACGAGCATCAAACCATGGCACAGACACTCCGCGTTCTCGCCCGGCAACGCCACGCACAACCGCATGTTCGAATACGGCAACGAGACCACCAGGCAATGCACGTCCGCCATCTCGCCAGCGATCCGGGCCCGGGCCACGCCGAAATCGACCTGCATGCTGCCCGCCGCCCACTCGAGCCGCACGTACCCCTCGCGATCCGGCACGCCGCGGTTCGCCTCGCGCCACCGGTGCACGTAACGCATCGTGGTCGAATACTCGCCGTCGTAGTCCGTCTCCGCCAGCAGACGGTCGTGCACGCGCCTGATCGTGTGCCGCTGCTTCCTGGGCAGCATCCGATCGGCCTCCAGCCACCCGTCCACCAGATGCGCGTACGGGTCGATCTTCGACCCGTACCTGCGATCCGCCTTCGGCTTGGGCGAGCAATCCTCCATATCCGCGTACTTCGCGACCGTCCCGCGATCCACGTGAAGACGCCGCGCTATCTGCGCGCGCGACATTCCCTGCCGGTCGAGTCTCCTGATATCTTGCACAATGGGCATCGGTATCGCCATGTTCCTTTCCTTCCCGAGCGCCGGCCGGCGGCAACCGGCCGAATCAAAACCGATTGGCAACTCGGGAATATACAGGCGGCGGCACCGATGCCTCTCACATCACCGGGAAACGATGACGACACCGGGGAAAACCATCAGCCCACACTGCGGAAAAACACTGCCGAACCTGTCGAACAAACATTGAAGCAAAACAGTCGCGGCCTCCAGGCGCGCCGCCTGTTCGCGCCAATCCTCCGGATCACCGTCGCCCGGCACGGCCTCGCCGACGTATCGTCCCCATGCGGCGCGATACGCTTCCGGCGCGTCCATCACGTCGGGCGGGCACGCCTGGGGGATGATGTCGATGAGCCAGTCGGTCATTCGAAATCCTTATCGGTCAGCAGATGCCCGTTCTGGTTGAGCATCAGCATGTCGCCGTGCGGATGCCGTTCGCGTAGGCCGCGCGCGGCTTCCGCGCCGCATCCCGCATATTCGAGCGAATACATGCTGTCGGGAGAACCCAGATCGAGGTGCAACGGGTCGGAATCACCCAGTATGTACCGGTCCAACGCCTTCATGACCAGTCGGAACGCCTCATATCGGGAGGGCAGGCCGGGCAGTCTTTCCCCATCCGGCATCGCCCCTGTGAAGATGGTGATGCCGAGCATTTCCGTTGGTTGTTCAACCCAGCCCACATACTGGTCGACCAGCCGCCAACAGGTGCAACCGGATTCGTATGCTGCGAATGTTTCAGAGTCCATTATTTCCTTCCAGTTCGGGTATCCAGTCCTCTCCTGTTCCATTTCTCGACCGCCGAATGCAGGCAGGTGACGCGGGTCTGGAACGACGGGTCGATCGGAACGTGCCGGCCGGGCATGTTCCCGCCGCAGTCGCATCGCACCGTGTACCGTTCCGTCGTATCGTCCACATCATCGTCGATTCGTGGAGCGTCGCCGCAGAACGGGCATGGTCTCAACGTCTCGTGTTCGACCGTCGCCCGCCTGTTGTTGCGGGAATCCCATATTCTCGTGGTTCCCATCAGAGTCTGCCTTTCCGCCTGTTTCGTTCCAGACAGTCGTCCATCGCCCGTTCGACCTCCTCATCCGTGATGCCGAACGCGGTGATCAGGTTGCCGACCGTCTGCAACACGTCGGCCAGTTCGCCGAGCATGGCTTGGCGACGCTGGTCGCGCACGTGGCCTATCCAGCCGGTCTTCGCCTTGTCCCGGTCGTCGCCGAGCTCGCCGCCCACGTTCACCCCGTAGCAGGCGAGACAGTTCGCATGGTCGTCGAACTCCCGGCCGATGCCGCTCGGATCCGTCGGATCACAGGCCTTCAGATACTGTTTGCACGCCTCCACGAGCTCGGCTGATTCCTCAAGGTTCTTCACGGCCAGCCACTTGTCCCGTTCCAGACGGCCGAACGATCGGACATCCGGGAGATGCACGGTGCGGTTCCCCTCATGGATCGGAGTGGAATCGCCGGATTCCGGCTTCCATGGGACCTCTTCGACGGTTTGGAGCGAATACCGGGTGTACGGGCCGTGCGCGGACGGTTCCCCGGAATCGTCGTCAAGCTCTTCGGCCATCTCCATGGGTTTCAGGCCGTCGGCGATCGGGTTCGGCTCCCACTTGTCGCCATCCGTGAGATGACGTGCGCAGGATTCCAGGTCCGCGATGATCGCGTCCGCGTTCATGTACGTGGCGTACAGGCGTCGCCAATGGGCGCGAACCTGTTCCATAATCTTCGGATCGTCGCAGGACAGATGGCCTATCCCGTTCTCCGCTCGTTGATGGCGGCGGCGAGCCCGCGGCGGGCGGCCGCCAGCGTCATCCTCGCCTCCCATGTTCTGTTCGCGCGTGGAATCATGACCGTTCATTCGGGATCTCCTCCTTGATGCATTCGGGGCATTGCCCGTCCTTCCAGCCGGCCGGATCGATCATGATGTTCGTGCAGGTCGAGCATTCGGGCAGCCGGTGCGCCGGGCAGTAGTGCATGTCGCGTTCCAGTTCGGGATGCTCGTCCTTGTACAGGATCTGCCAGCCGTCGTCCTTCGCGTCGGCCAGCAGATCGTCCTCGTACGCATACCATTGGCTGTCGTCGAACCGTTGTTCGCAGTTGTGGTCGTCGCATTCGAGCATGAACCAAGCGCGGCTGTCAAACGTTTCTTTGATTCTTGCCATCGAGCCTCCGTCCCTTTGCGTGCGTCCGACGGTATGCGTCGCTCGGCGAGACGTCGGGAGTCGCCGGGCCTTCGGCCTGCGCCTGCTCCAACTGGCGGACCGTGCAGTGCACGCATTCCGGGTGCATGCCCGTACAGACGCCTATTCCGCAATACGCCGCGACGGCCAGCAGTGTGCATCGTTCGCCGTTGAGGAAATCCGCGTCCGACGCCGTGGGAATCTTTTTTTCGATTCCGGACACCTGTTCCCCGCACCATTCGATTACGTCGTTCAGGGTCTTGTCTTTTTCAGTTACGTTCGTAGCCATCGTTTTCCTCCAAGTCTTCCCCGAGCAGCCTGAGTATTTCCGCGTATGCGATAAGCTTCCCGTCAAAAAACGCTTGGTTTAACCGATTCCTCTCTGCAAACGCCTCTTCCCGCTCTGCGTGCGCATCAGCTTCTTTCTCGCGGATTGCATCAATCACGTTCGTAGTCATGGTTTCACTCCTAGTTTTCGTTTTGCAGAACGGCGAGTATGGTGTCATCGCATTGCAGTTTTGGCAGTGGTTGCGGTGTGCTCATATCCTCGTAGAACCTGTTCAAGGCGTGCGAGGTCGTTTGCGTGTATGGACTGTTGGAATCGTAAAATACGTTCGACCAGACATTCCGCGAGTTTTGCACGTATCGCAAGTGCGCGGGACAGAAGAATCTCGGCTTATTGTCACCGGCGAACAGGCATAGCCATTCTCCATTGTCTATAACTTCAAGGATTGCGTCTTCCTCGGTTAACTCCCAGAAGTCGTAAGTCATGTGACAGTCCGGGTAGTCGCATGTCGCCAAGTAGGTTGTTTCCACTCTTACGCTCATTTGATGCTCATTTCGGCTTTGCGCATGATGTACCGCATATCGGAGTATTCGCACGCCTCATGCTCGATCAGCGTCATGCGTCCTCCTCTTCCTTCGGATGGCCCGCACCGTCACGGTCCAGGTATTTCACATGCAATTGGGTCGATTCGCGCATGGACAGGGAGTCCACCCACTTCTCGATCGCGGCCCGCCTCACCCGGTTCAGCCAGGATTCGTACCGGTCGGCGGCCTCGTTCAACGGCAGGCCCACCGCATCACGCAGCATGGCGGTCACCGCCATGTACGCCATGTCGTCGGTCAGCGGCAGCCCGTATCCCACATGACTAGGCCGTATATCCACGAAGGTGATGTGCGGCGGCAGACTACCATCCGCGCGTTGCACAAGCATGGAAGCGGCGCCGCCCAACGAAACAAGCAAGGCTCCCTCGTCGGTGATGACAGCCGGACCCGCGAGTTCGGCTCCGCTGTCATACCGGACCCGCAGCATCAGGTCTCCGTTTTTCTTCGGATTGGTCAACGCTCCTCCTCTTTTTATGTGGACTTCTTCAGTATAACAACCATATTGTATTTTACATGTTATACTGAATATGTCCACATAAAAAGATTGAAAGAGAAAACCAAAGGAAAATGCAACCCATACAAGACGTCACAGACGCACGAAAGACCTACACCCTATACGAGTGTGAAAAATGCGGAAGCCTGCGACTCGAAAGATCCGGCAAGCCCATCACCAAGTGCGCCTACTGCGACAACCTCTCCCTAAAACAGAGGTTCCTCTCCGCACTGATCTCCATCGTCCACGAAGCCACATATAAAATCCCAAACCCAAACAACACCGGAATCGTCCAAAACAAGGCAGACACAAAACTGCCCGGGAGTGTCGTCCAAGTCTTCGTGGATAACCCGGAAACCTACTGCACAACGAAAATTCAGCTCGGAACCACATCCATCGACTACTCCTATGATTGCACATCAGGGGACATTCGTATCGTTGCGAAAAATTGGGATCCATTCGACTTGGAAAATGCCGACCTCGGTACGGGATGGCATATCCGACTGCTGGTGCAGACATGGCGCAACGAAATTGCCAAGCGAATGGAACTGACGGCGTGAACAACATCGACAGCATCGAAAAAGCACTGGAGCAATTCCCCCAGCAACGCATCATTTCCGCATGGATAGAAGGAGACTACGCGCATGGTTTAGCGGCGAAGGACAACAAGCCCTCGCTTTGCGTCATCACGATGCCGCAGCCTTGGGAGATACTGCTCGGCGAAGCTCGAACGACTCAGAACATGCGTGATCTCGATATCAGAATCCTCACACCTCTTTCTTATATCGACGGACTGCTCGACGGCCATCGTAGCCTGTTGGAATCGTTGACATTGCCAACCGAATGCTTTCTGCTGGACGCCGGCTTCATTCGCGCCATCGAGCCTTTCGCCCATCGGTTGACCACCAGCAATGTCGTCAAGACGGCTTTGGATGATGCTCGCGGGAACCTGTCCGTTTTGCGGCACTGGCCGGGCATGAAGAGCGCGAAACGCAATAAATCCATGGCCGAGACCGCACGATTGCTGAACGGAGTACGTCATATCCAGTCAGGAACGGAAGCCTGGCCGTGTCTGCTGGATGCGGATGAGATCACGTTGCTCCGTCGCATCCGATTGCATGGAATGAATCTTGCCGATCTGGAAAGAGACTATGGCCTTCTTGCAGATACCCGCAAAACGCCCCCTCTCCCTCCGTTGGAGCCTTATGTCCGCAGACAGGTCGAAGACGTGGTTCTCGGATTGAATCGTCGAATCGTCAACCGCGAGGCGGAATCATTTTCCGTCAAGAATCTGATACATGCCCTGCATGGTTTCGGAGACGGGATTGCGGCTGATGCCTAACCGAAAAGACTGGCAGCCCGAGGACACGCAAGTGGAGACCGCGGCTATGGCGCTACGTGCCCAGCAAATGCGCCTGTGGAATCTCGTCGAGGACAGTGCGACTGTCGGCCGCTGCTGGCAGCAGACTCCCGTCTGGCTGAGATGCGAATACCGGCAGATGGCCTCCGCGATGTTGCGCGCCGTCCGCTCTCATTCCCCTGATTCCATCCGGGACAAGCGCCCTCCGTCCGTACGGCAGTTGAGCGAGAAGGCTGCGGACGAAGAGGAAAAACGGATTAAGGAATCGTTGAAAGGTCAGGACAATTGATTGTCGAGCTGAATGATGATGTGTTGACCAAGCCCGCTGGATGCTTTCTTTGCGGAAGCACGATGGGTTTGGTGCCGAGCATGTATGGTCCGGTTTGCGTGGAATGCGTGTTGTCCGACAAACAGGTTGGCCCGAATCGCGCGAGTCTGCTTTTCACGTTGTTTGGCGACGGTCGCGGTCGGAAGGTTCCTGCCTGACATCGATTTGTCTGCTATACTGAATATGTCCACATAATCTTAGAGAACACAGGAACACCCAATGAGCTACTGGGACAAATACCGAAGCGACGATCCACGACGCATCCCGCCGCTGGAGGCGCCATTGCTTGACTACGTCGTGGTAGACACCGAAACCACCGGCCTCAACCCGGAAGATGGCGCGAAACTCATCGAAATCGGCGCCGTGAAAGTCAAGAACGGACGAATCGTCGACACCTACAGCCAACTCATCAACCCGCAAATGATTGTCCCGCCACACATCACGCAATTGACGGGAATCACCACTTACGACGTGAGCGGCAAACCGACTGTCAAGCATGCGATGAAAGAGTTCGAACGGTGGCTGGGATTCGAAACGCCCTTCCTCGCACACAACGCGACGTTCGATTTGAAATTCCTCGACTGGGCCACGGCGGAAACCTGGCCGAATCGCCCCCTGTTCGACCACCCATTCCTGGATACCTTGGAAATGAGCCGTGACATCCATCCGGAAATTCGCCATCACAAGGTCGCGGATCTGATCAAACGCTATCACGTGGCAGACGTGGAACAGCATCGAGCTCTTTCCGACGCAATGCAAGAGCAAGCCTTGTACCAGATTATGTGCAAGGAGTATTTCCTCGGAGCCTAATCCCGGGCATACTGGATTCTATTCTTTCCTGATATTTTGCTTGTTAAACTGAATATATCCACATAACACCAGAGCAGAAAGGCATGACCTTGAAGTGTGCGAAAAACTAACAGTACACGTGCGACTCATTCCCTACGGTAACCTGCGAGATGCGGCAAAGCTCCACCATTACGAGCTGCGTCGCAGAAACATGGTCAGGGATGCCGGCAAGGAGCCAAATCCATTCGTCTTGGAACGCTGGATGGTCAATTATGCCCGGCATGCGTTGACCGATTACGACCAGCAGTGCCATGACTTGGATCAGGATAGGTATGTCGAGCTTCGGACGGCGACATTGGACGCCATAGCCGACACGTATCCGCCATTGAGACATGAATGCGAACGTCAGAAAAGAATCCAGAATCCAGAAAAGGAGCCCGAGTGAGTAAGGAAAACAGCGCCGGCGAAACCATCGGGGCGACTACGACGATCATTCTGGAACCGGCTCGAATCAGTGGCAGTACCGTCGAACCGTCGCGGCGCGAAATAGCGAGAAAGCGTCGGAAGGAACGACGTTTGAACTGGGCTCTCGTGCTGGGAATGCTGGTTTTCGCGGTGTTCTGGCTGTTGGGGATGCAGTTGGTTTCCTGGCTTGCGGTTGGGGTGCCTTTGATGTGGAGGCTCGTACTGGCGGTGTCTTCGCTTGTTTTTGCGGCCGCGTCCATGGTCCCCTCTTTGGTATATGCGTTTCGTCGAGAAAGGAAGAATTAGTTGGGTGTCGGGTTGGCTGATGTGGCCGCTGAATATGTCCGATTGCACCGGGTCGAGCGGCAGTCTTTGCAGATTCGCAGTGTTAATCGCGTCGAGTTGACTGTGATACAGAATTTGTGGGCGGATAGGGTCGGGAAAGCTCGATTGGATATCCGTTCCGCTCCGGAGGTGGTGATGCGTGCGATCGAGCGGTCGAAGCGTGGTCACGAGCTTTTCGGTCGGGTTCGTGAGACTCCCGTATTGGTTGTGTACGAACTGAAGACACTTACCTGACCCCGATGTCTATTTAGAAGTGCAACACCCTTGTTGGTCCTGTAATTCTAACAGTTCGTCGGCGAACGCCTCGGCGGGCGTCCGGTAGTCCAGCACGCGC
>QWCE01005246.1_pt1 | contig 12028 bp, 7 predicted proteins | sample 1972531 | NCBI WGS metagenome assembly QWCE01 (sample SAMN09866716, study PRJNA288562) | Human gut metagenome isolate term4_stool, whole genome shotgun sequencing... | reverse complement strand
AGCAAAAATTGATTTGTTATCTTTCTTCACGGTGAACCTCTTTATTTTAAATATGAAAGATTTAATGAAAAATGTTTCTCACATATAAAAAAGAACATATTTCTACACATAAAAAAAGAACAGACTCAATTAAGAATCTGCTCTTTCGTTTTTTTATTCTGCACAACTGCATATTCAATGTCTTAATAAATTCCATAGCATTTTTTCATCATTCCGAGTCTTAACATTTTCTTTATATTTGGTAATAGCCCTAATTAAAACCGCCGGATCCCGGAAATATTCTTTTACAAAATCGTAATCTTTTACATTTGCCATTTTCAAATCTATTTTGCAAAAGTCACTTGGTTTTTTATTAGATTTCTTAAATTGCCTGTATTTTCCTTCATTATGGATAATTAGCATTTCAATTTCAGGAGCCGTAATAACATTAATGACATGAACCTTTGATTGATACGCTTTACTTAATTTAAACTTTTCTCTTCTTGAATCCAAAATTCGAAAAACTGTAATCTGATCATCAAATTGTCTTCTTAGATATTGTTCTTCAAATTTCTTACCATTTCGGCATAAAAGAGGCGTTTCTTCGATCAGATCTTCTCTTTGAAATATAAGTAGTTCATGATCCAACAAAATATCTATAATTGCCATTTCTGCGGATCCTTCGCATATACAAGCGTTGTATTTTGATAATTTTAATCCTTCCATATTACTCCCCCCATTAATCTTCTAATGCCGCAGCAATATGTTTTTTTAATGCAATATAAGAACTGTATGTTGGAGTAGTTCCTTCCAGCATCCCGCTCTGATATACATCACTTTTCTTAATATCATTTCGTTTTAATACATCAGAAAGCTTTTCTAAGTAAATTCCATTTTCATTCCTTGTAATATAAATACTATCATTTCTTTCATATAAGTCCAAAAGTTCTGGATAATGGGTTGTAAATATTAAAGTTGCTCCATTCTTATTTAGTCTAATATCCATGAAGAATTTTATGATTGAAGAAACAATTTCTTTGTTATAATGATTTTCTATTTCATCTACAATTAAATATCCACCTTTTTTCATTACGTTAATCAACATCATAAACATAACAATTCCTTTAATTGTTCCAGAAGAAAGATAATTTTCAAGATCTTTTTGATTGTTTAGCACAAGCTCTTTCTTTCCTTTAAATTTTAGATGAATGATCTGTTTTTTTTCTAGATTTTCAAAATATAGTTTTTCAACTGTAGGATCCAAAAAAGAAATAACGGAAGCTGGAATGTTTTCTGTTACACGTAATACATTCATATTTGTGAATGACATCATGTTCTTTATTTCAATTTTTTCGGCATACTTTTTATGATATGCAATCATAATACTTACATCATCTGGCAAAAACGCTTCATTTTCATTTCTTTCTTCTATAATCTGATGATCAGAAAATCGAAACATTTCTTTTTTTGTCATATTTTTTAGTGATTGTTTTTCCCACATTTTTTCATCCGTAATCTGATATTTCCATCCACTTTCAATATCCTGCCCGATACATTGAATTGTTGTTTGTAATTTATACACCATCTGTCTTTTAGAATAAAAATAAGATGTAATTGTACATTTATTCGTATTCCCTAGTATATTTCTTGTTTTAATATGATTTATTGGTTCATTATTCAGCATTTCGAAGACAAACATTAATATTTTCAAAACAGAAGTTTTTCCGGAAGCATTAATTCCTGCAATTGCTGTTGTTGGATTTACGTACATGTTTGATGATATACGATGTAAATTCATCTTATGTGTCTTAGAAATTCTTTGTGCTGCATAAAAATCTAAGCTCATTTTTTCTTTAAATAATGGAAGTCCCTGAACTTCAACTTTTAATAGTTTCATAGCATTATCTCCTTGATTTTTCATTCTATCCATTGCTTATTCTTATTATATGCCATTATTTTAAGTTTATCAACGGATTTTCTGTTTTTATCTTCTTTTTTATTCTAAATATGAGATTTTTTAGTTTGAAATATTTCTCACATATAAAAAAAAACACAAAAAAAAAAGAACAGACTCAATTAAGAATCTGTCCTTTTCGTTTTGAATTTTTAATTCATATTCCTAATTTATCGAACAAAATTTCATTTCTTTTCGTTGTGTCATCAATGATCTTATCATATGACAAAATTTCAATGTATGCATTTATAACATTGTTATAATAATACATCCCTAATTTATCCGGTGTTTCACAAAAATTATATTTTCTTGCTATCCTTATTAAAGTATTTGTTATGTCACATACAGCATATAAATATAATTGTGTATTATCACTTGTTTTTATTGTCCTTCCATATTTGTCTTTAACAGTATTTTCTTTAAGTTTTTCTGCATAATCCATCATCTGATCAATAGGATTATCACTTGATGTATAATCATCTCGCATCGGTCGCTTTAATTCAAATATTATGATGGTTCCATATTCTCTTCCAGTATTTTCTTCGTCTGATACTGCAACTGGACTATCTAGAAGTAGTACATCTGGTCTCCCCTCCTTTGAATCATTATTAAATGGAACGTCTGAAGATATATAATCACAATATGCTAATTTTTCATCAATTAACCACAAATTATGAGCCTGATATTCAATTTCTTCAGAAGTTCTCCGCATTGGATAAATAAGATTATGAATAAATGCTTCTTTGCTATATTTTCCAAAATCATTGGACCGAATTCCTTTTTTTAACAATTCCAAAACAACTTTTCTGTGTGCTACATATTCAGCTAAAGATGATTTGTTTGCTTCACTGATCTTAGCAAATTGATTGGCAAATTTTTCTTGATATGAATCCAAATTAACAGCACCGACTTCTAATGTTTTTAATATTTTTTCATTTTCTTCTTTTAATTGTTTTTCAAATTTTCGTTTAATCTTATGTAGTTCATCATCTAATTTTATCTCAGAAAGAGACGGTTTTATAGATTCAATATCTTCTTCCATGTAATTTAATAAATGTCTATACTGAGGAGCTGTTGTTTTTATATACTTAGCAATTCTTTCTTTTTTCTTTTTCTTTACTTCTTTCAAATATTCTGATAAATATACTTTGATTTCTTCGGATGTTTTTAAGATAATATCATTCATCCCTATTTCCAAATCATTTTCTGCTATATTAGGAATCATGAAAGAAGTTCGGTTTGTTCCAACGTTTTTATCTAAAAACTCTCCTGACAAAACCCCAGCATAATAATACCCATTCTCAAGAAAAAGGTTTTTATCAAGATCAACAATATATTTTTCTATATTTATTTCCTGGACCATCCGATCATTCGCATAAAGGTATAATTTACTTGCATCAAATGATGAATCCATAATTTTTGCATGTCGTAAGAAAAATTTTTCATTTTTAATTTCAAATTCTATTAGGTTTGATTCTTCTTGTATAGAATTTCTAAACATTTGATTTATATTATAAGTCTGCTGGTTGATATCATCTACTACTATAATTTCTGGACATGTTGGTGACATTAAATAGATAAAACAATGCTGCATGATTTTCGTGGCAACATTATCGCCTCCTTTTGGAAGTTTATCTTTATATGGTGATAAACAGTCTTCTAATATTACAACTGTTTTATTATCTTTTAATTCATCAATTTTTATTAATGAATCATTAATTTCATCTTGACCCAACATAAAATCAAAACTTCTTTTTACCCATTGATTACCATTTTCAAAGCAGCTTTCAATTTTAGCTTTTCGGAAAGCCTTTAGCCATGTAAACCTACCAACGCCCTTTCCACCTTTTTCAATTCTATATGTAGAATCTAATTGTAAAAAAGATTTCATATTAGCATCATTAAAACCGATTCCATTATCAATTATAATAAACCCCGTAATATCATTAATGCTGCCATCAATCCCATCTGTCTGAATGTACTGTTGTGGTTCACGTACAATATGAACCATAATACGACCATTTAGAGTATTTTCTTTTTGTTGTCGTTCATCAATGGCATAGATAGAATTAACAATTGATTCGTATAGAGGCATCAACGCTTTTGTTGCCGGTAATTCAAAATTTCTAACTCGACCTGATAAATTACTTGTAAAAAATGACATTAATTTAGTCCTTTCTTCTTTTTTCATATCAATTTTGATCTTCTTGTTATGACTCATTTTATCAATTTTTTTAATTTCCTTCAACATCTCCACCTCACAATCTATTACAAATATGAGTTTTTTCACAAAAAATATTTTTCACATATAAAAAAAAGAAGCAGCCTTTCAAAGAAAGCCACTCCTTTCGTTTCGTTATTTAATTTTTACTTTCTTCACACTACTCCACTTACCATAAGCCTTTGTTTTTCCAACCTGTTTGTAAGCTCTGACTCTGACATAAACTGTTTTCTTTTTCTTGAGTCCTTTTACTTTGTAAGAAGTGATCGTGTATTTTTTGCGTTTTACTTTGATCTTTTTGTATTTGAACTTCTTGAGAGTCTTTACTTTCTGCCCTTTAAAGTTTTTCTTGTAAGAATAGCTGATCTGGTATCCTGTGACCTGATCCTTATTCTTTAAGATATTGATCGTAAACGCTTTCTTTAATGCTTTGATCTTCTGGATCGCAGCTTTCTTTACAGAAATCCTGATCACAGGAGCTGCAGTTGTTACAGTCTCTTTTTTTGCTGCAGTTGTTCCTGCTGTAGAAGAATCTTCTGTGCTTGGTCTTGTTTCTGTCGTAGCAGGTATTGTTTCTGTTGTTGTGGAAGATGTGGTTGGTTTTGACTCTGTTGTAGCAGTTGTCTTATCTTCCGTTGTAGGTTTGCTTTCTGTTGTTGTTGTAGTAGCTGCAGTTGTCCCAGTCGTTGGCTTTGTCTCAGAAGTTGCAGAACTGCTTTCTGTTGTGCCAGTGGTTGGTTTTGTCTCCGTAGTCGTTGTTGTAGGTTTCTGATCTTCGGTTGTCGTAGGAGCTTTCTTTTCGATCACAAACGTAAAGTTTAATTCATACCCTTTGTAATCTCCCATACCGATGATCTTCATACTTGCAACACCCGGATCGATGTTATTGCTGTATTCTACCTTGTAATCTACATTTTCCTGTAATTCTTTGTCACAGTGGCTGCATCTCATATCAGGATCGATCAGGACCGTATTTCCAGTCCATTTAAATGTTCCAAGACTTTCTCCATCCTTGTGTCCTTTAGAGTAAAATCCATTCCATCCATGCTGCTTTTCGATCGTGTAGTAGAATGTTAAACTGCTTCCCTCATAATATCCTAATCCGATCACTTCAGCTTTTGCAGTTCCTGCATCAACGTTATCAGAATAAACGATCTTGTAATCTGTTTCCTCTTTTAAGACATGTCCATCGATCGGATCGATCATATCTCCAAGTTTCATAGTCTGTGCTTTTCCTGTCCATTTCAGAGTTCCAAGATTCTCTCCGTCTTTGTGATCTTTTGCAGCAAAGCTTTTGTTCTTGATCGTATAAGTAAAGCTCATCTCATGTCCTGTATAACGTCCGATTCCGATGACTTTTGCTGTTGCAGTACCCGGATTGATATTGTTGCTATATTCTACTTTGTAATCCACACCCTCAATTAAGAATGTCTGGCTGTAGTTACTGTACATCAGTCCAATGGATGGTTTCACTTCTTCTCCAGTGTAAGCATAGGATCCCATATCAGCTCCATCTGTGTAAAGGTTGTTGTGGAATCCGCTTTCTCCATCATGATCCACGATCGTGTAAGTAAAGCTTAAAGTACATCCATCATAATCATTTAATCCAATGATTTGTGCGTTTGCAACACCAGGTTTTGTATTGTCTGAATAAACCAGTTTGTAATCCGTTCCTTCAGATAATACTTTTCCTGTCTTGTCTGTCACATTGCTGATCGGATATCTTACTTCACTTCCTGTATATTCTACAGCTCCAAGATCTTCTCCATCTTTATGATCTTCAAATGAGAATGTCTTATTCTTGATCGTGTAAGTAAAGCTCTGTGTCCATCCTTCATAATCACGCGTTCCAATGACTTTTACAGTGACTTTTCCAGGTTCTGTACGGTCTCCTGTGTATTCTAATTCATAATCTCTGTTTTCTGCTAATGTTTCTCCACAGTGATTACATGTCAGATTTAATTCCGGTTCTACTTCATTTCCTGTCCACTCATAAGATCCAAGATCATCTCCATCTTTGTGTCCTGTCACACTGAATCCATTCCAACCATGCTGTTTTTCAATATGGTATGTATAAGTTAAAACAGTTCCTTTTGCATCTCCGATCCCGACAACTTTGACCGTTGCAGTTCCTTCATTAATGTTGTTGGAATATTCTAACTGATAATCTTTTCCTTCAACAGCTTCTGTATCTGTATTTTCAATATAAAGCGTTCCGATATCTGCCTTGATCGCTTTTCCAGTATAACGGAATGTTCCAAGATCATCTCCATCGCTGTGTTCATTTGAATAAAATGTTTTTGGACTTAAAGTATATTTAAAGTTTAATTCATCCCCAGCATATTTATTTAATCCTGTTACTTTTAATGTTCCATCACCCGGATGATCTTTATTGGAATATTCCAGCTTATAATCTGTATCCTTTGTTAGCCATTTTCCGCAGTGTTTACAAACGATCACAACAGTTGGAAGATTTCCATTTTCTTTCCATCTAGACCATTTATAAGTTCCGATATGATCGCCGTCCTGATACGCATTATCATTAACAGCAATTCCATTCCATCCACAATCTTCTTCAATCTCAAAATTAGCGGTCCGGTCAACTCCTTCATAAGCGCCCATACCGACAATTTTGACCGTTGCAGTGCCGACATTTACATTGTTTTTATATTCCAGTTTATAATCTGTTCCTTCTTTTAATTCCTTGTTGCAGTCATTACAGTAAACTTTCAGATCTGGTCTTACTTCTTTTCCTGTCCAGTTATATCCTGAATACAGATCATCAATTCGATATCCCTCTTCTCCATGCTTATGATATTCCACATTTACAGAAGTCTTAGCTGTCATTCCCTCAAAAGCACCAATCCCCTTAATTGTCACATCTACTTTTCCAGTTTTTTTGTAATCAGAAACAATGACTTCATAATCTTTATCTCTCCCTAAATTGTTATGACAATCTGCACAGGTTACATTAATGCTTTTTTTAATGTTGTCTAAAAGATTCTCTGTTTCCCACCATTCTTTATAAACGATTGTTTTCTGATCTGCTGTTACATTGATTCCTGATCCTGCCTGTGTTAATTTATAAGTTGCTGTATGATCTCCTGCGGTTGCAGTAATAGTTGCAGATCCATGTGCATTTGCTTTTGTAGTGACCACACCATTGCCATCAACAGTTGCAAGATCTTCATTTGAACTCTTAAAAGTTACCACATCGGTACAATCATCCTCAGATAATTTTGCAATCAGATGAATTTCATGAGAAGTTCCATCACATAAGATCTTGTCGGATGTTTTATTGAGAGTAAGGGATGTTGTTTTCTTTTCTGGGAGAACAGTATAAACCTGTTTTTCTCCTTTATAAATATACATCACGTACTCTTTCCAATACTGCTCAAACTCATCCTTTAAGGCAGCAGTCTTGAATTTAATTGTTTTGGTTCCTAATACTGCATCTTCCTTTCCCGCATCACTATCACCAACTGAATAAAAGCACTGATATAAAAATGCAGGAAGTTTGTTTCCATAAATATCAACTTCAAAATCTTGTTTTGGCATTGAATATACAAGATTAAAGGATTCAATACTAGCTGGTAAAATAAGTTTATGATATAATTCTTCAATTGCTGTGGAATGTCCTTCTGAATCAATGTATTGTGCATAAGCTGTTAATCCAGCATATCCAATAGCCGTTACATCATTAGAAATTTTCAGAACTCCATTATTTTTTTGTGCATCGACTTTCTGCATTTGTACTGGATATCCCAATAAAATTTTGCCTGTCAATGTTTTTTCTTCTCTTTCTCCATTTTGAGCCCCAACATATCCTTTAATCTTAGAAGAATATAATTTACCATCTTCGACATATAAATTATGGATATTGTTTTCTCTTTGAACATATTTTTCTAATCTTTCACACCCTGCAAAATTATTAGATCCAATACTAACTTTACCTGAAAAATCTGTGTTTTTTCCAATATAGACTGTCTTTAGGTTATGACATGATCCAAACACCTGAATACCGCTCATATTACTAACATTACTTAAATCCACATCCTCTAATCCAGACTGCTGAAACGTGTACCATCCAGTTAATTCCGTTACATTCTTCAGATCGATATGTTTTAAAGCATCTGTGTACTTAAATGTCTCATATCCATCAATCTTTGTCAGACTCTTGGATAAGTCTACATTTGCTAATTTTGTACAGTAATAAAACGCATATTCATCTAAAGAAGTCACGTTATCGTTCATTTGCACGTTTTCAATATTGGAATAAGCAAAAGCTCCGTTTCCAATGGATGTGATATTTTTACCGAAGACTACCTTTTTAACCGTTTTGTTGCTCATAAAAGCACCTTTTGGGATCTCTTTGATCGTATCTGGAAGGACTAAAGTATCTTTCTCTAAAGCGCATGGTACTTTTGTCAGCATTTCTGTTTCTTCTTTATTGTAAACAATACCATCTTTGACCGTCAGATATTTTGCTTTTTCAGGATTTGACATCTCATATCCTTGAAATGTGGCGTTATCTCTTGTATCTAGAAAACCACTGTCATAATAGTTGTGAGAAGATGGGCAAGCTCTGAATCCTGAGCCGATCTCTTTTAAAGTGGATGGAATCGTTAATTTGACCATATCCGTGGAAGATGAAGCCCCCATACAGCTTTCTACGCCCTCTGGAACAATGACATGTTTTGCTGTTGTATTATGAAATAACGCTGATTTTACCTGATAGGTTGTTCCGTTTAATGTGACCTCAGATGGATATGTCAGTTCATCATTGATCTCATAAGTCTGCACTTCATCCAGATAATTGACTTTGGGACTTCCATTTTCATAAATAACCCCATTCACATAATCTGCGGATACTTCTCCTTCAGCAGTGATAATGTATTCATATCGGATACGATGTGTTTCATCCACATACTGATCCTGAGTAAACTGATATCCAATCTCTCCCTCTTTGGCGTCTTTGTTGACCGTTGCTTTTTTCAGATTACTTTCTTTTGCATTCGTATCCTCTTTGATGATCCCTTTTTTCTTTGCCAGTTTTAATCCTTCTTCCGGGCTCATCGCATTGATCTGCTGCATGATCTTTGCACGTTCTTTCTTGTTTAATACAGTAGCTGATGATGTAGTTTTCTTTGCAGCTGCTACTTTTACGGTATCTGCCATCACTGGAACTGCAGGATAGATCCCCTGTAATGACATCATAACTGCCAGTCCAAATGGTACAACTTTTCTTAATTTACGCATACTCTTTCTCCCTCCGTATATAAAACCTGTTTTTGCATCAGGTTATTGAGTCTTTTTTTTAATCTTTACATAATAAATATGAGAGATTTTTATTTTTTTATTTTTCACATATAAAAAAATGGACTTCCAAAAAAAGGAAGCCCGTGATTGTTATTATATGAGATTAATTTTACTCCCTTATGGAGTATTTTAACAGATTTTAGATGAAAAATAAATTATTTAATAAATAAAACTTTGGAACAATTGAATAGCATATGGAATATTGAAAATCCAACAAAAAATTATCACTAAAACAAAAATTCCATAAATAATATTAAGTACAATCATGTATTTAGGATATAAAATCCGTTCATCTTGCTTTTTTGTTATTTCCATGATAAAACGCGTTAATATATAAATAAGATTTGTTAATGCAAAAGCAAGTATAATGGAAATTAAACTGATTCTATATATGCTTGCTTTTGCGATATTCTGCAACACCGATGTAGAAAAGGCAATTCCACCAGTAAAAGCCAACACGATTGATGCAAAAATACCAAGAATGGTAATATATTGCTTTTGTATATCATCCGCTTTTTCTACTGCGTCTTCCATGTGTTCTACATTTCGTTCAATTTCTGCCAATGCATCTGAAACATTATCTAATTGCATTTGTGTTCCCACTTCTATTTGTTTTGAATAATTTAATCGCGAAATCTCCAAATTAATATGATCATACAACTTATTAATTTGTTTTTCAATATTAATTGTTTTACCAGTATTGTCTTTATTCATAGGATGATACCCCTTGCGGATAATATCCATATTTTGAGACAAAACTTCTACATTACCAAACGTTACTTGTCTATCAATAGCTGATATTACTGAAAATATGTCCGAATAAAAATGTCTAAAACTTTCGTTATTTCCAATATAAATATCTTCTAATTCTAAATATATTTTTTTCTTTTCTTTTATTGAATGCAACTCAGTTTGAGATGACGCCAGTTTTAATAATAAAGTTCTAAAATTTTCACGTTTCTCATCATATTTTTCTATATTCACTTTTTTATCCTTTTTCTTTGATCAATTCTTTAGGAATAATCCTTTTATCGCCTAACCCGTTCCTATATGTGATATACCAAGGTTTTCCTTTTGCATGTGTTTCATAAACTAAATCCCATGGATATTTTTCACGTTTATCTTCTATAATTGGATCCATTTTTTTAGTGTCATCTACATCTATAACAATATCATATTTTAAAGTGATTGTAGTAGATCCAAAGCCACAAAATAAAAAATAAATATCTGGAACTACTGGACCGAATTGCCATGCATACATATCCTCTGAAAAAAGTGGGCATCCATATTTTACAAGATACTCTTTTTGTAAATAGTACAATATCTTTTGTAATTGCAGATTACTAATTGCTTTTTTTTCACAGGTACATTTATTGATAATATATTTTGCGATATCTAATGCTTTATATACTTTACTATTCATAATATAAACTCCTTTCTCTATATAATTTGAGAAGGCAAACCTCTTTTATTTTATTATATTCTACTTCTTAAAATAACACAATATTTTCTTCATTATAAATATGAGATTTTTAAACCAATTATTTTTTTCATATATAAGATCTTTCACACAAAAAAAAGAACAGACTCAATTAAGAATCTGTCCTTTTGTTTTTTAGCTATGTATAAGTTTTATTTGACCTTCATAGCCAGTATATTCATTTTGCATTGTACTATGATTCGTTTTAAATCCTTCCGGATGAATAAATTCTCGAATCTTTCCATCTAGCTTACCGTATTTATAAGCATCTTTTCCTACGCTCCAGTCTTTATAAACGCCGCTGTCGTTTTTAAAGTTGTTTGTACGTAGGTTAACGCTCTCATCCTGTCCCTGTGTCTGATTTGCTACAGAACCTGTGACAGTAACGCCTTTGATCGCTGGTTGGTTTCCATCATACTTCACTGTGTAAAGCTGAATCCATTTTGCATATAAAGTAACTGTCTGACCATTTTGATCATGATAATATGCATCACCAGGATTATAAAATGTTCCGGATCCGTCTTTTCCAGTTGTCCATCCTAAGAACTTATATTCATTTCTTGTAGGAACTTTCGTAGCTACATTCATACTCTGTCCATAAGTCTTCTTTTGGTCATTTGGAACGCTGTTCTGATCTCCACCATTTGCATCATAATGTACGGTATGAACCCAAGGAGTCCATATTGCATATAATGTAACGGTTCCACCATTCTGATCATGATTGTAATTACCTTTCACTTCATAGGATGTACCAGTTCCATCAGCTTTGGTGTTCCATCTTACGAAATTATATCCGTGTCTGGTTGGCTTTTTATCACTCAGAATCATTGCCTGATCAAATGTCTTTGTCTGATCGGTTGGAACACTGTTCTGATCTCCACCATTTGCATTATAATGAACGGTATGTTTCCAAGCTGTCCATTGAGCATATAATGTAACTGTATTACCATTTTGATCGTGTTTATACTCAGCACCAGATGCATAAGCAGTTCCTTTTCCATCCTTTTGTGTATTCCATCCATTAAAGATGTATCCATTTCTTGATGGCTTTGTACTGCTGATCATAAGCTTTTCA
>QWCE01005414.1_pt1 | contig 12029 bp, 10 predicted proteins | sample 1972531 | NCBI WGS metagenome assembly QWCE01 (sample SAMN09866716, study PRJNA288562) | Human gut metagenome isolate term4_stool, whole genome shotgun sequencing... | reverse complement strand
CACCACCGGGACATACACCACATGAAGGTGGTAGTGGTATACATCCTGCCCCAGAGCTTCCGACATAGCCCGGTTGCGCTCATCAGCGTGCATGACAGCGGAGAGAATATACTGCTCACCGCCCACAATCTCCACGGCGGCTTTGTATGCGTCGGTGTAGAATTGCTTGGCATACTCGTATCCACCGTGGTTGTGGAAGTAAGCGGAGTTCACATCGAAAATCAGTTCCCCGTATTTCACCGCATCGGCTTTCAGGCCACGAGTGGAGATAAGCCTATCGGCAATCATCTGATCGAACATAGCGGCGTCGATTCCGTCATTTCTGGCCATACAAATCAGCTCCTTTCAGCTCAGTAGCAGACGGCTGGGGGACGGGGATGCACTTCCTGCGGGAAGTGTAATAACCCACTATGACACTTTCAGCCCGAAGGGCTGCAAAGTGCCGTGGGCTCTCCCGAGTGGGGATTGCGGTCATTGCGATGGCCGCTGCTGAACTGCCCGGAAACCATCTGCATCGTTTCCTGTTGTTCAGCCCGGACAGCCGATGTTCTGCCAAACACTAGCCATCCGGCAGCAAACAAAGGCGTGCTTTGTCTGCCGTTGGGGGTGCGATACGAGAGTCCCCTATAGAGACGGTTTTGGGTGAAATGCTGTGTACATACGTACAAAAGCACCGAGTTACTCGTCCTGCCTCGGTACGTACGTATCTTCCGAAACATTGGAAAATCCGTTTATATAAGGTCTGGCAATCGCTTCAATTCCGAAAAATCCCCACACCCGCCGCCCGGCGATGTTGGTGATCCTGTTGCAGTATTCCAGATTGTACTTGCCCTGATTGGCGATCACAGCATCACTAAAGCTGCGCCGCTTCAGCGCCGTCAGATTGTTTTCCTCGCACCACATCTGGTAAATCTCATACAGTTCTTTAGAACTGATGGTACTGTCTGCTTTCAGCCGAATATATCCCTCGGATTCCAGAAAATCAAAAATATTATTATTGTCCCGTTTGACAGCCTCCCGGTTGTCTTTGGTGCGCTGGCTCTCGGTAAACTTGAAGTTGTTGGCAGCCAGCCTCTGCAAGCCCTCACAGGCCCAGATCAAGATGCCCTCCACCTCGGCTTTCATCTTCTCCGCAAGGTCGGGATCATCCACACGGTCAGCAGGCTTATCTTTTGTGGTCAGCACCAGCTGGCGGCGGTAGAACCCGTCGCTCCTGTCAAACAGTGCCTGCAAATCTCCGTTGGAGAAGGCCAGCAGCCGGGCGCACATCCACCCCTGATAGCTCTGCTTGCCCTTGCGTTCCAAATCCATCTTGCCCTGAGCGGTGACGATGGATTTTACATAGTTGGTCTGGCGTAGGGCTTCCATCCGCATATCGTCATCCACACACAGGAGGATATGCTCCAGATCGGCACGGGCAAATCGGTTCTCGGATATTTTCCCGATGCTGCCATCCTTCATGTTGGAGCCGAACAAAGTTCCCAGCACAGCGCCGATCTGACTCTTGCCTTCACCGCCGTTGCCTTTGATGATCATCATCCGCTGGCCCTTGTTGCTGGGGATCAGGCAGTAGCCGATGTATTCCTGCAAGGTGGGAATGTCCTCCGGGTAGAGCAGGCCATCCAGAAATTTCAGCCAGAGAATGGGTTGGGATGCCCCGGGATTGTAGGCCACAGGGAAACGATTACGGACGATTTCGGGTTTTCCCTCTACAAATTTTCCGCCCAGAAAAAGCGTCCCGTTGGAGAGGTGAATCCGGTCCGCCTTCGGTGGAAAATCCTCCACCAGCGCCGCCAGCTTCATCAGCTCCACAATGTTGCTGATTTTGCGGGGGATATTACTGACCGCACAGCATTTCAGCTCCTCAAAAATCTCTCCCCGCAGGGGCAGCTCATCGGTCACACGGCCTTCGGGCGTGAAAAAAGCCCCGTTTGTGAAGAGAATCTTGTGCGTCTGCAAGAACTCCTCACAAAACAGGGCTTCGTTGATGTTTTTTCCATCAAACCAGACGGGCACTCCGTCAGGCGGATTGTTTTTCTTCACAGGGCGTTTCCTCCTTCTTTTGTCGTTCCAGCCGCTCCTCCAAGGTGGCAATCAGGTCCTCTTTGTTTAACATTTCTACGATTCTTATCCGTTGTTCCAGTTCGGCGGCAATGAGCAAATCCGCCAGATACTCCACATAGTCCAGCATCTGGCAGGCTTCCACAAACCGGTCATCCAAAGCATCTTCCGGCACCTTGGGCGCATACTGTACCTTCCAGCGTTCTAAAAGATGCAGATAATCGCACAGCACTCGAAGGCAGCGCATTTCCTCCTGCCGGTATGCCGTCAGCAGGGGGCGTTTCGGCTTGGGCAGAGCGATGGCCGCCGGAGGCTTATCCGGGTCAATCCCGAAATCCTGGGCCAGTTTTTGTGCCGCCTCGAAGCTGCTCAAGCCAAATAGCCTTGCCACAAGGTCGATCACATCGCCGGTGGCCCCGCAGCCGAAGCAGTAAAAGTACCTCTCGTTCAGCTTCATGCTGGGATGCCGGTCCTCGTGGAATGGACAGCGGCACATCCCACTGTGATTGATCTGCAAGCCGTAATGTTCCGCTGCATCCCGCACTTGAATCGTTTGCTTCACCAGCTCAAACAGCGTCATTTTCGCTCCCTCCCCGCTGAAAAATGATTGGATGCCGTTTTTTCCATAGAACCTCTCTTTCTTGCGCTTCCGGCGCAGCTGTTGTATAATATTGGTGTAGTTCCGAAAAAAGTAATCTGCTTTCAGATTATCCTTTCACTAATAGGAGAAATCCCGGGTGTAAAACGGAACCATTTTTTGAAAAATCATAAAAAATTTTTGAAGGGGGTGGAGTCATGGCGTATCTCACAGCTGATGAGTTTCTGGATACCGAAGATGGCTTCACCGAATGGAATGAGGACGCAGCCGCCGGATCGACGGAGGAAACGCTGGAACAGGCCCTTGCGGAAGAACGCCTGGCAGAGCTGGAAAGCGAGCTGGAGCAGGACGAACATCCCGTTAATTATGATGCCGAGCTGGAGACCGAGGAGGAAGAAGCGGCCCCGGTCAGCGATAAGCGGCTAAAGCGGGAGATCCGGGCCGAATCTATACGTCGGCTGGAGGAAGCAGCCCGCACGGAGAAGGATTTCCGGACGGTGGTGGAGGAATGGAATAAGCTGGACCGGAACAGGGAACGCCGGGAGCGGGACCACGAAAATCTCCGTGGAGATGTGCCGCTGGAATACCAGGTGGTGCCGGAGCCAAAGCTCATCCCCAGATGGATGAACAACCCTGCATACCGGCAGCTGATGGCCGGGGATTTTCTGGATGTCCTGTTTGACTGCCCCTATGAGATGCACCAGCTGAGCGCCGACCCATTTATCTCCGGCATGATCGAAAATCTCAGTGAGGAACACAAGGAAGTCCTGTATTTTCTCTCTTTGCGGCTCTACAGCACCACCCGGCTTGCTGCCATTCGTGGGCAGTCTGACCGCAATATCCGCAAGCTGCGGAAAACCATCCGTAAAAAATTGCAGCGCCAGATGTATGACCATCTGTACAGCAAGCCGGAAAACGGCCTGACCTTGCGGGAACGTCAGTTTTTGGAGGAATACTCGAAAATCGCAAAGAAACAGGGCAAGGACGCCGTGATCCGGCGGGAGAACAAGACCAAGCGCAGAAAAAAGAAAAACCGCCCCTGATGGCAGGGGCGATGAAACAGAAAGGGCACGCATAATGAAGAATCTATTTGAACAATCCCGTTCTCATTGGGTGCGCTACGATCATTATGAGCTGAAAACAGCGGAAGATGGCAAGCGGTACATCACCCCCGGCAAAAACGCAAAGCCGGATGTCTACAATCCGCTGAAAGAGGTCCCGAACATTGTGTTGGATGCACTGAATGTGGGGATGCTGCTGATGGGGCGTAAAGCGGAGGCAGAAGTGGAAAAGGCCGTGATGGAGTTTGTCACTCGGTACGGCCTGCTGGGTCTGATGACCGCCTTGCCCACCACACCAACCTTTATGGAGTACGAGGCGGTTTACCTGCCCAAAAACCACTTTATCAAAGAGGAATCCATGGGAACAGATGAATATCTGTCCCTGTTTTACCCCTTTGACAAGTTAGACCTGGTGAAAAAGGGGATCGAATCCATATGGAATGTATCTGGAGATCGGGCCATGATCGCCCTGACCATGACCTTCATGGACGAACCGATGGCCAAGACCATGAGCTTCCAGCGGGAATATGCGGAACCTTACGACTGGGTTGCCCAGCAGTTCAAAGACTGGGCCTTTACCTTGACCAACGCCTTTTTCTACTACAATGACTATGACTTCATGAGCGAGGACGAACGGGGATTGCATCGTAAGGCTATGGCCGCATTTGGCGGGATCGCTCCCAGCTACCACATCGAGCTGCTGGATAAGCCTACCATTTACTGGGATTTCCATTCCCTGCTGCTGGGTATCCAGATGATGTTCAGCTTCATGCTGGTGGACGATGAGCAGCCCCTGCGCCTGTGCAAGCATTGCCATAAGGTGTTTTTGGGCAGCCGGTCCAACGCCGCTTTTTGCAGTCCACGGTGCAAGAACCAGTACAATGTCTACAAGAGCCGTGAGAAATCCAAGGGAGAAAAGGACTAATCAGGATACTTCTTGCTCCACCGGAACCCGGAACTAATGGGGACACTTTTGATACCCTTGTTTTTGTTTTTTGGTGTATATACAAACCTTCCCCGTATTGTATATTTTACGACTTCAGAAAACACAAAAAATCCCGCAGATTTCAACCCGGTATAAGGATGAATTCTGCGGGATTTTATATTATTCATGACACCGGAAAGTCACATTGGCACAAAGATTTATGCGTAAATTATGTGACAACCCTTTCGGCGAGGAACTTTATGATGCTTCTGCTTAATCCATCCAACAAAAAGGAAATCACGAAGCTGCCTACTGTTAAAAGTAACAGCCCGCTAACCCAGTAGAGAGGCGTTACACGGTGGTTGACAAGAACGGGGACTATCACCAAGGTAATAGCCAAGTGATGTACAAGGAAGACTCCAAAACAGCGACGGGATAACCAATGCAAAGCCTTTTGAAGAAACGGACCACAAAACAGGAGTAACTGCCCTAAATAAAACACCATTACAAACACTCCAATACTGGCTGCGGTTACAATCCAATATTCAGGACACCCAAGGCCATACAGTACCAAAGTGGTCATTCCTGCTAAAATTCCTGGGATCCAAAGGGATGGGAGACACCCGCCCAAAAAGATCCCCATGAAAAACAACGGCAGCTGGCCAATCAATGTGGGATAAAGCTGCCCCGGATTTTCCACAAAACAACAAGCCAACCAGGCAAAGAGAGCTCCTACGGCGGCGAAAACAACTCCCCGGCGTCGAATCATGCGCCAAAGTACAGGAAAAACAGCGTAAAGGAACAGAATACAACCCAAATACCACTCTCCAATTTTGTAAAACGTAGGCGTGAAAGACTGAAAATATCCATCTACTCCCACTATAGAGAGAAGCAGTTTCCATGGAGCTACGCCTTCATTGTTGCCACATATAATATCGCTGTAAATAAAAATGGGAAAAAAGCAAAGCCAGAAAAGAGGGTAAATGGCCAGAAAACGTCCCCAAAGATAGCGCTTCATGGACCAGCTGCGGCTTTTTTCCTGCCAGCACAAGCAAGATCCAGAAAGGAGAGTCATGGTGTATACCGCCACTTGGACCAGCGGCTCCATAGCGGGAAGAAAATCTGCTGGACATAGTCCTCGAACAGAGGTTTCTACCTGATAATGATAGAATACTACCACCAAGATTCCGAATACCCGAATCAAATCCAGACCGGGAAGATGTTTGAACTCTTTCATGGCCAGCCTCCTAAACTCTCTTGACATATAAGATAGGAGGCATTTCTTTCTATTCGATGACTTGGAAGGTGACAAAGTTGTCAGAAACAATGTATTTACCAGGAAGATTACATATCAGATGACAGATCAGTCACGCACAGAGTAATATTCCGTGATAAAATAATATGGCACATTAAACATTTAAAGTGAGGAAATCATCCCAATGGTTCGGATATTGTTGATTGAAGATGACTCCACTATTACAGCCGGGCTGGCGTATTCTCTGGAACAGGAGGGGTGGAGTGTCACTTGCAAGGGCACTCTGGCGCAAGGGAGAAACGCCTTAGAGACTGGAGAATACCAGCTGCTATTGGTGGATGTCGGTTTGCCTGATGGTAGCGGCTACGATCTGTGTGCTGCTGCTAAAAGCAGGAATATTCCGGTGATTTTTGCCACTGCAAGAGGGGATGAGGGAAGCGTAGTACTGGGCCTGGATATGGGGGCTGACGATTATATCGTTAAACCCTTTCGGTTGCGGGAAGTGGCCAGCCGCATCCGGGCCGTACTACGCAGAGCGGCCGGAGAGCGGGAGCAGTTGGTTCGGTTGGGGGAACTGGCGGTAGATACACAGAAAGGCCAAGTGACCCGTAACGGAACTCCCATCTTGCTTACCGCTCTGGAATACCGATTACTGCTTACTTTTCTGTCTCATCCTGGACAGACTCTCACCCGGGGGCAACTGTTGGAAGGCATCTGGGATGTGGCAGGAAATTTTGTCAATGACAATACCTTGTCTGTGTATATCAAGCGACTGCGTGACAAGCTGGAAATGCCAGGACACCCTCTCATTTCCACTGTGCGTGGAATGGGCTATCGGCTGGAGGTAGATGGCCATGAAAAGAAATAAGGAATTATATCTGCCTATCGCCCTCAGCATGGCTCTGACTTTGGTTTCAGGGCTGCTCTGTGGCTTTTTGGGTGGCCCCTGGGCAGCACTGACAGGGAGCGGGTCCGTTCTTCTCACCACACTGCTCTGGATGAGCACAACATGGAGCCGGTATAAAAAGCTGCAGGAATTAGGAGAATACCTGGCTTCGGTATATGCAGGCGGGGAACTTCTGGATATTCGTGACAATCGGGAAGGAGAACTGAGCCTTCTGAAGAACGATCTGCACAAGATTACCGTTACCCTGCGTCAGCAAAGTGCCCAGCTGGCTCATGACAAGGAATTTTTGCAGCAGCTTCTGGGCAACATTTCTCATCAACTGCGCACCCCTCTTACCGGAATGCTGGTTATGGCGGACTTGCTGGCACGACCAGACCTACCGCTGGAAAAGCGCCAGGAATTTACCGGGCAGCTTACTGCACAGCTGGAACGAATGCAATGGTTACTGGAGAGACTTTTGACCTTGTCCCGGTTGGATGCCGGGTGCCTGGAACTGGAACGAAAAACCGTTTCACTGCCATCTTTGCTGGATAGAGCTACTGCTCCGGTAAGGGTGGCCCTGGAACTGCGTGGCCAGACTTTAAAAGTGGAGTGCCCTCAAGACCTCCTGTGGGAAGGGGATGAAAAATGGACCGCAGAGGCTGTAACCAACCTGGTGAAAAACGCTTCTGAGCATTCCCCGGAAGGAGGCTTGGTAAAAATTTCCGTGAGCAAGGATGTACTGAATCTTTGGATCACAGTGGAAGATAATGGCCCCGGTATCCCGGAATTGGATATGCCCTATTTGTTTCGGAGATTTTATCGTGGCAGTAATGCCGCTCCGGGCAGCGCTGGTATCGGCTTGGCTTTGGCGGCAGAATTAGTTCGAGCTCAAGGCGGCAGTGTGGTGGCAGAAAATCAGACCCCAGGCCCTGGTGCTCGTTTTATCCTCAAATTGCCCATACATCCCGGTAGTTTGTGACAAAACTGTCACCCAGACAGTCATCAAGAGGAAAGAAACAGCCAGTATACTCAAGATGTGGGGGCAACAAAGGCGTTGCCCAGTCTTGATACCAGGAGGGAAATATGGAATTACTGCGTGTGGAACACCTTAGCCGTTATTATGGGGAAGGTCCTGCCCAAGTAAAGGCACTGGATGATGTGTCATTCTCCGTAGAAAAAGGGGAGTTTGTCGCCATTATGGGCCCGTCTGGCAGTGGAAAAAGCACCCTCATGCACCTGCTTGGAGGGGTGGACAAGCCCACAGCCGGACATGTATGGTTACAGGGCACCGATCTTTACAAATTGGACGAGAACGCACTGGCCATTTTTCGACGGCGCCAGATAGGTCTGGTGTATCAGTTTTACAATCTACTTCCTGTGCTCAATGTACGGGAAAACCTGACCTTACCTTTGCTGTTGGATGGACGCAATGTCAACAAAAACCAGTTGGAACAGCTGGCCCAAATTCTGGGCATCCAGGATCGGATGAACCATCTGCCCCATCAGCTTTCCGGCGGTCAGCAGCAGAGGGTCAGCATTGGCCGGGCCCTGATTACCAGCCCTGCCCTTCTGTTGGCAGATGAGCCTACCGGCAACCTGGACAGCAAAAACAGTGCTGAAGTGATGGCTTTGCTGCGTTATTTTCATGAGAAAAAAGGTCAGACATTATTGGTCATTACCCACGATGAACGGATTGCCTGTCAGGCAGACCGACTCATTACTGTGGAGGATGGGCATATTGCTCAGGACGAGGCGGTGCGGCCATGAAAAATATTGTGCACACTTTGACTCTCGCTCAGATGCGGGCTAATCCCCGTCGTACTCTTGTGACTCTGGTGGGTGTGGTTTTATCGGTGACCATGCTCACGGCAGTTTTTGCAGGGGCTGATTCCTTTTTGAATCTTCTGTACCGACAGGCAGCACAGGACAACGGCACCTGGCATGGCAGAGCCTTTGAGACTGGAGAACAGGTGGTAGAAAATCTGTCCCAGGATGACAGGATTGACCAACTGGGCCTGGCAGCCAGTTGGGGAGTGTCTCCCCTGGACGACAGCAATAGGTGGGGGGCCGCTCTCTATGGAGTAAACCAGTCATTTTACCAGCTTTTGAGGGTAGAGTGTCTGGAAGGAAATCTTCCTTCCACAGAGAACGAACTGGCCATTTCTCAGACTCTCGCCAAAAAGACCGGTTGGAAGATTGGAGACCAAGTCTCTTTGGATTTGTTACGAGTATGGACCCCACAAGGGGTGGATTCCGCAGGGGAAATGATCTATCGGCAAACCAGCGGCCCGGGAATCATGGGATTATCGGACAGCTATATGCTCCGTTCTGTGGGGGAAAAACAGTTCACGATTACAGCTATTGTGGACCCAGGCGGTTTTGATGATCAAAATGTGTTCGCCTGGGAACCATGCTTTACAGTTCTGGAGGATCAGATCCCCCCGGATGGATTGTGGTGCGCTTATTATACTGTCAGTTCGCTGGGGCGAGAACTGTATGACCTGCTGGAAAGTATCCAGAAATGGCAGGCAGACTTGCCTGTCGATGCTGGAGGCGTGGGGACCATCGATCTAAACCGGAAGCACTTGCTTTATTATGGCATAGATTATCCGGGCAGCCTTCTATTGCCTGCCTTTTACGGTTTGATGGCGGTAACACTTCTCATTATTCTGGTGGGTGCTGTGTCTCTGGCTCGAAACGCCTTTGCCATCAGTATGACGGAGCGCACACAAATGCTGGGAATGTTGGCCAGTGTGGGGGCTACCCGGGCGCAGAAGCGGCAGTCCGTCTTGTATGAAGCCTTTATTCTGGGATTGATTGGCATCCCTTTGGGCCTGATTGCAGGCTGTGGAGGAATGGCGATTACACTGGTTTTCCTGAATAGTCAGGTACAGGAACTGTTTCAATTTTCTCAGCCTCTTTATCTTTCGGTACGGCCTCTTCCCCTGGCCGCTGCAGCCCTGCTGGCAGCCTTGACTCTGGCATTCAGTGCACTGCAACCGGCCTTGAAAGCCAGCAGGATCACGCCCATGGATGCCATCCAAGGAGAAGGTCAGGTTCAATTTCATTCCAATGATGTAAAAACAGGAAAACTGACTGGAAAGATTTTCGGCTTTCCTGGAATTTTGGCCCTCAAAAATTGTAAGCGAAACCGGGGACGGTATCGAGCAATTGTATTTTCCCTGGCGCTCAGCGTAATTATGCTGCTGGCTGGCACCGGACTTTCTTATTATGTGGACCGTGCCATGGGAGTGCGTTACGGGACAGACAGTCCCTTAGCAACGGCGACCATCACCTTCAACGATCCTTCCTTGGATACCGCTACCTATACGGATGATCTGAAAGCTCTGGCTGGAACAGGGGAAGTACGGTTGGTCGGAGGTTTGCAGGCTGGAGAGATGGGCAGCTTCACTTTGAATTGGGCGGATATGAGCCAAGACGCAATAAAATGGTTTCAAAACCAGAGCGGTCTCTTAGATGAACAGGATTATACTTCTGAGGACGGCCAAAATGTCACCGTCTATCCCACCTTGCTGGTCATGGATGACCAGGAGTTTTCCGACTGGGCAGGCAAGGAAGTTTCCTTGAATTCGGATTATCTGGATTGTGTTATGATCACCAGCACCTATCTGTATAATGCAGGCAGCTACACTCAGCTGAAAAATGCTCTGAATCCACAACCTGGATTTTCTATGGAGTTTGCACAAGAGAACGGGTTTGCAGACACTTGGCACGTAGCAGCACTGGCGGAGGATTTCCCTTATTCCGGAAACACGGTCACCTCCAACACCGTGGAAAGCCTTACTTTACAGTTGGTGACCAGTCGCAGTGTATTCCAAGCATTCCTGAATCGGCAGGCAGACCTGGGCAGAAGCGGTGCATACTACTGGCAGGTGCAGTACATTCACCCTGAAAGTATTTCCGCCCTAACCAGCGGATTGGAGGAATGGTCCCTAAACAACAGCTATGGCCTGCCCCAAGGGGTGATCAGTGCAAACTACAATTCCCTTGCCATGGGTGGCCTTCAGCGGTTTGGAATGCTTCTACAAATCTTATGTACCGGGTTTGTTCTGCTGCTATGTCTGGTATGTATGGCCAATATTCACAATAGCCTCTCTACGGGAATGGAACTGCGTGCTCGGGAATATGGAATTCTCCGCAGCGTAGGAATCACACCCGTGGATTTCCGTAAGATGATTTGGCTGGAAAGTCTTTTCTACGGAATCAAAGCGCTGTGCTGGAGTTTACCTTTTGGAATGGGCGTGTTGGCCCTGGAATACTATGCTATCCGACGAGCATTCCAACTTCCCTTCTGTCTGCCAGTGGGCAGCATTGTCCTGGCAGTTGTTTTAGTAATGGGGGTATGCTGGATTTCTGGACTTCTGACCCGCAGGAGTCTGGAGGAGCAGACTATTACCGAGGCCATTCAGAAAAAACTTTTTTAAACAGAAGCCGCAGAAGTGTTTTCCTTCTAAAAGGGCTCTCGGAAGAGGTCACCTAAAGGTGGCCTCTTCTCGTGTCAAGAGAAGAAATACAGTACAATGGATATGAATGATGAGAAGAGCTGATATTGTTTCTGTGTAAACAGCAAATAAAAACCTGTAATTATCTTGTACAGAGACAATAAAAATGACGGGTAAGCATTTTTGTGTGCTTACCCGCCTTGTTTCATCTGTTAATTTTCAAATGGCTTGTATACAGTCACGGTTTTCAGATACTTCACGGGATCGCCGTTCAGCACCAAATCTGCATACTCAGCCGGAGCATTATAAATCAGCCAGTCCAGCTCAGAGCGTTCATACATATTGTCGGCCACTTCATTCTCTACGGCGATGGTATCAATGGAAATCATGCTGCCATCGGCATATTTTAACTCGACACAAGCGGTGTCGATATTGAATTCACAGGACAGTAAATGGTTCACAGCGTTAATCTCCTTACAGCTTTCATTTTTAACGAATAATCTGTCGTGATGAACCCGCTTCCCGAATGTTGATTCCCACACTCCGCACCAATTCCGCACCAATTTGTCATGAAAGTATATGTAGATGCATGGGGTTATGTGACGGAAAAGTTCGTAAATATGGGAAATATTGAGCTTTGTGAAGGAATATTGAGATATAAAAAGGCCGATTATCCACCGAATCGTTGCGGTTCGTGGGATGGGCTATCGTTTGGAAGCGGAGGTATCTCCATGAAGCAGTTTTGGCGCATAATAGAACGGTACTACCCTTGGCTGC
>QWCE01005239.1_pt1 | contig 12038 bp, 10 predicted proteins | sample 1972531 | NCBI WGS metagenome assembly QWCE01 (sample SAMN09866716, study PRJNA288562) | Human gut metagenome isolate term4_stool, whole genome shotgun sequencing... | reverse complement strand
CAGGCATTCCTTGATGCTTGGAATAAGGCAAATAAGGGAACAATTGTTTCTATAGGTAAAACTTTTATAGCTCCAATTAGATTATATTCAAATAAATATAAGAGTATAAAGAAGTTACCTAAGGGTGCAACAATTTCTTTACCTAATGATGCTACTAATGAATCACGTGCATTATTTGTATTGAAAAATGCTGGTTTGATCACTTTTAAAAAGAATTGTTCAAAATTAGCAACTATCAAAGATATTGCAACTAATAAAAAGCAATTTAAGTTAAAAGAAATAGGTGCAGAGCAAACTGCCAGAACATTAAGTGATGTGGATGCAGCTTTTGTTAATAATAATTATGCAATTGCTTCAGGTTTAAAGACAAATTCAGCAATATATACAGAACCTGTTAATAAAGATTCTAAACAATGGATAAATATTATTTGCTCAACTAGAAAGAACAAGAACAATCCACTATTTAAGAAAATTATTAAAGTTTACCAAACTAATAAAGTTAAGCAGCTTTACAAAAAATATTATGGTAATACACAAATTCCTGCATGGGATATTAAGTTATAATTGTTATTAGCTAGAAAACTGTTAAATCATAATCAGCTAATCTAATGTTAAAAGCACAAGATAACGGATTACGTAAAGTATTCCGTTTTTTATTGGAGGAGGGACAGTTATGGACGAAAAAGGCAAATTACAAGTTTTATGTGATTTAATTAAGATTAACTCTGCTAATGGCAATGAAATTGAGGTGGCAGAATATTTATCAAAATTGTTATCACAACATGGGTTAACAGCCAAAATCGATGCTTTTGGTAATAAACGTGCCAATTTACTATTAGAAGTAGGACAAGGTAAAAAAATTTTAGGATTAACAGGTCATATGGATACAGTGTCATTGGGTGATCTTACTAAATGGAATACTAACCCGCTGGAGCCTACTATTATTGGTAATAAATTATATGGTCGTGGTGCTAGTGATATGAAAAGCGGGTTAGCTGCACAAGCGATTGCATTAATTGAATTATATAATTCAGGGGAATTGCCACAAGGTCGTATTCGCTGGATTGTTACTGCTGGTGAAGAAAATGGAACTCCTGGTGCTAATAGATTTGAAGAACAAGGGATAGCTGATGATTTAGCTGCGTTAATTGTGGGTGAATCTACAGATGGAGATATTATTTTTGCACATTCTGGTAGTTTAAGTTATCGTATCAGCAGTGTTGGATTGTCTGTACATTCGTCAATGCCCGAAAAAGGTAAGAATGCGTTTGATGCTTTAGTAGAATTTTATCGCAGAGAAAAGAATTTATTCGATGATGCACCTTTTGATGAATATTTAGGTTCAGTTAAACATAGTATTACTGTGATGCATGGGGGAGATCAGGTTAATACAATTCCAGATCATGCTGAATTATTAGGTAATGTTAGACCAACTACTGCATTTGGTAATGATAATGTTATTAAAAAACTAAAACAATTAGTGGACAAAGTTAATATCGATTTGGATGCTAAATTACAATTTGAATTAATTTATTCATATTTGCCAATAGAAACTGATCCTCAAAGTAATTTTATTAAGGATGCAATCGAAATATCACAACAATCTTACCAGCAATTTTATCCACAACATCGAAAGGTTAATAAAGATGTTTTTAATGGAGCAACTGATGCTAGTGTTTTCATCAAAAAACATCACAATTTACCAGTATTTATTTATGGACCAGATACATGGCAAGTAGCTCATAAAATTAACGAATATACAACGATACCAAGTTTTTATGCAACAATAGATGCATATAAAAAAATTATTAAACATTTTTTTGCATAAATTGATAAAAAATATATAAAAAGTGCTTGACAAATAATTAGGCTGAAATTAAAATTAAAATCATAAATTAATAAATCAAATGCAATGATAAAGAAGAGTAGATTATATTTGTGCTTAAGCGAGTCTCGATTTGGTGTGAGGAGATAGTGCAAATATTGTTGAAAATCACTTTTGAGCACATGTTGACTGAAGACATGCTGGGTACACCCATTATAGTGGAAGCGTATCGCAATATTATTTGCTGTACGTGATAAAAGGTTTTACATAGATGTGTGTAGACAAATCTAGGGTGGTACCGTGCTTTAATTTGCGCCCCTTAATCGATATTGATTGATCGATTAAGGGGCGTTTTTTCATTAGTTTGATATTTTTATTTTTTGGAGGAATAATATGAAACCTTATAATTCTAGAAAGTTATCATTAAAGGAATATCTGGTTGTTAGTTCGCTACTATTTGGATTATTTTTTGGAGCTGGCAACTTAATTTTCCCATTACATTTGGGTCAATTAGCTGGTGGAAAATGGATTGTGGCTACGATTGGTTTTTTGATTACTGGTGTTTTATTGCCTTTATTATCAGTTTTGGCTATTTCAGTGACAAAATCTGAAGGTGTTTTTGATGTAGGTAAGCCTTTAGGAGTAGGTTTTGCTTTGGTATTTATGGTTTTGATTCATGCTACGATCGGTCCATTGTTTGGTACTCCGCGTACAGCTACTGTATCTTTTACAGTAGGTGTAGAACCTTTTGTAGGCTCAAATAATCATACATTAGCATTATTTATCTTTTCAGTCGTCTTCTTTTTATTGGCTTTTGGTTTCTCATATCATGAAAACCATATCTTAGATAATGTAGGTAAAGTTTTAAATCCCTTATTTTTGTCATTACTATTTATTATGTTTTTAGTTGCCTTTTTACGTCCTTTAGGCAATCCAATGACAGCAGCTGTAACTAAAGATTATGTTAATGCATCATTGATCAATGGTTTTTTGCAAGGCTATAACACTATGGATGCATTAGCTGGTTTAGCTTTTGGTGTTACTGTAGTGACAGCTGTTCGTCAAATGGGTCAAAGAAAGGAAAGTGATGTTTCCAAAGTCGTTGCTAAATCAGGTTTTGTAGGTATGGCTGCTGTTGCATTTATTTACTTACTATTGATTGTAGCTGGTGCCATGTCATTAGGTCATTTTAAACTATCAGGTGATGGTGGTGTAGCTTTTACACAAATTGTTAATTACTATGGTGGTGCTTTTGGACAAGCAGTTTTGGCAGTATTAATTACTGTAACATGTTTAACAACAGCAGTTGGGTTAGTAGCTGCTTTTGCTCAAGATTTTCACAAGCATTTCCCAGCAGTTAGTTATCATACTTGGTTAGCATTAACTACTTTTGCCTCTTTTGTGGTTGCTAATTTTGGATTAGAGCAAATTATAGCATGGTCAACACCAATGTTGATGTTCTTATACCCATTATCGATGGTTTTGATTTTATTATCAGTTTGTTCACCTTTATTTAAACGTAATAGTTATGTATATTTCTTTGTAGTTTTATTTACTGTTGTTCCTGCTTTAGGTGATATGGTGGTAGCCTTTCCAGCAGTAGTTAGCCATAGTGCATTTGGTCTTGCTGTAGCTAAATATCGAGAAATGTTGCCATTAGCAGAATTTGGATTATCATGGGTAGTTCCAGCATTAGTTGGACTAGTGATAGGTCTTGCAATGTATGTATATAAAGACAAGAAGATGTCTACGCAAACTGTAGAATAAAGATTGAAAATGCTTTCAAAAAAAGTGTTGACAATGTTAGTTGAAAACGTTATCATATGTTATGAAAGTTAAATTTCATAGCATTGAAACGATAGATATTGCAAAAAATCCGTTGAGCTTAGTTGCTTGACGGATTTTTTGTTTTAAGTAATAAATAAAATATTCAAACTCATCTTTTAAAAAAACATTAATATTATATAATATAATTGTGATAGTATAGCTTATATTATTACTATCGGTTAGAATTTGATAATTATTTATAAAATAGAGGTATTAAAATGAATGGAAATGGTATTGTAATCATTTTATTATGTTTAGCAGCAATCATTGTACTATTAACAGAAATACTGAATATTTTGATTAAGCAATTTCCAGATAATTCAGTATGTAAGAAAATATGGTGTACTCGTTCTTATGGTGAAATTTTATTTGCCATTATTGCGATGATTTATTTTTTTGTAGCTTATGATACTAATATAAAATTTTCGATAATATTTTTTGTATTATCACTGTTACTTTTGAAAGGATTACATGGACTTAAACAATACTACAGTAAAAAGTAAAATTTAATAATTAAGCTAAAAAAATAACACTTCCTAACTAGAATTAGGAGGTGTTTTTTATCGTATATTTTTTTAATACCAGCCATGGTTAATCCAAAATTGTTTGGCGTTAACCCATGAACCATATCTACCATAAACATAATTATTAGCTACAAGTTCTTGATTTCTTGGAGAAAAGTCGCCATGAAGATAAGCTGCTAAAAGCTGATATTTACCAATACATTGACCATTTCTGGCAGTATAGCTACCACGTGATTCTCGCCATGCGATCCAATTTTTTGCTTCAGTTTCAGCATCATTAGCTGCTTGAGATACACTGCTTTCATCAACTGTATACTTAGCCATAATCCATTGGTTATTACCTAAGTCATACCAAGTATTACCTTCAGCATCTTTAACAGTTTTAATAACAACCCATCTTGAATTGTTTGCTAAGTACTGACCAGTAACATGTCCATTATCATAATTATCCCAAACAGCAATGCCATAATTAGGAACGTAGTTGATTCTAATTATTTGTTTTGTTGCTGCTTGAGCTGAATTGTCTTTATTGAATGAATTAAAAGTAAAGATTGATATTAAAATCAAGCATGAAATCATAAATGTTTTTAAAAAATGTTTTTTACTTAACATGAAACCATCCTTTTTAATAAACTTATTGTTACTGTATATGTTACCCTACGTATGTTTCAATAAAGTTACAAATATAAGTCGATATTGTTATATTTGGATAATCTTTACTAAAAATTAAAAAAATTGCTAAAAGCTATATTGATGCTATTTAACAACTGATTATTAAGAATTAGTAAATACAAATCTTGATATACATGTTTATAATTACTTACAGATAAATACGAAGAGGTAATGTGAATGAAAGAAATCTATATTATAGATGCTAAAAGGACACCTTTTGGTAAATTTCGTGGATTTTTTAGTGATCAAAATCCAATTGATATGGCAAGTCAATTGTTATCAAAAATGCTGATTAAAAATAAACTGCCTAAAAAACAAATTGAGGCCGTTTATATTGGCAATGTATGTTCTACTGGATTAGGACAGAACCCTGCTAGACAGGTTGCACTACATTGTGGTCTCAGTCAAGAAACAATTTCTACTACAATCAATGATGTTTGTGGTTCTAGTCTTAAGGCAATGCGATTAGCTCAGGCTCAAATGCAAATAGGTGATTTTGATATGGTAGCTGTTGGTGGTGTTGAAAATATGACGCAAGCACCTTTTTTTGTAGAATCACAATTTAAGGATCATTCGCAAGATCATTTGCAATGGACCTTGATGCATGATTGTTTAAATGACGCATTTTCGCATCAAGCAATGGGCATAACTGCTGAAATGGTAGCTCAAGTTCATAAGATTAGTCGGGATGCAATGGATCAATATGCTTATGAGTCACACCAAAAAGCGATCAAAGCAATTAAAAATGATTGGTTCGCTCAAGAAATTATTCCTTTTAAAAAAGAAAATGAAATTTTAGTTAATGATGAAAATGTCCGTTTTGATACATCATTAGAAAAATTAGCTAAATTGCGGCCAGTTTTTATGGAAAATGGTACGGTTACTGCTGGAAATTCCTCTCCTTTGAGTGACGGAGCTAGCTTTTTGATTTTAGCTACTGGTGACAAGGTTAAAGAATTAAAATTAAAGCCTATCGCTAAATTAGGTCAGTTTATTGAAATTGGTTGTGATCCTAACTATATGGGATATGGACCATATTATGCTATTAGAAAATTGCTAAACAACACTAATACTACTATAGATGATTATGATGTTATTGAAATAAATGAAGCTTTTGCTGCTCAAATTGTGGCAGTAGCTAGAGATTTAAGAATACCTAATAACAAATTAAATATTGCAGGTGGAGCTATTAGTTTAGGGCATCCATTAGGAGCAACAGGTACGCGATTAGTTGCTACAGCAATTAACAATTTACATCAAGTGTCGGGGCATAATGCTTTAGTTTCATTATGTATTGGTGGCGGTCAAGCGATCGCATGTAATATTGAATGTGTGACAAAATGAAATTTTATGAATTAAGTGCGATGCAACGTCGTCAATATTATCTTAATAAGGGAATCAATTTTGTTGATATAGATGCTACTGAATTAGATAGATTAGATCAATTAAGTGAAAATGTGGTTTCTAAAATTACCTTGCCATTAGGAGTTGTTCAAGAATTGATAGTTAATGAGCAGACCTATTGTGTTCCAATGTGTACCGAAGAACCATCAGTGGTTGCTGCTGCTAATCATGGTGCAAAATTTTTCAATTTAGCTGGTGGAACTAAGTGTATATGTCAACGTCAGGGAATTTATGGACAGATTATTTGCGAAATTACTTCTCAATTTAATTTAGGGATGTTGCAAAATAAATTGCCAAATATAATTGAAGCGGTTAATCAAAAGTTTGATAGCTTAATTAAACATGGTGGAGGCTTACGCAAGATAGAGACCTTTGTTAAAGAAGATATGCTCTATTTACGCACTTTGGTTGATCCAGCAGATGCTATGGGAGCTAATAAAACTAACCTTATTTTGGAAGATATCAGTCAAAGATTGCAGAAAATGACTGGTATATCTGAATTGCTTTGTGCTATTTTATCTAATTATCCTAGTCAATTTGTTCAAGCAAAAGTAGAAATTCCCCTCCAATTAGTGGGTACGCATTTAGCAACTAAAATAGCTAAGCTGAGCCGAATTGGTCAAGTTGATCCTTATCGGGCAGTAACCAACAATAAGGGAATTATGAATGGTGTGGATGCTGTTTTATTAGCTAGTGGTAATGATTATCGAGCTGTAGAAACAGCTTGTGGGGTGCAAGCTAGCATTGATGGACATTATACAAGTTTAAGTAAATGGCAAATAGAAGAAAATAAGTTGATTGGTTGTTTGACGCTGCCATTAGCTATTGGTGTTGTTGGTGGTTCAATATCTGCTAGAAAAGATGTACAACAATCATTTTCTTTATTAGGTAAAGTTAACGCACAACAATTAGCAAATATAATTGCCAGCATCGGATTAGCAAATAATTTTGCAGCACTATATGCAATTACTAGTCAAGGCATTAATGCTGGACATATGAAATTGCAGGCTAGAAATGTAGTTGCTCAACTAGAAGCAGACCATAATCAAAAAAAGCAGGTTTTAAATCAAATGATTGCTAATCAAAAGTTTACATTAACAGATGCCAAACAAATTTTGGAGTTAATTAGAAAGCAGGATAATTGATGAAAATTGGTATAGATAAGATCGGATTTTATACGCCTAATAAATATGTGGATATGGTAGATTTAGCTATGGCTCGTAATGTTGATCCTAATAAATATCTGAAAGGTATTGGTCAAGAAAAGATGTCTGTAGCAGATATTAGTCAAGATGCTGTATCTATGGCTATAAACGCAACTAAGCAATATTTGCCTAAAATTGATATTGATAAGGTAGGGTTACTAATCGTAGGTACAGAAAGTAGTGTTGATGAATCTAAATCGGCATCTTTATTTGTTAAATCGGCTTTAAAATTAAAGGCATCAGTGAGAACTTTTGAAATTAAAGAGGCATGTTTTGGCTTAACTGCAGCTATTTTCACCGCTTATGATTATATTAGTACCCATTCTGATAAAACAGCTATAGTAATAGGTAGTGATATTGCAAGATATGGCTTAAATACAGCTGGTGAAGTGACACAAGGTGCAGGTAGTATCAGTTTGTTAATCAAAAAAGATCCAGCTATGTTATCTATTAATCCGCAAACGAGTGCATATAGTAAAGATATCAATGATTTTTGGCGACCAACAGGAAGTGCAACGGCTTTAGTTGATGGTAAATATTCAACTCAAGTTTATTTGGATTTTTTTGAATATACCTTTAAAAATTATCAAAAACAAAATCATGTCGATATTAGCAATTTTAAGGCATTATTATACCATCTACCTTTTACTAAAATGGGTTTAAAAGCCAATAATTTAGCTATTGCTAATCTTGCTGAGAGGGATGCAAAGAAGTTAACCAATGAATTTAAAAATAGTATCGAACTAAGTAAGCAAGTCGGTAATATTTATACAGGTTCACTATATCTTGGGTTATTAAGTTTATTAGTCCATGCTGAATTGAAATTGAATGACTTAATTGGTTTATTTTCCTACGGCTCGGGTGCTATGGCAGAATTTTTCACTTTCAATATTGAAGCTGGCTATCGTAATGAAATAATAGATCCTTACTTGATACTTAATAGAAGGAAAAGGTTGACAGTAGCTGAATATGAAAAAATTTTTACTGAATCCCTTCAAGCACCAATAGATGGTCAATCATTAGTGAGTGATGAGCAAGCAGGGATGTGGTATTTTGCTGGTACTAAAAATCATATTAGGCAATATTGTGAGAAAAATCGTTGACATTTTTTGAAAGTTATATATAATAGTCTATGTCAGTTGTAATTGACGTAGATTATTGGGTTATAGCCAAGTGGTAAGGCAACGGTTTTTGGTGCCGTCATGCGCTGGTTCGAATCCAGCTAACCCAACCTGTTAAAGAGTAGGCATTAATCCTACTCTTTTTTGTTTTTCTTATATATATCCGCTGCATTGATTTGTTATAATTATTTTTATATTTATATTTTAGTAAGAAGGTTTGTTTATGAGAAAAGTAGGAATTATCGGGTTAGGTCACGTAGGTGCTACAGTAGCTTATACTTTATTTACGCATGGTGTCGTAGATACAATGGTTTTGATTGATGCAAATGAAGGAAAAGCAGTTGCAGAATATAATGATTTAAGAGATACATTAGCTCGTAATGATTATCATGTTAATGTCTATATGCAAGATTGGAGTCAATTAGCTGATGCTGATATAATCATCACATCATTTGGTAAAATTTCTGCAGTTATCGAAAATGGTGACCGTTTTGGCGAGTTTGGAATAAATAGCAAGAATGCCAAAGAAATAGGTGAAAAAATTAAAGCGACAGGTTTTAAGGGAATCATTATTAATATTTCTAATCCGTGTGATGCTATTACTACTTTATTACAAGAAACAATAGGATTACCCCACAACAAAATATTTGGAACTGGTACTTTTTTAGATACAGCTAGAATGCAACGAATTGTTGCTGAGGAATTAGGACAAGATCCGAGAAATGTACAAGGCTTTGTTTTAGGGGAACATGGCTCATCACAATTTTCTGCTTGGTCAACTGTTAGTGTTAATGGCAAATCTGTATTAGAGATATTCGATGATCAAAAATTAGCTCAAATGAGTGCTCAATCAAATAAAAATTCATTTATTGTTGCTCGTGGTAAAGGATATACTAGCTATGCAATTGCTACTTGTGCTGTAAAATTAGTTTTAGCAATCTTTAGTGATGCACATCTTTTTGCACCTGTATCTGTTTATTTAGAAGAGTTTGGAACATATATTGGATATCCAGCAATAGTTGGCAAAAATGGAATTGAGCGTGTTATTAAATTGGAATTACCAGACAAAGAATATGCTCAGTTGGCAAAATCTGCAGATATTATTAAGGAACACATAGATCAAATCAAATAATTTTTAAGACGATAGATATTTCTATCGTTTTTTATATAAAAAATTAGCTAAAATATCCAAAAATGCTTGCAATTTAGTATATTTTTGATTATCATAATTAAGTAACGTTTTGGAGGAGTAGCGAAGTGGCTAAACGCGCCGGTCTGTAAAACCGTTCTCTCTGAGTTCAGTGGTTCGAATCCACTCTCCTCCATTGTTATTGGGTTATAGCCAAGTGGTAAGGCAACGGTTTTTGGTGCCGTCATGCGCTGGTTCGAATCCAGCTAACCCAATTGTTCGTTAGAACACCCAACCCTTAATGGAGAGAGGTCATCCTTGGATGACCTCTCTTTATTCTATATAATCAATAATATGGTGCTACTATGGGCTTTAGGTTAAAATTACATTTAAGAGGTACTATATAATGCAAGAACCTGTTTATATTAAAATACATAATCAACTAAAGAAAGACATCGAAAATAAAAAATATGCAGTTGGTGCAAGGATTCCAGCTGAGCGAAAATTAGCTTTAGAATTTAATGTTTCACGTATGACTTTGAGACAGGCTATTAAAACATTAGAAGATGAGGGCATTTTAGAGCGTCGTTTAGGCAGTGGAACATATGTTGCTAGTCAAAAGGTAAAAGAAAAGATGATGGGCATAATGTCATTCACAGATATTACCAAATTGAATCATCAGACGGCTTCTACTCGGTTGATTTCCTATCGTGTCACTCAACCATCATTGACTGAAAGAGAAAAGTTAAATTTAAATTCTATGGATGAAGTTTTACGAATGGAACGTGTAAGATCTGCTGATAATATTCCAATTTGCTATGAAGTAGCGACAATTCCATATACTTTAGTCAAAAATTTTTCTAAAGCAGAGTTATCTGCCGGATTGTATCAGACTTTAATTGAAAAAGGTGGCTATCAAATAGGTAAGGTAGTAGAAAATATTGGTGCTACTATTGCTACTGAGATGGATGCTCGACTTTTATCAGTCAATAAGGGTGAGGCATTGGTTACTCGGCGTCAAGTTACTTTTTTACAAAATAAAATGCCTTTTGAATACGTTCGAGCTTTCTATGTGGCAGATAGATTTGAATTTACTTTTGAAAAATGATATGAACAGAAAATTTAGAATATATGATTAATTTCATAATTATTTTGACCATAATAAAAGCCCCAAAATTTTGGAGCTTTTATCTTATAGTTGAATAGCTTAGCTAATTTCTACATTATTCATTTTATCTTTTGCATTTAGTTTGATTGATACAATGAAACTAATACATTCAATTACTAAAAGTACAAATAGTGAATATTTAACGTTAGTTAAACCAGAAATAGTTGTCAAGAACATAGTCATTGCTGGGGCAGTAGCCATAATGATTGTATTGAGTAAGCCCATACTTGAAGCTAAGATTGTTTGGTCGATAGTAGTGACTAACCATTGTTGCATTTTAAGTGAAGCAGTACTTGCGATTGCAGCTAATAATAAGTAAAATGGCAAGATTGCATAAATATTAGTTAAAAATGCTGCAATAGTAGTAGCAATGCTTAAAACAATAGCGATAATAACCATAATAAAAACTGATTGCTTTTTGAATAATTGTGGTCCAAAAGCACTTCCCAAGATTGATCCCACACTTATTACTACTCCGATTACCGCAAGAGTAAAACTATAATTAGAGATTAACATAGTGGAACGATGTCCAGCCATAATTATTGGTAATAGTGACCCCATTGCAGATAATGCACCATTAAGTAGTGCAATGACTAAAACGGTAGATAATAAACCAGACGCTTTTTTAATTTGCGTATATGAAGATTTCATTGTTGCAAAAAAATTCTGATCATTTACTTCGGTTGGTGCAAGCGGTGTATTTTCCTTGGTATGACGAAGTCCAACACTCAAATATAAAAGTCCAGCAGCTAAAAATGTAAATGCATTAATAAAAGCTAAATTTGAATAAGATAAGAAGAGCAGTAATCCTGATCCTACAAATTGGGCAGTAGTACTAAAAACCTCATCCAGACCATTGGTAAATCCTTCAGCTTCGGCAAATTTTTCTTTATCAACTAGTTCTACAATTATTGGAGCACACAATCCTGCTGAATAAGTACCAACTATATCAGAAATAAAGTTAATAACGATTATAATCAGTACTAGATTCCATTGTGAAATATGAGTAATAAATAAAAATCCTACTAAGCCGTAAAGGAAAAATCTAATGATAGCCATCCAAAAAATATTTTTTAATTTATTGCGTGTTTTATCAGCTAAATATCCACCAAATATATCTAATAATCTTGGTATTGATTCTGAGATGGCGATTAACGATAAAG